>OCHE01002129.1_pt1 | contig 11342 bp, 10 predicted proteins | sample 1538681 | NCBI WGS metagenome assembly OCHE01 (sample SAMN04571717, study PRJEB22368) | human gut metagenome | biome: human gut; material: stool | host: Homo sapiens | place: Luxembourg | collected 2012-08-17
GTATCAGACAATGCGTTTTGTGCATGTCGATACCCCTGCGCGTTCGTCTAGCGAAAGCGCCCATGAGATGCAAACTTTTTTTATGCAAAATATTAGAAAAGAAAAACCTACTCCAGACGATACCCCACATTCCTAACGGTATGTATCCGTTCTCCCGCCTCTCCCAATTTCTTGCGTAATGTTTTGATATGCATATCCAGCGTGCGGGACTCCCCCTCAAAGGTTGTTCCCCACACACGATCCATCAAAAGATTTCTTGGCATAACATTTCCGGCGTTACTCAAAAATACACGGAGCAGTTCGAACTCTTTATATGTCAGTTCAATAAGTTCATCATCCACATAAACACGGTGTTTCTCTACGTTCATCCGAATGTTTCCTGCCGATAATTCTTCAACAGATGCTTCCTGCGATTTGCTGCGGCGCAGTACGGCCTTCACGCGGGAAATCATCTCCAAAATACCAAACGGTTTCGCAATATAGTCGTCAGCGCCTGCGTCTAGCCCTCTTACCTTGTCAATTTCCGTGCCCTTGGCGGTCACAAGAATCACAGGAACATCGGAAAGCCTTGCATCTTCCCGCATTTTTTTGACAATCGAAATACCATCCTCATCCGGAAGCATAATGTCAAGAAGGACGAGTTCCGGAACTTCATTTTCACACAATTTCCAAAACTCTTTGGCGCACGACGCTTCTTTCGTCTCCATATGACAGTCCTTCATTGCATACACTTCAATTTCCCGGATATTCGGGTCATCCTCTACAACACAAATCATTCCGGAACACCTCCTGCCTCATTTTCCTGCTCACTTACTAAACTCATGGCAATGTTTTCACAATGATCTGCCATTCTCTCATAATTAATCGCAAGTTCGTTGACATAAATTCCAATTTCCGGCGATGTTTTTTCTTTTTTTACCCGCTTCAGATTCTGCTTCTTAATGCGTTTGTTAATATCATCAATCTGTGTTTCTTTTTCTTCAATTACATTGGCAAGTGTGCCATCGTCTTTTATAAAAGCAGAAACCGTTGTGCTTACAATATCATGCACCTGCTCTGCATAGAAATTCATTTCTTCTCTTAATTTCTTCGGCCATACGGCTTTGCTTTTTGAAATTTTTGCCGCTTCACTCATAATGTTTATCGTATGGTCAGAAATACGCTCTAAATCACGGATACAATACACAAGTAAATTCCATTTCGCATACTCTTCCACAATCACGTTGCGGTTTGCAATCTGACGCAGATATTCGCCTATTTCCTCTTCGTAACGGTCAATCTTTTCTTCCATTTCAATTACCTGATTACGCTTTTCTTCCGAGTAATCATGGATACCTTCTAAGGCAAGCGTCACATTTTCCAAAGTAAGATAAGCCATCTCATTTGCCGAGCGCTCACACTGCTCAAGAGCAAGTGCCGGACTATCTAAGAAACGGGAATCCAAACGTGCAAATTCCGACGTTGTTTCCTCCTCATCCTCTCGAATCGTAAGAGTTGCCAGTTTTTCAAGCATATTTGCAAATGGGAACAAAAGAATCGTTGCCCCAATGTTAAACAAACTGTGAATCACAGCAATTCCTGCGACTCCTGCTGCATCGTGCATAAAGGAAAAATCAATAAATGCATACAAAGAGTAAAATACAATCATAAATACCGTTGTACCAATTACGTTAAAATATAAATGAACAAGTGCGGCACGCTTCGCATTTTTGCCGGCACCGATCGATGACAAAAGTGCCGTCACGCACGTACCGATATTCTGTCCCATGATAATCGGAATTGCTGTCGCATAAGGAACACTTCCGGTCAGACAAAGTGCCTGTAAAATACCAACCGATGCGGAAGAACTCTGAATAATCGCAGTAAGAATTGCACCTGCCAACATTCCTAAAATCGGATTGGAAAACATCGTTAAAATATGCGTAAACTGTGGCACATCAGCAAGTGGTTTTACCGCAGCACTCATCGTGTCCATACCAAACATAAGGATGGCAAAACCAATCATAATTGCTCCGATGTCCTTACGTTTTTCCTGTTTGGATGCCATAATCAAAAAGATTCCGATAATCGCAAGAATCGGTGTAAACGATGTTGGCTTTAATAAAGTAACCAGTAAATTATTTCCCTCAATTCCCGTCAGACTCAGAATCCATGAAGTCACCGTAGTACCAATGTTGGCACCCATAATTACACCAATCGCCTGATTTAATTTCATGATTCCTGAATTTACAAAACCGACAACCGTTACCGTTGTTGCAGATGAGCTCTGAATCACTGCTGTAACACCGGCTCCAAGTAAAACTGCCTTAATGCGGTTATCCGTCAACTTTTCTAATATTCGCTCTAATCTTCCCCCGGATAATCTTGTCACCCATCACATTCATACCGTAAAGGAAGAACGCAAGGCCGCCAATCAATGACAATGCCTGCAGCAAAAATTCTGTGTACATTTTTCATACCTCCATCTTTTTTCATTTCTTTCTACCAGTATTTACAATAACGTATCAAAGTAAAATTGAAATAGACGTTATGTAAAATTTATGTAAAAATTGAAAAATTTCTTTTCTTGTGCTAGGATAGGGCATGGAAAACAAGAATTGGAGGCATTATTTATGAATACATTAAAGAAATTTATTTCTTATTACCGGCCTTACCGTGCCGTCTTTTATTTCGATTTATTCTGCGCTGCCGTTATCAGCGTGGTCGATTTAGCCTATCCACAGCTTTTGCGTAGTCTCACAAAAACACTTTTTACCGGGAACAAAAGCGCAATTTTAGGAGCACTGCCCTGGCTCTTCCTCATTTTACTTATGATGTATACCATACAAAGCCTGTGCAAATACTACGTCACCTGCCAAGGACACATTATGGGAGCGAAAATGGAACGCGATATGCGAAAACAACTTTTTGAACACTATGAAAAACTGTCCTTTTCCTATTACAGTACACACAACTCCGGTCAGATGATGAGTAAACTAGTCAGCGATTTGTTTGACATTTCCGAGCTTGCCCACCACGGTCCGGAAAACTTGTTTATTTCCTTAGTAAAAATTATCGGCTCATTTGTATTTTTGTTTTTGATTAATCAGAAACTCGCCCTGCCGCTTTTGCTGCTCGTCATTCTCATGATTTTATTTTCCATTCGGCAGAATAAAAAAATGCAGCAGACCTTTTTGGAAAATCGAATCCGCATTGGTGACATCAATGCCAGTCTGCAGGATACGCTCTCAGGCATCCGTGTCGTTCAGTCCTTTGCCAATGAGGATACGGAACTGCACAAATTTAATCACAGCAACGAGGCGTTCCTAGAGTCCAAAAAAGATAATTACCGATGCATGGGAACTTTTATGAGCTCTAACCTTTTTTTTCAGGGAATGATGTATCTCACAACGTTAATTTACGGCGGCTATCTGATTGCCATGGGACAAATGCAGGCGGCTGACCTTGCGATGTACGCTCTTTACATTGGTATTTTCATCAGTCCGATTCAAATCCTTGTCGAACTTGTTGAAATGCTGCAAAAAGGTCTTTCCGGGTTCCGCCGCTATCTCGAAGTCGTTGAAACCGAGCCGGAAATTCAAGATAAAGAAGGTGCCATTGATTTAGAAAATGTAAAGGGTGACGTTTGTTACGACAACGTTTCTTTCCACTACAGCGACGATAATAAAACCGTTCTCTCGCAAGTGTCCATTCACATTCCTGCCGGAAAATCCGTTGCACTTGTCGGTCCTTCCGGCGGTGGCAAAACAACAATCTGCTCCCTGCTGCCTCGTTTTTACGATGTGACAGCCGGAAAAGTTACAATTGATGGCAAAGATGTGCGTGATCTCACGCTCAAAAGTCTGCGAAACCAAATCGGAATGGTACAGCAGGACGTCTATTTATTTGACGGAACCATCCGGGAAAATATTGCTTACGGAAAGCCGGATGCAACTGATGAAGAAATCAAAGAAGCTGCCAGACGAGCCAATATGGATGACTTCATCATGCAGCTTCCAAAACAATATGATACCTATGTTGGTGAAAAAGGCACCCGCTTATCCGGCGGTCAGAAACAGCGAATCAGCATTGCCCGCGTCTTCTTAAAGAATCCACCGATTCTTATTTTAGACGAAGCAACAAGTGCCTTAGATAACGAGAGCGAACGCTACATCCAGAAAAGTCTGGAAGAACTGGCGAAAAACCGTACAACCATCACCATCGCCCACCGACTCTCAACCATCAAACGTTCCGACGAAATCATTGTCATCACAGAAGATGGCATTGCCGAGCGCGGTACACACGAAACTTTACTTGCAAAAAACGGCATTTACGCCCGTTATTACAATTTATAATTATGCTGTCTGTTTTGTCTGCCGTTTCGCTCTTGCTAAAGCAAGTCCGAGGCAGACAAAACAGGCTGCAAATAACACTTCAATTCCCATATATCTCCACAGCAAGTCAGGTGAACTTTGATAATTTCCACTGTCAATCAGCCGTGCTCCCATGATATACCAGTAGGCCGGAAGGAAATGAGCAGCCTTTATAATTCCATCTCCTAGAAATTCAATTGGCACAAATACGCCGGACAGAAAACTCATTCCCAATGCAATGACATTTGATACCATGCTGACAGTCTCCGCCTTTTTCATAACCTGACCAATTAAAAATACAATACCAAGTGCCACCATCAAAAACGCAAGCAGGTTTAAACAGTGTAATCCGCCCTGCACGGTAAACACCCTTTCCCTTGCCCCAATCACGGCACACACAAGATATAAAATTCCAAACAATAATCCTGCCGACAAAGTACCTAAAATGGTTTCACGGTTTGTTTTAGCAAACGAGTACGAGGAGCACTGAATCCGTTCTCGAATCTGCGGTTTATGAAGCACTACCAAAACCGGTGATATTCCTACAATACACAGGCACAAAAGAATGTACGGAACATACGCAAAGAAATAATACACATAGCTGTGTGTCGTTTTTTCTCCTGTTTCCAATACGTTCACATCAACCGTTTTCTCATCTGCCTTCCCCGCTTTTGCAAGTGCCTCCTTCACAGAAAATCCGCCGCCAATATATCCTCTTACCAGATTCAAATATTGTGAAATCATCTGCTCAAATGATTCCTTGTAAATGGTTCCCGGAACACCGATAACTTCCATTTTTTTATTCTCGCTGCCACTCAGATAGGATTCAAAAAATCCGCTTGGAATCCGAAGAACACACGATATACTCCGGTTGTAAATCTCATCCTGAATGACTTCCTTTTTATCCTCGATATGGACTTTTTCATTTCCCTGCTCCAAATAAGCAATAAGCGCCCGGCTGATTTCCGAATTGTCTGCATCCATCACAGCAAATTTATACGTAGTTGGTGAAAATGTTGCTTCTCCTGTCTTTTCTCCCTGTGAAGCAGCCGCTAATGCTACCGACAAAAAGATAACTAAGTACATAATAATCTGCCCTTTTTGTTTGCGCAGCACTTGAAAAAATAGTTTATATACTTGCATAACGATTCCTCCTTACACGCCAGATACAAATACCGCCAAGAAGCACGGTTAATCCTGCCAGTGACAATACATCTACAAAAAAGCGCTCATATGTGTCATAGACGTTTAACGCGTAAAATGCATCCGTGATTAACGCTGCCGGACTGATATCATTGACAATCGGTGCTGCTTTTTCAATGACTCCTTTTATCCCGGAAATCATCAAATCACTCATCGCACAGAGCACTAAGTTACTGCTGACTAATACACCGATTTTTCCACCTTCCGACAAGTGTGCAATGCTTCCAATCAACATACCAAACACAATACCAAAACTGGTTCCTACAAACAAAAGTAATACCATTGCCGCATACCGCTCGCCAATCTGCAAATTCAAAACGAAACGCATATAGATAAGAAGGGCACACGCTAAAACAAATTGAACTAACTCTGTCGCAGCAAAATCAGCCACAAACATGGTACTTTTTTTCATTCCGCATACATTGCGCCGCTGTCCAAGCGGTGTCAGATTCGCCTGCATCTGAAGAATTGCTGCACAACCGGAAAAGGATGCAAACAAACAAGTCATCGCAAAAATTGCATAAAAATAATTGACTACATTATCCTGATTTCCCCTCGTATTTTCCTCCTTTGTAAAATACGACATTTCCTGCTGCATCGGTTTCACTGCCTGCTCAATTTTGTCCGGATGTTTTTGTGCCGTATCCTGAATCAATGATTCATATTTGGTAAATTGTTTTAAAACGCTTTGCAGCATCGTCTCATCCATGCCGCTTTCTTTCACTGTGAGAGAAAGCTTGTTTCCCATATAAATGATGCCTTTTACCTGATCTTCTTCTAACAGTTTTTTTGCTTCCTTTTCTCCTGTATAAGTCGTAATAAGAAGTTTTTTGTCTCCCTCTGCCGACACAGCATTTAACATCGCTGTAAGTGTCATGTTATCCTGCTCTTTCACAATCGCAACCGGAACCGGTTCAAATTTTTCTGTTCGGTCAAAGATATCGCCAAACGCCATATACATAAATGTGGTCATTGCAAAAGGAAATAACAGCGTCCAAAAAATGAGTTCTCTGCTTCTCAATGAACTAAGAAGCATATACTTAAATTCACGAAAAAACATGAAATTTCCTCCTCTCACACATCCCGAAGTTCTTTTCCGGTAATTTCTAAGAATACATCATTTAACGTTGGCAGCTCCGAATATACCCTGCCAAATACAAGGTTTTTATCCTTCAGATAATCAAGGACATGAATCAGATTATGTGTACCGCCGCTGAAGTTTAACGTAAGTTTTCCTTCATCATATTCCGTTTTGTACACATGCTCCATACTTCCGAGTGCCTCTAAATTTTCTTCCTGAAGTTCCGGAATCCCAATCGAAACCGTCTCCGTATTTTTAATCATTTTTTTCAGTTCATCTTTCGTTCCAATGGCAATCTGCTGTCCCTTGTCCATAATGGCAATCCGGGTACAAATCTGCTCTGCCTCTTCCATATAATGAGTGGTGTAAACAATCGTTGCCCCCTCCTCATTTAATTTCTGGATACCCTCTAAAATTTTGTTCCGGCTCTGCGGATCAACTGCCACCGTTGGCTCATCAAAGAAAATGAGCTTTGGTTTATGGGCAATTCCACAGGCAATGTTTAACCGGCGCAAAAGACCTCCTGACAATTTCTTTGGATAAAATTTGCGAAATTCATCAAGACCGACAAAGGCAATTGCATCTTCTACATACTGCTTGCGGAGTCCCTTGTCTCTGATATACAAACCGCAAAAATAATCTACATTTTCATAAACTGTCAATTCATCAAACACGGCAACATCCTGCATGACAACACCAATTTCTCTTTTAATGTCATAAGAATCCGGCTTCATCTCTCTGCCAAATACCTTTACCGTTCCCTTATCGTATTTAAGCAGTGCAAGAATACAGTTAATCGTTGTCGATTTTCCGGAACCGTTTGGTCCAAGCAAGCCAAAGATTTCTCCTTCTTCCACTTCCAGATTCAAATGGTCCAATGCCACTAGTTCCTTATATCGTTTTACTAAATTTTCAATTTGAATAACAACAGCCATTCATATCCCTCCTCTTTGTGATGTTACACTCATTGTATCATTTTATGTTTACCGCAAAAAGTGTCATCCATCATTTTTGAATTGTGACATTTGTCATTTACTTTTTTTGCTATTTTCCTTTATAATGGAATATATCAAATGATGGAGGTTAAAGGGCATGGTGCATTTAGGAAATAAGGCAGTTCTTTTTCTGCTTTGCAGCTGTTTTTTTATAAATAGTCAGAACATCACACAAACAAGCATTCTCTTTTTGTTATGCGCCTTTATCATCGGATGCCTTTTTTCCTATTGGGAGGGTTCAAAAGGAGGAATTCTTTTTCTAACCGCTCTCGTCTGCCTGTTAATGCTCTGTTTTCCTGCTTTCGGTTTTTATCTGCCTGTCTTTATTTACGATATCATTCAGGCTAAAGATTATTTTTTACTGATACCGGCAGGAATTGGTTTGATACGTTTTTGCCCTGCCTTTTTATCCTCTGCTTTTATTCTCGTTCTACTTATGATGCTGTCAGCAATTTTATCGTATGCTTTTGGCAGAATTTCGGATTACAAAGAAAAACTGCACCATATTCTGGATACCAGCAAAGAGCATGCCATTATGATGCACGAACGGAATCAGGCATTGATTGAAAAGCAGAATGCAGATATACACGCCGCCACGCTCTCGGAAAGAAACCGCATTGCCAGAGAAATCCACGACAACGTCGGCCATATGCTGACGCGTTCTCTCCTGCAGGTCGGGGCACTGAAAGTAATTGCCGGTGATGATGCTTTAGATGAACCATTGACTGAACTGCAAAATACATTAAATACCGCTATGACAAATGTTCGCACAAGCGTCCACGATTTACACGACGACGCAATTGACTTAGAAAGTACCCTCTGGGAAATTATCGATGGGGTGAACACAACAAAAATATCCTTGGAATATGATGTAGAAGGAACGCTCCCAAATCCGATTAAATATGCCTTTATTGCGATTGTAAAAGAGGCGGTAAATAATATTCAAAAACACAGTAACGCAAAAAATGCTTCCATCCGAGTCTGTATGCATCCCGGATTTTACCTGCTCTCGATTGCTGACAACGGCACCAAAATTTCCACAACGGATTCCCGCGGAATTGGACTGAGCAATATGGAAGAACGGGTTCGTGCCTTAAATGGCGTAATACGATTTGATACGGAAAATGGATTTAAAATAACAATTATCATACGGAGGTAGTTATGAACATTATAATTGTAGATGACGACAAATTAGTTTCTTTATCCTTAAAGACCATTTTGGAAGCCTCCGGCGAGGTTAATGTCTGTGCCATCGGAAACTGTGGGGAGGAGGCTCTTTCTCTTTATCCGAAATTCAAACCGGATATTCTTTTGATGGATATCCGAATGGATGGAATGAGCGGACTGACTGCCGGAAAGCAGATTCTCGAAACTTATCCGGATGCCAAAATTTTATTTCTGACTACGTTTTCGGATGATGAATATATTGTGCGGGCACTCCGCATGGGTGCAAAAGGATATCTACTGAAACAGAATTTTGAAAGTATTCTTCCTGCCCTTCAGGCGGTTCAGAAAGGACAAACGGTATTTGGCGAGGAAATCACGGATAAAATTCCGGATTTAATTAATAAGACGACGGCGCAGAGAGACTTTGCCAAGTATGGCATTACAGAAAAAGAATATGCCATTATTGAACAGGTAGCAAATGGTCTCAACAATAAAGAAATTGCTGAGACCCTCTACTTAAGTGAAGGCACGGTCCGCAATTACCTCAGTTCCATTTTGGAAAAATTGGAATTACGCGACCGCACCCAGTTAGCTATTTTTTATTACCGGTAACTTTCTGCAAGTGCCTTAAATGCCGGCAGTGCTTTTTCAATCTGCTCGGTGCTTACACAGTAAGAAATACGGACAAAGCCCGGAGTTCCAAAGCTGTCTGCCGGAACTAACAAAAGTTCATGCTCCTTTGCACGCTCAGAAAATGCATTGGCATCCTTTTCGAGTGCTTCAACAAAAAGATAGAAGGCGCCATCCGGTTTAATGCAGCGGTATCCATATTCTGTCAGGGCACGGTACAAGATGTCTCTGTTCTTTTCGTAAATCGAGATATCCGATGTTTGTCCAATGCATCGTGCTATAATTTTCTGGAACAGACTTGGCGCACACACAAATCCAAGGGCACGGCCTGCACCGCAAACTGCCGCATAAATCTGTTTCCAGTCTTTTGCTTTATCCGAAACCGCAATATAACCGATTCTTTCACCCGGTAAGGAAAGCGATTTGCTGTACGAATAGCAGACAATTGTATTGTCATAGTAATTCATAAGATACGGAACTTTTACATCCGAATAAACCAGTTCACGATATGGCTCGTCTGCAATCAAAAAGATTTCTTTTCCATATTCTTTCTGCTTCTTTTCCAATACGGCACAAACTTCTTTGATGCACTCCTCGGTAAGAACAACGCCGGATGGGTTGTTTGGCGAGTTCAAAATAATTCCCTTTGTATGCTCTGTAATTGCATCTTCCAACAATTTGATATCAATCTGAAAATCTTCTTTTCTGCTTGGTACAACAACGAGTTTTGAGCCTGTCATTTCAACAAATACACGATATTCCGGGAAAAATGGAGCAAAGGTGATAAACTCATCGTCCGGTTCTGCCAGTGCTTTTAATGAAATCGTGAGCGATGCGGCTGCTCCAACGGTAACATAAAAATTGTCCGCCGTAAGATTTGTGCTATGCTGCTCATTTACGTAAGAAGCCAGTTTCTCACGAAGTGCTGCGTCTCCCTGTGCCGATGTGTAACCATGCAAGGCAACCGGGTCTCCGTTTGTGAGCAAATCAATAGCTGCTTCTTTTACACATTCCGGTGCCGGAACACTCGGATTTCCAATACTGAAATCAAATACATTTTCTGCTCCGATTTCTGCCTTTCTCTTATTTCCATACTCAAACAAATCACGGATTACCGAGCGATTTGTTCCTAACTGTACCATTTTTTCTGATAACATATCTATGTACTCCTTTCAATTTTTACTTGGGTTAAAGCGGAATGCATGGTTGAGCGGACCACTTCCCTGCCCTAAATCCATTCCATCCGCCAATGCGCCTGATATATATTCTTTGGCTTTTATAACGGCATCTGTTAATTCACAGTTCTGCGCCAGATAAGAGGCAATCGCACTGGAAAGCGTACAGCCGGTTCCATGCGTATTTTCATTATCAATGCGCTTACTCTCAAGCCAATTTCCACCATCTGCCCCATAGAGGTAATCGTTTGCATCCTCAATGCTGTGACCGCCTTTGCATAAAACTGCTGTCTCATATTTGTTATAAAGTGCCTGCGCCGCCTGTTCCATTTTTTCTTTGGAATCAATCTTCGTTCCCGTAAGCACCTCAGTTTCCGGAATATTTGGTGTAATCACAGAAGCCATCGGCAAAAGTTCATTTTGCAGTGCCGCAACGGCATCCTCTTCAATCAGCCTTGAACCGCTGGTTGAAACCATAACCGGGTCGACCACAATAAACTTTGGCTTGTAAAAAGACAACCGTTCCGCAATCACATGAATTAATTCCGCAGAAGCCACCATGCCGATTTTCACAGCATCCGGTTTTATGTCAGTAAAAACTGCGTCCAACTGCTTTTTTAAGAATTCAGGTGTTACTTCCATAATACCGCTTACTCCCATCGTGTTCTGCGCCGTCAATGCGGTAATGACACTCATGGCATAAACACCATTCGCCATCATCGTCTTTAAATCTGCCTGT
>OCHE01002134.1_pt1 | contig 11328 bp, 9 predicted proteins | sample 1538681 | NCBI WGS metagenome assembly OCHE01 (sample SAMN04571717, study PRJEB22368) | human gut metagenome | biome: human gut; material: stool | host: Homo sapiens | place: Luxembourg | collected 2012-08-17
ACTCCACGCAGGGCAACTACGCTCGCGATCACGAGGTCGTTGCTGGCGAGGATTCCATCACCGTTGACGGCAAGGAGATCAAGATCTACAAGGAGGCCGACGCTAACAACCTGCCTTGGGGCGACCTTGACGTCGACGTCGTTCTCGAGTGCACCGGCTTCTACACCAGCAAGGCTAAGGCTCAGGCCCACATCAACGCTGGCGCCAAGAAGGTCGTCATCTCCGCTCCGGCCGGCAGCGATCTGCCCACCATCGTGTACAACGTCAACCATGAGACGCTGACCGCTGAGGACAACATCATCTCCGCTGCTTCCTGCACCACCAACTGCCTCGCCCCGATGGCCAAGGGTCTGAACGACTTGCTGGACGAGAACTGGGGCATCAAGGCTGGCTTCATGACCACCATCCACGCCTTCACCGGCGACCAGATGCCGCTCGACGGCCCGCAGCGCAAGGGCAACTTCCGTCGCTCCCGCGCCTGCTCCGAGAACATCGTCCCGAACACCACGGGCGCTGCCAAGGCCATCGGCCTGGTTCTCCCCGAGCTCAACGGCAAGCTCATCGGTGCCGCCCAGCGCGTCCCGACGCCGACCGGCTCGCTGACCAACCTCTACGCCGTCGTTGACAAGAAGGTCACCGTCGACGAGGTCAACGCTGCCATGAAGGCCTACGCCGAGACCATCCCCGAGACCTTCGCCTACAACGAGGACCAGATTGTCTCCCGCGACATCGTCGGCGAGACCCACGGCTCCATCTTCGACGCCACTCAGACCATGTGCTCTGACCTCGGCAACGGCCAGACCCTCGTTCAGGTCACCTCTTGGTACGACAACGAGAACTCCTACACCTCTCAGATGGTCCGCACCATCAAGTACTTCGAGAAGTTCGTTGCTTAATTTAGCTTTTAGCGAATAGCTCGTTGAGCGTCTAAAGAAGGGCGCGGCCTTATAGGGCTTACACCCTAGGGTCGCGCCCTTTTTATAAGAAATCGTCTGCCGTAATGGGAGGCAGACACGTACGAAAGGTAGAAGCAAACATGGCCTTTACCAAGAAGACCGTCCGCGACATCGATGTCGACGGAAAGCGCGTTCTCGTCCGCGTTGACTTTAACGTGCCTATCAAGGATGGCGTCGTTGGCGACACCACCCGTATTAAGGCTGCCCTGCCCACCATCAACTACCTCGTTGAGCACAACGCTCGCGTCATCCTCATGAGCCACCTCGGCCGTCCCGAGGGCACCGGCTTCCAGCCCGAGCTGTCCCTCGAGCCCGTCGCCAAGAAGCTCGCTGAGCTCTCTGGTCTCGACGTTGCCTTTGTCGCTGACACCTACGGCGAGAAGGCCCGTGAGGCTGTAGACGCACTCAAGGACGGCGAGGTCCTCGTTCTCGAGAACGTCCGTTTTGACAAGCGTGAGAAGAAGAACGATCCCGAGATCGCCAAGAAGCTCGCTTCCTATGGTGACGTCTTCGTTCTCGATGCCTTCGGCACCGCTCACCGCGCCCAGGGTTCCGTCGTGGGCCCCGCCGCTTACCTGCCTGCCGTCGCCGGCTTCTTGCTCGAGAAGGAGGTCGACACGCTGACCGGCATCTTCGCCGAGCCCGAGCGCCCCTTCGTCGCCATCGTCGGCGGTTCCAAGGTTTCCTCCAAGATCGGCGTTCTCGATCACCTCATCGACTCCGCTGACACCCTGATCATCGGTGGCGGAATGGCCTACACCTTCTTCCTGGCTCAGGGCCTGTCCGTTGGTCAGTCCCTCAAGGAAGAGGACTGGGTCGAGCGCGCCGGCGAGATGCTCAAGAAGGCCGAGGAGAAGGGTGTCAAGATCCTACTCCCCATCGACAACCGTGTTGCCGATCACTTTGGCGAGGACGCTGTCCCCGAGGTTGTTGCTTCCGACGCTATCCCCGACGATCGTGAGGGTATGGACATCGGTCCCAAGACCGAGGAGCTCTATGCCGAGGCTGTCAAGGGCGCCAAGACCGTGTTCTGGAACGGCCCCATGGGCGTCTTCGAGTTTGACAACTTTGCTCACGGCACCCAGGCTATCGCCGAGGCTCTCGCCGAGGCTGACTGCACCTCGATCATCGGCGGTGGTGACTCTGTCGCAGCTGTCAACAAGTTCAACCTGGCCGACAAGATGAGCTGGATCTCCACCGGTGGTGGCGCTTCCATGGAGCTCGTCGAGGGTAAGGCCCTGCCCGGAGTGGAGGCGCTTCTCGATGCCTAATCGCACCCTTCTTATCGCTGGTAACTGGAAGATGAACAACGACGTCGCCGAGGCCGCCAAGCTCGCCGACGAGCTGGCTCAGGCTCTGCCCGAGGTTCCGGCTGGCGTCGAGGTGCTCGTCTGCCCTCCGACCATCGACATCACCACGGTTCATGACCGCATTCAGGCTGCCCCCATCGCCCTCGGTGCACAGAACGTGTACTGGGAGGCCAAGGGTGCCTTCACCGGTGAGTCTTCTTGCGACATGCTCAAGTCCGCTGGCTGCACCTACTGCATCATCGGTCACTCCGAGCGTCGCGACTACTTCCACGAGACCGACGAGGATCAGAACAAGAAGGCTAAGGCTCTCGTTTCCGCCGGTCTTGTTCCCGTCTTCTGCTGCGGCGAGTCCCTCGAGGTCCGCGAGGCTGGCACCTATGTCGAGCACGTCGTGAACCAGGTCAAGGCTGGCCTTGCTGGCCTTGAGATCACCTGCCCCAAGCAGGTCGTCGTCGCCTACGAGCCCATCTGGGCCATCGGCACAGGCAAGACCGCTACCGCCGAGGACGCTCAGGAGGTCTGCGGCGCTATCCGTGAGACCCTCAAGGAGATGTTCGGCGAGGAGCTCGCCAACGGCATTCGCGTGCTGTATGGCGGTTCCGCCAAGCCCGGCAACATCGCCGAGCTCGTCGCCAAGCCCGACGTTGACGGCGCCCTCGTGGGCGGCGCTTCGCTCAAGGCTGCCGACTTCGCCTCTATGGTCGTCAAGGCAGGCGAGTAGGACATATGGCACAACGTCATCTTCCTGCACTCCTGATCATCATGGATGGTTGCGGCCTTGCTCCGGCCGATGGCGAGAACGCCGTCGCCGCTGCCAAGACGCCCTTCCTTGATAGCCTGTACGAGAAGTACCCCCACACCACGCTCGGCGCTTCGGGCGAGGACGTGGGTCTTCCCGATGGCCAGATGGGTAACTCCGAGGTGGGTCACCTCAACATCGGTGCCGGACGCATCGTGTTCCAGGAGCTTTCGCGCATCAACAACGCCATCAAGGACGGCTCCATCGCCAAGAACGAGGTTTTTGTCAAGGCTATGGACGACGTCAAGGCTGACGGTAAGACTCTCCACCTCATGGGCCTTATGAGCCCGGGCGGTGTTCATTCTCACATGAACCACGTCGAGGCTCTGGTCAAGATGGCTGCCGAGCACGGCGTCAAGACCGTTCGCGTCCACGCCTTCATGGATGGCCGCGACGTCGACCCGCAGTCCGGTGCTGGCTACATGAGCGAGTTCTGCGCCTTCCTGGCCAAGATCTCCGAGGAGACCGGTTGCGACGCTCGCGTTGCCACCGTCTCGGGTCGTTATTGGGCGATGGACCGCGACAACCGTTGGGAGCGCATCCAGCGCGCCTACGACGTCATGGTCAATGCGTCCGATGCTGATACCGACCCCGTTGCCGGTATCAAGGCCTACTACGAGAAGGACCCGCGCGGCGACGAGTTCGTCGAGCCCTTCGCTGCCCACAACGAGGGCATTCACGAGGGCGACGCGGCCATCTTCTTCAACTTCCGTCCCGACCGCGCTCGTCAGATGACCCGCGTGTTCACGGACAAGGAGTTCGACGGCTTTGAGCGCGAGCAGATCAAGCTTTCGCACTTTGTGACGATGACCGAGTACGATCCGACGTTTGACGTCGAGGTCGCCTTCCCCAAGACGTTCCCCGAGAACGTCCTGGCCGACGTTATTGCCGCCAATGGCCTGAAGCAGCTGCACACTGCCGAGACCGAGAAGTACGCCCACGTGACGTTCTTCCTCAACGGTGGCATCGAGGAGCCCAAGGAGGGCGAGGAGCGCGTGCTCGTCGCTTCCCCCAAGGTCGCTACCTACGATCTGCAGCCCGAGATGAGCGCTCCCGAGGTTACCGAGAAGCTCGTCGCCGCCATCAACGAGGATCGCGCTGATTTCTACATCGTGAACTTCGCGAACTGCGACATGGTTGGTCACACCGGTGTCTTCGACGCCGCCGTTAAGGCTGTCGAGGCTGTTGACGATGCCCTGTCCAAGGTTGTCCCGGCGATTCTCGCCAAGGGCGGCTTTGCACTGATTACCGCCGACCACGGCAACGCCGATCACATGTTTGACGTTGCTTCCGACGGTTCCAAGCATCCGTTTACGGCTCACACCACCAACCGCGTGCCGTTCATCATCGTTGATGAGAAGGCACAGCTCACCGGTATCGAGGACGGCCGTCTTTCCGATATCGCTCCGACCATGCTCACCATGGCTGGTATTGAGCCTTCCGCCGAGATGACGGGCCGCGTGCTCGCCACCGAGGCCTAATAGAAAACAAATACCGTTTTCTAGTAAGGGGGTTGTCCACAACCGGACAACCCCCTTTTTGGTATTTCTGCCATTTCCACCCCGTCCTTGAGTGGCAGGTAGGGGAGAGCGGGGGATTGTGGTACAGTACTAGAGTTTGAACTGTTCTATTAAGGAGCTTATCTATGGGTCCGTTCCAGATTCTTCTGTTTGTCGTTTGGGCTGTCTCTGCCGTGGCGCTGACGATTCTCGTCCTGATGCATTCCGGTAAGGGCACCGGCGTTTCGGATATGATCGCTAGCTCGCTGTATAACTCCAGCTCTGCCACGGGCGTCATGGAGCAGAACCTCGATCGCCTGACGGTAATTATGGCCGTTGTTTTTGCCGTGTGCGTCGTCCTGTGCATGTTCTTCTTCCCGCAGGGCATCGTCGGCTACTAAGCATCGGCGTATATACGTTTGCAATGGGTCTCGCAGGTGCGGGACCCTTTTTGTTTACATATTTGTAACAGAGTCAAAATATCCCCACATACTTCGCCCAACTAAAGAAATTCTCGACCGTTAACCGGAATTAGCCCCAAATCGTGCATAAAATGCGCTACTGTATTGCGAAACGTTGGTCCGTTGTGCATAACCAGCCATAGCAGCGGGCGGCGTTTTGATGGTTCGGATCGGATTGTCTCGACATATGTCCGACTGAACATTTCTTTGTCCTATCTCATAAGGAGGATGGCATGGCTGATTCTATGTTCCACCAGCCCGTTATGGGTCGTCGCGCCTTTGTTGGCGGCACCCTCGCTGCGAGCTCCATGGCTTTTCTTGCCGCATGCGGCAAGAAGGGCGGCGACGCTTCCGGTTCTGAGTCCGGTTCGACGCTGAACTTCTACATCAACAACCCGGTCTGCATCGACCCCTACAATGTCCAGGAGGACCAGGGCACTCAGGTCGAGTACCAGCTCTTTGACGCTCTGACCTCTTATGACGCCGAGAAGGGCGAGATCGTTCCGCTGGCTTGCGAGTCCTTTGAGGCCAACGACGACGCCACCGAGTTTACCTTCAAGATCAAGAAGGCCAAGTTCCACAACGGTGACGACGTTACCTCCAAGTCCTTCAAGCTCGGTTGGGAGCGTCTGGTCAACACCAAGTCGGCCATCGCTACCGAGTACGGCCCTTCCGAGGTCTCCTATCACCTTTCCATGGTCGAGGGCTATGACGACCTGCTTGCCGGTAACGCTACCGAGCTCAGCGGTGTTACTTGCCCCGACGATGAGACCCTCGTCGTCAAGCTGTCTTCCGCTTACGCCGACTTCCCCTTCGTCGCCTCTCACCCGGCTCTGGCCCCGGTTCCCGAGTGCGCCGAGTCCGATGTCAAGAGCTTCTACCTTGCACCGGTCGGTAACGGCCCGTTCATGATGGACGGCAAGTGGGAGGATGGTCAGGAGATCAACCTCAAGAAGTTCGACGATTACTATGGTGACAAGGCCAAGATCGATGGCATCCACTTCCAGGTCATCAAGGACATGGAGACCGCTTACAAGGAGTTCCAGGCCGGTAACCTCGATGTCTGCGACGTTCCCGTTGCTCAGATCGACGCTGCCAAGAAGGATCGCGGCGTGTCCAAGGACGGCTACACCATGGGTGACGGCGAGCGCATGCTGCTCGGCGCCGAGCCTTCCACCTACTACCTGACCTGCAACAACACGGCCGAGCCGTTCAACAACGCCGACCTGCGCAGGGGTATCTCCCTGGCCATCAACCGTGAGGCCATCTGCAAGACCATCTTCAAGGGTACCCGTACCCCTGCCGACGGCATTGTTCCTCCGGGCATCGATGGCTACAAGGAGGGCGCATGGGAGTTCTGCGCCTACGACGTCGACAAGGCTAACGAGTACCTCGACAAGGTTGCTCCCGCTGGTGCTAACGGCGATCGTGGCATTAACGTGACTCTGTCCTACAACCAGGACGGTGGCCACAAGGAGATCATGGAGTCCATCATCGGCGACCTCGCCAAGGTTGGCGTTACCGCTGTCTCCGATACCGCCGAGTGGTCTGCCGTGCTCGAGCAGTATCAGAACTTTAACTATCAGTTCGGTCGTCTGGGTTGGATTGCTGACTACCCGATCATGGACAACTTCCTGTATCCGCTGTTCCACTCCGACTCCCTCGGTGGCGACAACCGCTCTGGTTACAACAACCCCGAGTTCGACGCCAAGGTCGACGAGGCCCGTACCACGGTTGACGACGAAGAGCGCGTCGCTAAGATGCAGGAGGCCGATGCAATGGTCGCTGCCGACTGCCCGGTCATCCCGGTGATGTTCTACACGCACACCATCGCCGGCTCTGATCGCATCAAGCACCTCTATGTCGATCCGCAGAAGCACGCCGATCTGGGTACCGCTGAGCTCGCCTAAGAGTTTGCAGCTTCCGTGAGGGTCAAGTATTTACGTAGACCTCATGGGAAACATACAGTTCTCCCTAACCTGGGGTAAACTGGCTGATGGTAATTTTGGGATGCCGGTCTGGCGATCGGCATCCCATTTAGGTTAATCCCTAGATAGGGGAGTGGTATGGGTAAGTACATCGTTAAACGTGTGCTTCAGTTCATCCCGGTGTTTTTGGGCGTTACGCTGATTTTGTTCGCCCTCCAGAATATCGTGCCGGGAGATCCGATCAAGCTGATCGGTGGAGACAAGGCTCTGTCCCCCGAGGTGGAGCTTCAGCTTCGCGTCCGCTATCACCTGGTCCAGTCGGACGAGGACGGCAACGCGATCCTTGACGAGAACGGCGACCCCGTTCAAACGTCGCTCGTGGACCGTTACTTGTATTACATGAACGGCCTGCTTCATGGCGATCTGGGCAATTCGTATCAGCGCAAGCTGCCGGTTACGGAAATCTTTGCCCAGAAGTATCCGTATACGGTCAAACTTGCCGCGTGCGCCATCGTGCTCGAGGCAATCATGGGTATCGGTGCGGGTATCATTTCGGCGGTAAAGCGTTATTCCTTCTGGGATATTTTGGTAACGCTCACCACGTCGATCCTCGTTGCCGTCCCGGCCTTCTGGCTCGGTATGTTGCTGCAACTGTTCTTTGGCGTCATTCTCAAGGACGCCACGGGCGGTGCATTCTCCATGCCGATCTCGGGTGCCGGTGGTTCCAGCTCTCAGTATCAGGATTGGATGCACTATGTGCTTCCGACCATTACGCTGGCTTCGGTTTCGACCGCTTATGCTGCGCGCATTATGCGCTCGCAGCTGCTCGACGTCATGAACCAGGATTACATCCGTACGGCAAAGGCCAAGGGTCTCTCCAATCGCGCGATCATCGTCAAGCATGCGCTTAAGAATGCACTCATCCCCGTCGTTACCTATATTGGTGTCGACTTTGGCGGCATGCTTTCGGGCGCCATCCTGACCGAGACGGTCTTTAACTGGCCCGGTATCGGCTATGAGGTCTATCGCGCCATTAGCATGCGTGACTGGCCCATCGTTATGGGCGGCGTTACGCTCATCGTCGTCGTCGTCATGGTGATCAACCTGCTCGTCGACATTAGCTATGCATTCCTCGACCCGCGCATCCGCCTTGGCGGTCCGTCGGATAAGGCCTAAGGGAGGTACGTCTCATGCAGGAAACTGATTCTCAGTCTCAGGAGCAGGCTACCGCCACCAAGGCCGCATCTGCTCCCGCCAAGTCCCGCACGCTGTGGGGCGACGCTTTTAAGCGTCTTCGTAAGAACAAGCTCGCCGTTATCGGTGTCTGCTGGATCATCATCGTCGTTGTGGTTGCCCTGACTGCAGATCTGTGGGCTAAGCCCTGGCTCGGTTCCCCGACGGCTTCCGACTCGACCACTATGGCCGAGACGTCGCTGTTGGCTCCGTGTGCAGAGCACCCGTTTGGCACCGACGCCCTTGGTCGCGACATTCTCGTCCGCGTTATCTACGGTGCGCGCGTTTCGCTGTCCGTCGGAATTATGGCCACCGCGATCTCCACGCTAATTGGTCTGGTCATGGGTGCTCTGGCCGGTTTCTACGGCGGCATCTGGGATACGATCATCATGCGCTGTGCGGACATCTTCCTGGCGTTCCCGTACGTGCTGTTCGTTGTCGCCATGATCGCCGTTATCGGCCGTGGCCTTCAGAACGTCTTTATCGCCATCGGTATTCTCGGCTGGCCTTCGATTGCGCGCGTCTTCCGATCCGCGATCCTGACGGTCAAGGAAAATGACTATGTTGATGCTGCGCGCGCGATGGGTGCATCCGATGCTCGTATCGTCGTACGTCACATCTTCCCGAACTCCGTCGCCTCCATCGTGGTCTACGCGACCATGAACATTGGTGGCGCCATTCTGACCGAGTCCGCTCTGTCCTTCCTCGGCATGGGCGTTATTCCGCCTACGCCTTCGTGGGGCTCCATGATTCAGGACGGTCAGCAGTATCTTCTGACCGCTCCCTGGATGATGATCATGCCCGGTCTGGCAATTCTCTCGACGGTGCTCGCCTTCACCCTGCTGGGTGACGGTCTGCGCGACGCCCTCGACGTCAAGATGAAGGACGCATAAGGATGAAGAAGAACAAGAACTATGTGGACCTGAAGGACCAGCCGGTTCCCGAGGGCCAGCATCTGCTCGAGGTCGATGACCTTAAGATGTATTTCCACACCGAGGATGGCGTTGTTCGCGCTGTCGACGGTGTCTCCTACACGCTCGATCGCGGCGAGACCCTGGGCGTCGTCGGTGAGTCCGGCTCCGGTAAGTCCGTGACCGCCATGACCATCATGGGCCTCATCTCGATACCTCCGGGAAAGATCGAGGGCGGTGACGTTCGCTATCGCGGCCGCTCCATCCTCGAGATGACCGAGGAAGAGATGCAGCACATTCGCGGCAACGATATCGCGATGATCTTCCAGGATCCTATGACCTCCTTGAACCCGGTTTATAAGATCGGCAAGCAGGTGGGCGAGGGCCTTCGTCTGCACCGTGGCTACTCCAAGCAGGAGGCGCTCAAGCGTGCCACCGAGCTTTTGGACCTCGTTGGTATTCCCGAGCCCGAGAAGCGCGTCAATGAGTATCCGCACCAGTTCTCTGGCGGTATGCGTCAGCGCGTCATGATTGCCATGGCTCTTGCCTGCGATCCCGATATTCTGATTGCCGACGAGCCCACGACGGCTCTGGACGTTACCATTCAGGCTCAGATTATCGAGCTCATGCAGGAAATGCAGGAGAAGAATGGCAATGCCATCATCATGATTACCCATGACCTGGGCGTCGTCGCCGACATGGCCGACAAGATCATGGTTATGTACGCCGGCCGTCCCGTCGAGTTCGGTACTGCTGAGGAAATCTTCTACGAGAGTCGCCACCCCTACACCTGGGGCCTTATCCGCTCCATCCCGGAGCAGGCCATCGAAGAGAAGAAGCCGCTTACGCCGATTCACGGCAACCCGCCTTCGCTCATGAACCTGCCTGAGGGCTGCGTCTTCTCTCCTCGTTGCCCCTATGCGACGGACAAGTGCCGCAAGCAGCGCCCCGAGCGCGTTGTCACCGAGTCTGGTCATTACTCTGCGTGCCACTACTCCGGTGACCCCGAGTTCCTCAAGAACGCTCCTGAGACGTCCCGTACGCGCAAGGATTCCAAGAAGGGAGGCGAGGCGTAATGGCAGATACCAACGAGCGTACTCCGCTGCTGAAGGTCGAGCACCTCTCTAAGGAGTTCCCCGCTGAGTCCGGCATGTTCGCCAAGCGCTTCTCCAAGCGTGTCGTCTCTGCAGTGAATGACATTTCGTTCGAGATTTATCCGGGCGAGACCTTTGGTCTGGTCGGTGAGTCTGGTTGCGGTAAGTCCACGACGGGTCGCACCATCATGCGCCTGACCAAGCCGACGGCAGGCAAAGTGTTCTTCCAGGGCAAAGACGTTGCCGAGATGAGCAAGCATGAGATCAAGGACATGCGTCGCGAGATGCAGTTTATCTTCCAGGATCCTTATGCTTCGCTGAATCCCCGTATGACCATCGGCGAGATCGTCTCCGAGCCCATGACCATTCACGGCGTGGGCACCAAGGAAGAGCGCATTGAGCGTGTCCGCGAGCTTCTCGACGTTGTCGGACTGAACCCCGAGCACATCAACCGTTATCCTCATGAGTTCTCCGGCGGTCAGCGTCAGCGTGTCGGCATTGCCCGCGCATTTGCGCTGAAGCCAAAGCTGATTATCTGCGACGAGCCGGTTTCCGCTCTGGATGTGTCCATTCAGGCTCAGGTTTTGAACCTGCTTAAGGAACTGCAGGACAAGTTCGGTACCGCGTATCTGTTTATCGCTCACGACCTGTCTGTCGTGCAGCACATCTCCGATCGCGTTGCCGTTATGTATCTGGGTAAGATGGTCGAGGTTTCGGACTGGAAGACACTCTACAGTGAGCCGCACCACCCGTACACGCAGTCGCTGCTGTCTGCCGTGCCGGTGCCCGATCCGGATATCCAGAAGACCCGCAAGCGCATCATCCTCGCCGGCGATCCGCCGTCGCCGCTGGATCCGCCGACCGGCTGCCGTTTCCACACGCGCTGCCCGATCGCGCAGGGCATCTGCTCCGAAAAGCTTCCTGAGTTTAAGGAAGTTGCCCCGGGTCACTGCTGCGCTTGTCACTTCGCGGAGCCGTTCCCGATCAAGGAATCGCACATCGACCTGTAGTCGGTTGTCTGTCCGGGCCCGCCCTGGTGTTACTTTTCAGAACGTCCTCGGACATGCAAGAAACCCCCGCTGCGCACTTCGTGCGGCGGGGGTTTCTTGCGTCCTGACGCTCCTATTTGGCAAGGTG
>OCHE01002143.1_pt1 | contig 11285 bp, 9 predicted proteins | sample 1538681 | NCBI WGS metagenome assembly OCHE01 (sample SAMN04571717, study PRJEB22368) | human gut metagenome | biome: human gut; material: stool | host: Homo sapiens | place: Luxembourg | collected 2012-08-17
CAGGAGGTGGTCGATCTGCTGCGGGACGAACACGGCTGGTCCGACAGCGTATCCAACCTATCCAACAAGCTCCAACGGGAGTCCCTGCGGTATGTTGAAGCCGTTCAGCTTGCCGATGCGCTGGGCTATGAAATCGTCTGGCAGAAACGAAGATAAGGAGGGCTTTCGCATGATGACAGATACAGAAAAGAAGCTGTTGCAGGCGCAGCACCGGTTGGAAGAAGCGCAGGCACGGGATCGTGTCAAGGAGCGCAAAGCCAGAACGCGCAGGCTCATTCAAGAGGGCGCGGTTCTGGAAAAGGTGCTGCCGGAGGTTCGGACTATTGAGCTGTCTGAGTTGGAGGGGTATCTTTCACAAAAACTGGGAAATCAAACTTAAATTTCAGATGGGAGGTCTCTGGCGGAACCGGGGGCCTCCTTCTTTTTTCTCCCGTAAGGGCGCACTTACTCACCACCCAGAAGGGGCGGTGGTATTGCCTGCGGCAACCGTGCGCTCTGCGAGGCGGATGCGGCTCCTGCGGGAGCCTTATGTCCAATGCCACATCACATCTGTGCTGCTGCCATTGGCCACGCAGTCGGCTATATGTTTTGCTTCATCATCAAAACTGTTGTTTCCGTTTTGGAAACAACCCGCCGCCTGCCCGCATAAAGCTGCCACCGGCAGCTTTATTTGCGGTTATGGGTATCGCTTGCCGCAATACCCATTTTCTTTTTGCGAAAAAGAAACAAAAACAAGGGCGAAAGGACGGTGAGAATGAATGGCGATTTACCACTTAGAAGCCAAGGTGGTCAGCCGGGGAACGGGGCGGTCTGCCGTTGCAGCTTCTGCATATCTGAGCTGTACCAACATCCTCAATGACTACGATGGAGTGCGGCACGATTATACCCGTAAGAAAGGACTGATCTGGCGTGAGGTGTTTCTGCCAGAGTATGCTCCACCAGAATGGAAAGACCGGGGCGTACTCTGGAACGCTGTAGAAGAAAACGAAAAGACAAAGGACAGCCGCCTTGCCCGTGAGTTTGTCCCGGCTCTGCCTGTTGAACTGACCCCGACCCAATGGCAGGAGCTTCTATCTGATTTTATTAAGGAAAGTTTTGTTGCAGACGGGATGTGCGCCGATGTAGCAATTCACGACCCATACCCTCCCGGTCACAATCCCCACGCCCACATTCTGCTGACGGTGCGTCCGCTGGATGAACGAGGCGAGTGGCAGTACAAGACCGAAAAAGAATATCTCTGTGTTAAAGACGGCGAGGAACGGGGCTTTACTGCCGCTGAGTTTAAGGCAGCGCAAGCGGACGGATGGGAGAAGCAGTATCCGTATAAGGTTGGGCGCAAGAAAGTGTATATGCCTCCCTCCGAAGCAGAGAAGCAAGGCTTGGAGCGAGCCAGCAAGCACCCCAAAAGCACCAAGTTCGGCAGACAGAATCCCATCTCCGAACGTTGGAACAGCGAGGAACAGCTTGTCGTATGGCGCAAGGCATGGGCAGACGTAACCAACCGCTATCTGGAACGATACGGACACGATGCCCGTATCGACCACCGCAGTCATGCCGAGCGAGGTCTGGTCGAGCAGCCCACCATCCACGAAGGTGTGGTGGCAAGGGCTATGGAGAAAAAGGGCATTATCTCCGACCGCTGTGAACTGAATCGGCAGATTAAAGCGGACAACGCTCTGCTGCGGGAACTGAAAGCCGCCGTCAAGAAGCTGGCGCAAGAGGTCCTCCATTCTCTACCGGAACTCGCTAAGTCCATGGAATTCCTGCGGCAAAAGCTGTTGATTTTCTGCTATCAGCTTAACCACATCCGCACAGGCAAATCTGTCATTGGAAAATCCGTGGATGCCTGGAATATCAACCTGAACCGATATTCCGAGGTGGTAGACCAAATCAAGGAAACCAAAAGGGAGCGCACAGACCTCCTTGCCGAAAAGAAAGAATTGCCGTTCTGGAATATCCCCAGGAAGAACGAGTTGACCGCCAGAATAGCAGAACTGACGGAATTGCTGGAAGAACTGCAATCCGAAAAGGCGATTCTTCTGGACAATATGGACTGTACGGACGGCAAGGATGTTTCTAAGGTCAGGAAGAAGGTTGCACTGATGGAAGCCAACTTGAAAGAACTGGACGAGCAGGAACAGAAATACTCCGCCGAATTGGAAACCGCCCTTGCCGAATATGCCGAGCTGAAAACACAGGGTGAACAATTCGACCCGGTGGAGCTGCACGACACCCGACAGGAACTGCGCCCTGAAATGGAGCAGACGGCAGTCCAGCGTGTGAAGGAAAAGTATGGCGATAAGTACAGTCACAGGACAATGGATGACAGCAAGCGGGATGTTTCCCGGCATTTGGACGAGTATGCCGAGAGCCAGGAAATCCGGCAAATCCAGCGGGAACGGGAATACCAGCAGCGGCGGCAGAATAAGGCCAAACAAGAAAGAAAAAAGCAGGATGATTGGGAACGCTAACAAACCGGCGGGAGTGTATTTTTACGATGCACTCCCGCTTTTATCTTAGGCAATCATCGAATCAATCTGTTTCCGATCATTGCATTCTGCCCAAATAAAAGCTTTGAGACTCATACCTTGGCGATATTCTCGTTGTGTTTCCATACTAGACGGGAAACGACAGCAATGTAGTCTGTTACTCTCCTTGTTTGCCCATGAATCAGTGGTGGGTGCATACGTCATACAGCAGATGGCAGACCGTTTATTTTCCGTTGGCAACAGGTGCTCAGCTCTGCTTGCGTTCACACAAATGTTACAAGTGTTTTTAATGGGAAACAGTTGCGTTTATGCTATTGATATGGTAAAATTACGTTGCGGATGGTTTAATCCGTCCGACATTTATAAGATTGGAGGTAGTGTCATGTTCCGTTTTATGCAAAAGCAGTCTGGGTTATCTCATTTTGGATTTTGGCCTAGCCCCCATCTATGGACGGGGCAACTCAAAATCTATCATGTGGGCGCATAAGCCAGACTGTTGTTAAGTCGGCTTATGCGCTTTTTGCTGTGTGGTGAATCGAAAGCGTAGTGTTTTTAGATAACACAAGATGGAAATATCACCCATTCACTGTTGAAAGGAGGCACAAGCATGAATAGCATATTTAAGTTGATTACTAATCAGCAAATACCCGAAACGGCAAATGCTTTAGTTCCTGTGATTGGCTATGAGCCTTGGTCATTAAGAGCTCTTGAAAGCATAAAAAGCTCGATTGTAAACGGAGTTCCCACATTGATTCGTGTTCATTCAGCCGCCGACTACCCAATCGAAAATGAAGAACTCTCTCATCGCCTGGATATGGAGTCTCATTGTGTCCTTATTGTTGGGTATAATGACGACAAAGAGGAATTTGATATCGTAGATCCTTGGAACCCCAATTGGGGTGGACAACACGGCGGCGTTGGCAAACTCCCATATGAATCGCTCCATGTAGCATGTGTTAATTGCACTGCTGAAAAAGGAACGCGACTTTCTTTGATTTCACACAAGATTAGGCCAGTGCTTATCGAGGAAAATGCAAGTCTTGCTGTTGATTTGGGCTTTTATGAGCCTTTAGGCTATGTTATCGATAGAAACAATACGAAATTTGAAACATTCAAAGTGACTATTCATTATCTCTTCAATGGAAATGAAAAGCAGCAATCGCAGAGCCTTTCTGGCGAATGGAAGATTGGGGAAAAGGCGATATTTACATTCCCTTTGGAAAAAGAACTGTCGGGAGATATCGATGTCAGAATCGAGGTGCTTGCGACCTTATCAAGTGACAGGCCTTATCAGTACAGGGACAATATCTGTATGGACTTTACGGAGACGGTGAAGATTAACAGAAGTAGTGGTGTGTCGCAGAAGGAAAGCGTTATTTCTTCCATCAATGCAAGTAATTACTAAAACTCGGTATTGGACAATATAGTCCACTGTGAATTGGTGGCATGTGGGTGGATGATTGAAACTCTTCCACCCACATGTTGCCTATCGAAATGTTTTTTGCGTAGACTTCGAATTACAATCAATCGCAAAGAGAAAGGAGCATAATATATATGATCCGAAAAAACATTATTAAAAATAAAAATGACAAACAACGTTATTTCCTTAATGACAGTTGGCGTATAGAAATGCCAGCAGTTGTTAGAACTCCATTTTATGGAAATAATTGTAGTGAATACTTCGGCTATGTCGTTACATACTCTGAGATGGAACAGGCGTATCATTTATTGAAAGTTGATCTGCATAATGGGAAAATACTTTGGAGTATAGATGCTGTCAATGGTGGTTATGGAACACCAACTGTTTTTGGCGACCTTGTTGTTTTCCTAAAAGAGTTTGATGCAGTACAAGCTGTTTCCGCTGAGTCTGGCATTGTAGAATGGGCTGTTCAGGGTGGTCACAGAGTACGAACTACATTAAATGTTATAGACGAAACATTGTGGTTTGGTTCCGGCAGCACCCTTTTAGCCGTAAACAAAAACGGAGAAGTTGTCAAAAAATTACATATTCCCAATTCGTTTATTTACGGTAATATTACGCCGTACAAAGGTGGCATATTATGCACAGGTACGCTCCACAACAATGAAAGGGATTGCTCATGTTCTTATTTATGGCTTATAAATCAAGAAGGAAGCATAATGTATTCTATGGAGTTAGGTAGAAGTCCTGTTATTAGTTCGGATACGTCAGGCATTTGGCTAAAGGATGACTTTGCTTTTGCATCATGCGGACATGACATCATTTGTTTTGATCTAAAAGTAGGAAAAGAACTATGGAGAACAAGGGTTTTTGGGTTTTGTGGACGACATTTTCCTGTCGTTGATAGCCAAAGAGTGTATTATACAACACTAAAGGGTGAGGTTGGTTGTGCTGACATATTAAACGGAAGTATTGTTTGGAGGCAAAAGTTCAGAGAAGGGCTTATTGTTGCGCCACCGTCAATTTACGGGAAGACCCTTTTTGTCTTGGCGGATTGTTCAGTTTTTTTATTAGACAAGGACACGGGGGAAATTTTTCAGCACAAAGTAGTTGGTCACACTCCTTATAGCGCGGTCAGTTTTGGAACTAATAAGGCGTTGATTGGAGCAGGCGAGCCACCAGCAAATGGTCAACTGATTTGTTTTGATGTTGTTTCAGAGGCACATGTATCTTTGCCTATGTATAACGACGTCTACTTTTTGGAAGAAAAAGATTGCAATCTTATGAGCGTGCTTATCGAAACAGGTGGAGAATATACATCTTCGAGTATTGACGTGTCAGTTTTTTCAAAAGATGGGGTGGTCAATGGTAAAAAAATCGGAAATGCCTTTACATATAAATTTAATTTACAAAACAATTGCGTCAGTGGGTTTTATGCAATTCCGGTTTTGCTTGAAAATTTTGGTTTAATTAAAAAAACATGCATTAGTATCTATATTGACAAAAGAGAACAGTTGCCATCTTCCTTTGTACTACATCAATATTTGAAGGTTTCAACAGAGGAGAATATTTTTAGTAGTGGAGCGGCATTGGTGCAAGGACTTATGAAGGTTCATGGGAAGTCCATTTCGCAAAAAGACTTTAGAGATAGGATTAACTATGTAAAAAGAAAAAGCAATTGGAAGGATGCAGACTTCCAAACATGGCGGCTAATTCTCAAAAGAGTCCTTAGTAATTCTGCTGAATCTTTAGATGATTTTATCAGAAGTGAAGAAGGAGGGGAGTTTGAAATATTTTAACCTGATCATTATCCAGAAAAAGGGACACGAAAACAGGCTGGCATATGGCGGCCAAAATTAGAGCAGATCAGCCAGGCCGGGGAGGTTACCAGACAGCCCTGCCTTTGAAGGATTAAGATAGCCTGGTCAGCAGAGATCTCACGGTGTGTGAGAGGACGGTCAGCCTTGCGGTAAGGCTCAGGGTTATAAGATTCGTTCTTCTTGAGGATGTTGTAGATGGCAGTCAGCAACACAAGGGCGACGGCGATGATGGCCTTCTTGTTACCACAGCGCTTCTTCAAAGCTAGATAGCGATTGCGGACTTCTGGGTACTGCTTTGCCCGGATAGCACAGAGCGCACACTGCACCAACAGGGGCTTGATGTATGCCCCAGCCCGGCTGCTCCTGGTGGTTTTCTTTTTTCCGGCACTTTCATTGTAAGCCCAGCCCAGGAGCAGAAATGCTTCGAGGTGGAAAAAACGGACATATCCACGCCAATTTAAGAGATGATGCCAATAGTGGCAAAGGCTTGGATACCTAGCGCCGTCATAACGAGGTTAAGTTGGGGAAGATATTTCTCAGCGATGGTCAGGATAAGAGAGTCCAGATCGGCCTTGCACAATTCAAGGCTGTCCATGTGGGAACGGATGATGCGGAGTTTTTCGGCCTGTTCCACACACATCTCTCCGTCCGCAGCGGCCTGGATTTTCTCAACTGGTGTTTTGACTCGCTTGTTGAGGAATGGAGCTACATGAAAGGATTCGTTGCTTCCTAGCAGCCGGAGGTAATAGCTGTAGCTGCTTTGCCAAAGCCGTCCGGAAACACGTCATCCAGCTTGATATTGGAGACAGTCAAGCAATTCTGCGCCCGGTTTTCTCTCCTGTGGTGAAATTGGTGAGTTTTTAGCGGTAGCACACCAAATCCCGGAGCTGACGAATATCTGATGGTGGGATAAAGCTGCCAGAAACCAGGTCGTGCTTGAAGATGTCCGCAAACCACTTGGCGTCCTTTTTGTCTGTTTTCTTTCCCCGGATAGCCTTGACGTACTTGGGGTGGGCAAGGACAATATTGCGGGCGTGTTCTAGGATGTTGTAAATAGGGAGCCAATACATCCCGGTAGGCTCCATACACACGTCCTTGCAGTTGTTCTCTCCCAACCAGGTGGCACACCGCCGGAGGTCTCCTGTAAAGGTGCAAAACCGCTTGCCTTTGTAGGTGGTAACGCCCTGCTCGTTGATTGAGGCAATACAGGCTACCAGAAACGATTTGTGGACATCCATTCCACAGCAGATAGGATAAACGATTTTGAGCATAACACATCCCCTCAGTTCGAAGATTTGAGGGAACAGGTAGGGACTGGACACTCACTGAAAGCTTGAAGCAGTCTGTCTCTCCAAAGATAAGTTTACAGGGTTCTACGCCCTACTTATTTGCGCTTGAAAGAGCATCCGGCACACATAATAATTCAGTTCAGCGGATAGCTGTACCCACTCACCCCCCCACATGCTGTGTAGTGTGCCCGTTCCTCTAGCGTATTCTAACAAATTTCGTTTAGCTGCGATAGAGGCACTCCTGTTTCGTATCCCTTTTGTGCCTTGGAGTGCAGCGGAAAGGAATGGTCATAATAATGAAGCAATATTTAAGTGCTCTTATACAAAAAATAGGTCGGTTGAATGTGTCCATATATTTGCTTCTTTTGTCTGTAGGATATGGTTTATACAGCATACTTCCTTATACCTTGCCAAAGATATTTAGCGGCAGTGGGGGATTGCACGTAAACCCTTTTTTCATGGTCCTATCAATTTTATCCTTTTTAGTAGTCCCTATTTTGAATTATCCTAACAACCTTGCTATGCAGAGTGTTAGAAAATATTCAAAGCAGGTTCTCTTTGACGACCTAGTGAAAAAAAAATATATGTATTTTGATGATATGGAAACCGGGAAGATCCAGGATCTTTTTTCCGAATCATCTTTTTGTACACGAAGTTTGCTGTACTCCTGCGTTCAATTTATAATCAAGCATTCCGCTATTATAATAATTAATTCAACTGCTTTTTTTAATTTCCATTTCCTTCTTGGTGTGACTTATATATTATCTTATTCAGTATATTTCTTCATATCCATTGTTCTTTTAAAAAAACAAAATAACAGGATTCATAGTACGCTGTTGTCTGCGTCAGATGTGAATTCTTATTTGATCGATTACTGCCAGAATTTGGACTCTATATACTCATTCCGTTCATATGATAAAGAAAAAGAAAAATATCGTTTCCTTTTGGATAGTGAGCAAAAAAATTACTATGGTCTACAGTTGGCCATAGATAATGCAAAACTGATTCAACACATTGTGTTAGTATTCATTACCTTTTTACAGCTGATTATATTTTCTATTTATTCCACAACGGGAATAGGTAATATCTCATTCTATTTAGGACTTATCTACTCAATATTTAATTTGAGAGATTTTGGTGGAGAATACTTGTCAATGATAGAAATGGTCTCAAGACTAAAAGCTGCGTTAAAACTATTGGGGTACAGCGAAAGTAATGAAAAAGATTGCCATAGAGTTTTTATCAGTGTTCCTACCAATACGGTGATTGCCATGCAGAATGTTGAATTGACGCTTGGTAACAAGAAAATTTTTGATAATGCTAGTTTGTATGTAAATAAAGGCGAGCATATCATCATTCGAGGTGAGAACGGAAGCGGAAAATCGACATTACTTAAAGTTATAGCAAAGATATTAGATATTGACTCTGGGCAGATAACATATGGTCTCCCATCTATCGATGGCATAATGTATGTTTCTCAAAATACAAATTTATTCAATAGGTCAATCTATGAAAATATAATATATCCAATGGACGATGCTAATTTAGAGGAAGTCTATGAGTTGATAAACATATTCGGACTTAATTCGTTGATAACTAGCGAAAACGACTTGTTTCAGAAAAAACCAGGTGATTTTGGAAACAAATTTTCAGGCGGTGAAAAGCAAAAAATTCTAATAATTAGGACATTAATCAATCGTCCGCATATTATCTTATTTGATGAGATTACCTCGTCTCTTGACTCAAACTCCACCAAGGTTTTTTATGAAATGCTGAATACGCGATTAAGTAGTAGTACAGTATTATTTGTCTCGCACGATGATGTCGTTGATAGTGCATTTGACAGAGTCTTAGAGATTGATGAGTTACATGCTTTGTAAAGTGCGTTGTCTTATTATGCCTTATCGTCACCGATTTCTTTTAGCTAAATTGCATCATCAAGAATAGGCAACTTAATGCTGCAAAATTGGAGTCATAAGCACTTAACAACATTGCATATTATTTGCAGAAAAAATCCTTGACAAATCCCATCTCAGCAGACCATCCTCGAAAAGTACGCACAGGAAAACGGCTTTCAAAACACCCGTGTGTTCATTGACGATGGCTGGTCGGGCACAAACTTCGCAAGACCGGCGTTCACGGAGATTATGGAGCTGGCGGAAAAGGGCCTTATTGGCACCCTGATCGTCAAGGATCACTCCCGCTTGGGGCGTAACCGCCTCATTGTGGGGCAGCTTCTGGAAGAGGGCTTCGACAGCCTCGGCGTCCGCTACATCGCCATTATGGACAACATCGACACCGCAAAGGGCATCAGCGACCTTGTCCCGATGCAGGACTTATTCAATGAGTGGCACGCCAAAAATACCAGCCAGAAGGTACGCAATGTGTTCAAGAGCAAGGGAATGTCCGGCGCACCGCTGACCACCAATCCGCCCTTTGGGTACCTGAAAGACCCAGAGAGTAAGAACGGCTGGATCATTGATGAAGCTGCGGCAAAGACCGTGCGGCAGATCTTCTCTTGGTGTGTGGATGGCCTTGGACCGACGCAGATTGCCAAACGTCTGAAAGCGGCAAAAGTGTCCACACCTACGGAGCATTGGTGCAATATCGGCAGAAATTGCAGTAAGCTGCCTACTGTTCCGTATAACTGGTGCTCTGCCACCGTGGCGGATATCCTCGGCAAGCAGGAATACTGCGACGATACGGTGAATTTCCGCAGCACCACCAAGTCCTTCAAGAACAAGAAGAAAATTGACCGACCGCCGGAGGGATGGCAAATCTTCAAGGACACGCATCCCGCCATCATCGACCGGGAAACCTTCGCCTTGGTGCAGGATCTTCGCAAGCACCGCCGCAGGCCCACGAAAAGCGGCATCGTCAGCCCCTTTTCGGGCCTACTCTACTGCGCCGACTGTGGAGAGAAGCTGTATTACAGTGTCACAGGCAGCTACAAACGGGAGCAGGCGTACTTCTTCTGCTCCTCCTACCGCAAGAACTCCGAGGCCTGTTCCGCCCACTATATCCGCGAGAAAGTGGTGGAGCAAATCGTTCTGGAGAGTATGCAGCGCATCCTGCTGAATGTGCAGGTGTTTGAAAAAGAATTTGCCCGCAAGCAGATGGACTGCTACACGGAGGACAAGAAGAAGCAGCTTGCCGCCAAGCGCCGGGAGTTGAGCAAGGCGAAGAAGCGCATTGCGGAGATCGACACTTTGATCCAAAAAATCTACGAGGATAACGCCAGCGGAAAGCTATCTGACGAGCGCTACACTACCTTGTCCCTGTCTTACTAGGAGGAGCAGAAAACGCTGAAAGCCGCTGTCCCGGAGCTGCAGTCTTTCTTGGAAACCGAAACAGACAAGACCGAGAGCTTGCAGCGGTTCATCCAGAAAGTCAAACAGGTCACAGAGCTGAAAGCCCTGACCCCTGAGCTGATCCACGAGTTCGTGGATAAAATCGTGGTGTATACACCCAGATACCTTGACGGCAAGCGAGTACAGCTTCTGGACATCTATTACAGCGGCGTGGGCATCCTACACGAGCTGACCCCGGAGGAGATGGAAGAAGCCTTCCAGCACCACCTCACCCAGCGCAACAAAGAGAAAACGTCATAGCCACAAGGGTTACACCGTTTCCGAAAACTTATTAACCTGAGATACAAGAGCCGCCCCGGGGCACCTTCCTTACGGAGGGTGCCCCAACCGGCAGCTTTTCCTGTGCCATATTCTGCCGCTGGACATCCAGGGCATAGCAGATCAGATCGACGCTGGAACTACCGGAAGAGGGACAACATCGCAGGCAGTAGCGGTAATGCTCCGTTTCCGCGATATAGCCATAACCCTGCGTCCCGCCGCCGCTGATCTTCCCGTCGTGCCTGCGGCGGAAGCGCTCCATCGCAAAACGGTCTTTCAGGACATTTTTGCGGAGTGTTTCTACGACCTCCTTCAGCTCCGTTTGGAAGGCAGGGTAGTTTCCTTCCTTCACGTCGCTCGGCCACCAAATGCGCCAGAATTCTTTGCCGCCGCGCCCAAAGTCCATCTGAAGATGTCCAACGGTTCCCAAACGTTCATCCTCACCGGGAGGCTGGGCATAAAATAAGCCCGCCTCATCCGGGCGGGCAGGGCGAAGATGAAACTTTTCTTTCGCCGGAGGATATGGGAGACCATGCACCTCGCAGAACTCACGAAGCGTCATTTCTCCTTCATCAAGAAAGCCAAACTCGTCCCGCGCATCCAGCCGTCCGGAGGGCGGAAGCTGCAGCTTCTCCGGC
>OCHE01002145.1_pt1 | contig 11272 bp, 4 predicted proteins | sample 1538681 | NCBI WGS metagenome assembly OCHE01 (sample SAMN04571717, study PRJEB22368) | human gut metagenome | biome: human gut; material: stool | host: Homo sapiens | place: Luxembourg | collected 2012-08-17
GCGTCAAGGCGAACTCCGAGGCCGGCGTGTCACCGTCCGTCAATGCCCTCGACACGGGCGTCAAGGCGGCTGCCGCCATCGGCGGTCTTGCCGACGGCCTGAGCGAAGCCGCGATGCTCCCCGTACTGGGTGCCATGGGCATGAAGGGCATGGCCTGCCTGCCTATCTCCAAGCAGCTCGACCCGGTCATCGGCGTGGACATCCACCTCGTGACGATACCCCCGTCCCCCGTCGTGCCCATGCCTCACCCTTATGTCGGGGTTCTCCTCCGTCCGCAGGACTTCATCGCGGCGGCGGTCTCCTCGTTCATCCCCCCGCCACCGACAGCGGAACAGACGGGCGACGCCGACAGCGCGAAGCTCGCCGAGGTGGGCCACACCGTGCTGACGATGGCCGTCGGGATGCTGGGCGCCACCGTCAAGATAGGCGGCTTCATCCCCCGCGCGGTCGCATCCACACCCACGCGGAGCATCCCGCACATCCCCATGGGCGCAGGCTGGGCGGCCCCTTCAGCGGCGATACCCAAGAACAACGGCCACGCCTTCATGGGCAGCCTGACGGTACTTGCCGACGGGATGCCCTTCTCGGGCGGCGGCGCGCACCTGCACCTTGACTGCAACGACGTGGGCATACCGAGCGTGCACAAGGTTCCGGGCATGTTCCTGCCCACGGGTGTCATCAACCCGATACCTCCCGCCAGGCAGATACTCACCAGCCCGGTTCCCGTCCCCCTCAACCCCATGGCGGCACTCGCCCGCAAATGCACGGGGGCGTTCGGGCGTTTCTACAAGAAAAAGACCAGGAAGCTGGCGGACAGGCTGCACAGTAAGGTCAACAGGACGATAAAGAGCGAATCCCTGAAGAACATGCTCCACAAGGCCATCTGTACGGTCACGGGCCACCCCGTGGACGTGGCCAGCGGCACGTTCTTCACCGACGAGGAGGACTTCTGGCTCGACGGCCCGGTGCCCCTGTCATGGGAGCGCACGTGGTACAGCCGCAGCGACTACCGGGGTCCTCTGGGCAACGGGTGGCACCACGCCTACGACATGGGCGTCGTCGCGGACACGGAAGAGGGCACGCTGACGCTCCGCATGAGTGACGGCATCCCGGTGGCCTTCCCCCTGCCTACAGCGGAGGAACCCTCGTTCATCCTCTCCGAACGCAAGGAGGCCCGTCTGGAACAGGACGGCGGCTACTGCGTGTGGGACATGGCCGAGGACCTCTACTACCGCTTCACACACAAGGAGTACGATTCCGTGCGCCTGCTTGAGAGCGTGACCGACTGCAACGGCCTGGGCATCCGCTTCGACTACACGAAAGAGGGCCTGCTGCGCTCCATCACCGACAGCGCGGGCCGCCGCCTGAGGGTGGAGCACGACACGAGAAGCGGACGCATCCTTGAGATATGCGGCCCGCATCCGGAAGATCCGGAGAAAGAGATTACCCTCGCCTCCTACGAGTACGACGCCGACGGCAACATGACCCTCCAGCGCAACGCGGCGGGCGACGTGATGACATACGAGTATGCCGGAAGGCTCATCGTGAAGGAGACATGGCGCAACGGCCTTGCGTGGTACTTCGAGTACGACGGTACGGGTGTGGGTTCGCGCTGCGTGCACACGTGGGGCGACGGCGGCATATACGACCACAGGCTCACGTTCCGGGAGGGAGTGACCGAGGTGCTCGACAGCCACGGAGAACTGACGGTGTACCACCACCGCGGCGGCCTTGTGTGGAAGAAGGTCGATGCCAACGGAGGGGAACACCTGTGGCGTTATGATGACAGCCGCCGGCTACTCGCACAGACGGACCCGCTCGGTAACAGCACCCTGTACAGATATGACCGCTGGGGGAACTGCACCGACAGTTCCGACCCGTGCGGCGGCAGCGTGTCCGCCGTGTATCCTGCCAAGGGGAACCTGCGCAACCGTCCCGTATCCGTTACCACGCCGGACGGCGGCACGTGGGAGTTCGGCTATGACCGCTCCGGCAATCTGGTGAGCCGCACCAACCCCGAAGGTGCCGTCACGAGGATGACCTACCGCAACGGTGCGGTGGCATCGGTGAAAGACCCCTACGGCGTGGTGACGAGGCTCGCCTATGACCGTTTCCATAACCTCACGGAAGCCTCCGACAGCCGGGGGAACACCTCGCTGTACGGCTACGACCTGCTGGGCAGGTGCGTGAGCGTCACCAACCCCAAGGGTGCGGTGCAGAAAAGGGAATACGACCCTGTGGGCCGCGTGGTGCGCGTGCTCGACTTCGACGGCAACGACATACGCCTGTCCTACGACGGGATAGACAACCTCACCGAATACCGTGACAACGTCCAGCACGTGGAGTACGGCTACTCCGGCATGTGGAAGCTGACAAGGCGCCGCGACCACCGGGGCGTGGTGAACTTCCGCTATGACCGGGAGGAACGCCTGCGCCGTGTGATAAACGAGAGGCTCCAGAGCTACGAGTTCGCCCTCGACGCTGTGGGCAACGTCACCGCCGAGAAAGGCTTCGACGGGGCCGTCCGTCGTTACCTGCGTGACAGGGGCGGACGCGTCGTCAGGGAGACGCTGCCGTCGGGGACGGAAAGGGAATACGGCTATGACGCCTGCTCGCGCGTGACGCGCGTCTCATACCCCACGGCAGGCGCCCCTGAGCAGACCTACGCCTACGGGCTGTCCGGCAGGCTGGTGCAGGCATCGAGGGGGGAAGGCACGGTGGAGTTCGCGTACAACTCCCTGGGACTTCCGGTCCGGGAGACGGCCGACGGCAACACCATACTCCGCACCTACGACCATACCGGCAGGATACTCACGCTCGACAGCACGGCGGGGGCCTCGCTGCGCTACACCCGCAACGGCTACGGGGAGCTTGAGGGGTTCACTGCCACCGGCGGCAGCGACGCCGACGGTGCGGGTTCGTGGGAATCGGCACACCGCCACGACGCACTGGGCTTCGAGGTGGAGCGCATCCTTCCGGGAGGCGTCGTCCGCTCGTTCGCCTATGATGACATAGGCCGTCTGGTGGATGCCCGAACACGCAAGGACTCGCGCACACGGCATATGCGCCGCTACCGCTGGGGCGTCGCCGACAGGCTGTTGTCCGTGGAGGACAGCAGGTGTGGCGAGACACGCTACTCCTATACCCCGACGGGGCAGCTCGAAAGGGCGGAATACCCCGACGGCAGGGTGCAGTGGAGGAAGAGCGACCAGACGGGAAACCTGTATCCCGACCCGGACATGAGGCTGCGCCGTTACCTTGGTGGCGGACGGCTGGAGCAGGACGGCGAATGGCACTGCGAGTACGATGCTGACGGCAACCTGACGGAACGCTACCTCGGCACGGGAAGGTGGCTTGACGGCAAGAAGGACCGCTGGAGATACCGGTGGAACGCCGACGGCTCTCTGGCAAAGGTGGTGCGGCCCGACAAGAGGGAGGTGGAGTTCACATACGACGCGCTCGGGCGCAGGCTCTCCAAGAGCTTCGGCACGACCGTGACGCGGTGGGTGTGGAACGGCAACGTGCCGCTGCACCAGTGGAAGCAGCATAGGGAATACTCCGTCGTGGAGGACAGGTGGCACACGGACACGGAACGCCGCGACATGACGGTATGGCTCTTCGACGAGGAGTCGTTCGTGCCGGTGGCCATGCTCAAGGAAGGCAGGTCCTACTCGATACTGACAGACCAGCTCGGAACGCCGACGGAGGCATACGACACCGAGGGAAATGAGGTGTGGAGCCGGATACTTGACATGGACGGGAACGTCATCGAGGAGACCGGCAACAAGGGGATGGTACCGTTCCTGTTCCAAGGACAGTATTATGACCGGGAGACAGGGCTGGCGTACAACAGGTTCAGGTACTACTCGCCACAGATGGGAATGTATGTCTCGCAAGATCCGATTGGGTTGGCTGGCGGAATACTTAACCTATATGGGTATGTTGATGACACAAATGCATGGGTGGATCTGTTCGGATTCACAGGAACGTATATTTTCACTGATGATACAACATCATATATAGGGAAAGGACCTAAATCAAGAATGGAGAGTTCTATGCGCTCTCGAATAGACGGCACAGATAAAGCAACGGCTTCGGTCCATATGGATTTCGGTGACGATGAAATGGGATATATGGTCGAATATAGATTAATGGAATTATACCATGCAAAAGAATTACCTAATTTTGCAAATGCTATTAATTCGCCAGGATTAAAAAAATATCAAAACGCATCTAAAGAAACAAGGGATATAGTAGATGCATATGCGAAACAGATGCGAGAAGAATTTGAGTCCAAAAAGAGAAATAGTTATAATTAGTCTCATTATGAAAGCACTTGAGTATCAATATAATCCAGCAATCAATTTTTTAGAAATTGATCCTAAATTTATCCCAGAAGGGGTGGAATATGCAAAAGATAATGGATATAATAATTTAAGAATAAGGGTTTTAAATTCGACCTTTGATGACAAATATGTCCTTGACTTTAGTCCATTCAAGGATTTTTCTGATTTAACAGGTCTGATTATTGGCGATGACTTTAAGATTATAAAAACAATTGCGATCTCCAATATTGAAGAATTACATAATCTATCTTATTTGGATCTGAACCCATCTATATCCATAAATGTTTCAAAGTTATATTCGCTTACTAAATTAGTCATTAAAAATGATCAAAATATTATAGGTCTTAATCGATCTGCAAGATTGAATAGTTTACAGATTTTTTCAACTAAACATAATGATTTAACCCAGCTTGTTGGGCTAAATAATCTGATGGATTTAACCATAATAGGTGGGAGAATCCGCAATTTAGAGGGTATTGAACATTGTCCTAACATCACGGGACTAAAGCTACAGTATTGCAAATATCTAACAAATATAGATGTTATCAATAGTACAAAAATTCAAAAATTATATATAGAGAGATGCAGCAAAATTAAAGATTTGTCGTGTTTGGAAGGGAATTGCAATCTCAATGATGTTTTTATAGATAATGTTGAGTCTATTAGATTTGTGCCTTCATTATTCAATTTGGAGAAATTCAGATTTTGGAATTGTATTGATGGAGATTTAAAGCCTTTATTGAGTAATAATCATTTAATATATATATATTTCTATCCTAATAAACGGCATTATACACATTCATTAAATGAAATTTTGGACGCAAAAAATAACATTTGAATATGTCAGATACAGGTTATTTCGACAGCGTGAGTGCTAACCTAAAGACCGGCGTAGGGGCGCAGGTCAAAGGTATCTCGGAAGGCGTCAAGGCGAACTCCGAGGCCGGCGTGTCACCGTCCGTCAATGCCCTCGACACGGGCGTCAAGGCGGCTGCCGCCATCGGCGGTCTTGCCGACGGCCTGAGCGAAGCCGCGATGCTCCCCGTACTGGGTGCCATGGGCATGAAGGGCATGGCCTGCCTGCCTATCTCCAAGCAGCTCGACCCGGTCATCGGCGTGGACATCCACCTCGTGACGATACCCCCGTCCCCCGTCGTGCCCATGCCTCACCCTTATGTCGGGGTTCTCCTCCGTCCGCAGGACTTCATCGCGGCGGCGGTCTCCTCGTTCATCCCCCCGCCACCGACAGCGGAACAGACGGGCGACGCCGACAGCGCGAAGCTCGCCGAGGTGGGCCACACCGTGCTGACGATGGCCGTCGGGATGCTGGGCGCCACCGTCAAGATAGGCGGCTTCATCCCCCGCGCGGTCGCATCCACACCCACGCGGAGCATCCCGCACATCCCCATGGGCGCAGGCTGGGCGGCCCCTTCAGCGGCGATACCCAAGAACAACGGCCACGCCTTCATGGGCAGCCTGACGGTACTTGCCGACGGGATGCCCTTCTCGGGCGGCGGCGCGCACCTGCACCTTGACTGCAACGACGTGGGCATACCGAGCGTGCACAAGGTTCCGGGCATGTTCCTGCCCACGGGTGTCATCAACCCGATACCTCCCGCCAGGCAGATACTCACCAGCCCGGTTCCCGTCCCCCTCAACCCCATGGCGGCACTCGCCCGCAAATGCACGGGGGCGTTCGGGCGTTTCTACAAGAAAAAGACCAGGAAGCTGGCGGACAGGCTGCACAGTAAGGTCAACAGGACGATAAAGAGCGAATCCCTGAAGAACATGCTCCACAAGGCCATCTGTACGGTCACGGGCCACCCCGTGGACGTGGCCAGCGGCACGTTCTTCACCGACGAGGAGGACTTCTGGCTCGACGGCCCGGTGCCCCTGTCATGGGAGCGCACGTGGTACAGCCGCAGCGACTACCGGGGTCCTCTGGGCAACGGGTGGCACCACGCCTACGACATGGGCGTCGTCGCGGACACGGAAGAGGGCACGCTGACGCTCCGCATGAGTGACGGCATCCCGGTGGCCTTCCCCCTGCCTACAGCGGAGGAACCCTCGTTCATCCTCTCCGAACGCAAGGAGGCCCGTCTGGAACAGGACGGCGGCTACTGCGTGTGGGACATGGCCGAGGACCTCTACTACCGCTTCACACACAAGGAGTACGATTCCGTGCGCCTGCTTGAGAGCGTGACCGACTGCAACGGCCTGGGCATCCGCTTCGACTACACGAAAGAGGGCCTGCTGCGCTCCATCACCGACAGCGCGGGCCGCCGCCTGAGGGTGGAGCACGACACGAGAAGCGGACGCATCCTTGAGATATGCGGCCCGCATCCGGAAGATCCGGAGAAAGAGATTACCCTCGCCTCCTACGAGTACGACGCCGACGGCAACATGACCCTCCAGCGCAACGCGGCGGGCGACGTGATGACATACGAGTATGCCGGAAGGCTCATCGTGAAGGAGACATGGCGCAACGGCCTTGCGTGGTACTTCGAGTACGACGGTACGGGTGTGGGTTCGCGCTGCGTGCACACGTGGGGCGACGGCGGCATATACGACCACAGGCTCACGTTCCGGGAGGGAGTGACCGAGGTGCTCGACAGCCACGGAGAACTGACGGTGTACCACCACCGCGGCGGCCTTGTGTGGAAGAAGGTCGATGCCAACGGAGGGGAACACCTGTGGCGTTATGATGACAGCCGCCGGCTACTCGCACAGACGGACCCGCTCGGTAACAGCACCCTGTACAGATATGACCGCTGGGGGAACTGCACCGACAGTTCCGACCCGTGCGGCGGCAGCGTGTCCGCCGTGTATCCTGCCAAGGGGAACCTGCGCAACCGTCCCGTATCCGTTACCACGCCGGACGGCGGCACGTGGGAGTTCGGCTATGACCGCTCCGGCAATCTGGTGAGCCGCACCAACCCCGAAGGTGCCGTCACGAGGATGACCTACCGCAACGGTGCGGTGGCATCGGTGAAAGACCCCTACGGCGTGGTGACGAGGCTCGCCTATGACCGTTTCCATAACCTCACGGAAGCCTCCGACAGCCGGGGGAACACCTCGCTGTACGGCTACGACCTGCTGGGCAGGTGCGTGAGCGTCACCAACCCCAAGGGTGCGGTGCAGAAAAGGGAATACGACCCTGTGGGCCGCGTGGTGCGCGTGCTCGACTTCGACGGCAACGACATACGCCTGTCCTACGACGGGATAGACAACCTCACCGAATACCGTGACAACGTCCAGCACGTGGAGTACGGCTACTCCGGCATGTGGAAGCTGACAAGGCGCCGCGACCACCGGGGCGTGGTGAACTTCCGCTATGACCGGGAGGAACGCCTGCGCCGTGTGATAAACGAGAGGCTCCAGAGCTACGAGTTCGCCCTCGACGCTGTGGGCAACGTCACCGCCGAGAAAGGCTTCGACGGGGCCGTCCGTCGTTACCTGCGTGACAGGGGCGGACGCGTCGTCAGGGAGACGCTGCCGTCGGGGACGGAAAGGGAATACGGCTATGACGCCTGCTCGCGCGTGACGCGCGTCTCATACCCCACGGCAGGCGCCCCTGAGCAGACCTACGCCTACGGGCTGTCCGGCAGGCTGGTGCAGGCATCGAGGGGGGAAGGCACGGTGGAGTTCGCGTACAACTCCCTGGGACTTCCGGTCCGGGAGACGGCCGACGGCAACACCATACTCCGCACCTACGACCATACCGGCAGGATACTCACGCTCGACAGCACGGCGGGGGCCTCGCTGCGCTACACCCGCAACGGCTACGGGGAGCTTGAGGGGTTCACTGCCACCGGCGGCAGCGACGCCGACGGTGCGGGTTCGTGGGAATCGGCACACCGCCACGACGCACTGGGCTTCGAGGTGGAGCGCATCCTTCCGGGAGGCGTCGTCCGCTCGTTCGCCTATGATGACATAGGCCGTCTGGTGGATGCCCGAACACGCAAGGACTCGCGCACACGGCATATGCGCCGCTACCGCTGGGGCGTCGCCGACAGGCTGTTGTCCGTGGAGGACAGCAGGTGTGGCGAGACACGCTACTCCTATACCCCGACGGGGCAGCTCGAAAGGGCGGAATACCCCGACGGCAGGGTGCAGTGGAGGAAGAGCGACCAGACGGGAAACCTGTATCCCGACCCGGACATGAGGCTGCGCCGTTACCTTGGTGGCGGACGGCTGGAGCAGGACGGCGAATGGCACTGCGAGTACGATGCTGACGGCAACCTGACGGAACGCTACCTCGGCACGGGAAGGTGGCTTGACGGCAAGAAGGACCGCTGGAGATACCGGTGGAACGCCGACGGCTCTCTGGCAAAGGTGGTGCGGCCCGACAAGAGGGAGGTGGAGTTCACATACGACGCGCTCGGGCGCAGGCTCTCCAAGAGCTTCGGCACGACCGTGACGCGGTGGGTGTGGAACGGCAACGTGCCGCTGCACCAGTGGAAGCAGCATAGGGAATACTCCGTCGTGGAGGACAGGTGGCACACGGACACGGAACGCCGCGACATGACGGTATGGCTCTTCGACGAGGAGTCGTTCGTGCCGGTGGCCATGCTCAAGGAAGGCAGGTCCTACTCGATACTGACAGACCAGCTCGGAACGCCGACGGAGGCATACGACACCGAGGGAAATGAGGTGTGGAGCCGGATACTTGACATGGACGGGAACGTCATCGAGGAGACCGGCAACAAGGGGATGGTACCGTTCCTGTTCCAAGGACAGTATTATGACCGGGAGACAGGGCTGGCGTACAACAGGTTCAGGTACTACTCGCCACAGATGGGAATGTATGTCTCGCAAGATCCGATTGGGCTGGCTGGGGGAATACTTAACCTTTACGGGTATGTCAATGATCCCAATACGTGGATTGATATATTGGGATTGGCTGGACGTATAGGGCTTAATTATGCAAAGATTTGGCATGATAAACGTGCAACAGAAATTTTTGGAGCGGGTGATGGCAGACGGATTGGAGGAAGAGTTTATGATAAATATGTAGATGGATTAGATATCGAATTTAAATCTGACAATTTCTCAAAAGGTCCAAGAAGTAAAGAGTCTTTAAAAAGGATGAATACTCAATTAAATAAGGATATAGCAAATAAATTGTCAATGAGAGCTAATCCACATTGGCATTTTGATCATGATCCAAGAAAAAGTCCTGAAATGAGAAGCCTTTTAAGAAAAATGAAGAAAAATGGTATTACTTGGACATATGGTAAAAATTATTATAGTAAGTAAATGGATAGAATTTCTTTAAAGAAACATATAGTTAAAACAATTGAAACATCGTCCCATATAGATGGCTATAAATGTTTAAATAAATTGTGCTACAAAGACTTGTTTGTTTTTTGTAAACATTTAGAGGATATATATTATAGCTATATTATATTTAGGTTGAGTCAATCAAATTCAATAAACGTTTCATTGTGGGTTGGTCCAATTGATAGACCTGATGATGGATTATACAGTTTATCTGCAAATATAGAATTAAAAATAGTAGCAAATACATTATATAATGAATCCTTAATTGAAAATTGTCATAACAGAATCAACAACGTAATTGATTCTAATATATTGTCAAATCTAATTATTGTATCTAAAAGAGAGTTAACTACTCCTTCTTTTGGATTGGAAAGAAACTATGTATACAATAATTTTATATTACCATTTTTTCAATTAGTAATAGAAAAATGTAAAGATAAGGCTGTTTTAAGGGATAAGAAAAAAACAGCTCCAATAATAATTGATATATATAACAAATTAAATCAAAAACAAAAATCTTTTTTTTGTAAGATTGGAAAAGATGAGACTGTAAATATAATATGGGAGTTATGTTATATTTATTCTTATAATAATTAATCTACAGTGAATCAGAATATCGGGGTAGGTATATCACCTAATGACAATACTTGGATTCTTGAAGAATATGAAAACGTACTTTGAGGATGAACTGAAGAAACTACACCTTTGATAAAGGCGTTAAGATGATTAACTCCCGTTATTTATTTTTTACCATAATATAATTTTATAAATGAATAATGGATAAAAAATTTACATGGATACCATTCTATAAAGAATTATCTGATTGGCTGATGAAAAAACATAATCGTCAGCCAGAACTTATATCTACGCTAAAAGATATAGGTATTACCGGTTTTCGCGATGGTACAGAAAAAGGTAAAGAGATCACACTGCAAGAAATAGACCCATTCACATTCTTGGCGTATCTCAACAAGTTTCACTCCGATGAAAAAAGGGTCGAAATCTTACAGGATTTAAGGCATAAGCTAAATTTTAGTTGTCCAGAACCAACAGATGTATCAGGCATCCCGACAACCCATCCCATGAAAGTGCATCTATTCCCATGGAAGACAATCAGGGGCAACAATGATATAAATGTATTATGGGAATTGTTCAGACAGGTAAAAGAAGGGAAAGTAGATGAACGACTTTTTCAAACGGCATTGAACATTAAAAGTGTCGGAAAGGGAAAGCTCAGCATTGTTCTGTTCTACGCTAATCCAGAAAAATATGTTCCTTTGGATTCCAACACTTCATCGTATTTAAGAAGCAAGAAACTGGGCTATACTTATGATAGCTTTGCATCATATAGTGAATTGTCAGAAAAAATAGTCAAGACCTTTGGAATGCATCCATGGGAGATTTCATACGAGGCATATAATTATACTCCGGAGAGGGATTCATCCAACATTGATAGTATCAAAATACTATTAGAAAAACTTGAGAACGAGTTAGAGGACAATATAGATTACCATATCTTTTATCGAGGACAGTCAGATAAGAATTTCGGATTGATACCCTCCATTTATCGAGAAGAGCTTTTAATAAACCTCAAATCCGCAACCGCCCTCATAAGATGACACAGAGGTCAAAAAGGTAGCGAC
>OCHE01002150.1_pt1 | contig 11247 bp, 20 predicted proteins | sample 1538681 | NCBI WGS metagenome assembly OCHE01 (sample SAMN04571717, study PRJEB22368) | human gut metagenome | biome: human gut; material: stool | host: Homo sapiens | place: Luxembourg | collected 2012-08-17
GAGGTTATTGCAAAAACTGCAACGGCGGTTGTTTCAGAAGTTTTGAAACAGCTCATACCCACAGCAGATAATCCAACAGAACAATCACAAAATGTACCTAAGCGAAAAGCCAAGAAATATAAACATACACAGCCCAGTAAAATTGAAACATTGAAGCCGGAGCTTAAAACTAAAGTTGATGATATGATTGCATCAGGAGAATTTTCATGTCAACAAATAGCAAATTTTATTATGAATAATTGTGATATGTATATATCTCAGATGTCCGTTAACAGGTATAAGCGTATGCACTTTATTGTTGATGATAATTTTGATTCACAGCTTACCATGTTTTAGGAGGTTAACGTGAAGATTAAGGTTAAAAAAGTTAATAGGAAAGCATTGGAGTGCCAAGTTATATGTGTTGAATCTGAAAAGGCTGTAAAACATTTAGGGGAACTGAAAAAGGCAATAGAGAATGCAAAGTTAGAAGCTGCTCCTTATTTAGAAACCCCCGTCACAGTTATTACAAGGCAAGATAAAGAAACTACCCTCGGAGAACGTTTGAAATGTATCCGAAAAGCTAATAAATTAACTCAAATACAGTTTGCTCAAATGGTAGGAATAAGCCAGGCACATGTAAGTGGACTTGAAAAAAATATTGATCATCCATCTGAAACTTTGCTAATACTAATTTCAATTTTATTTGGAGTTAGAATTACATGGATTAAAGAAGGAACAGGCCAACCAAAAGCATTTAATATATAACCTAAAAAATAGTTTAGTGTAAAATTAATCTGTAGGCTTTTAAGAGCCGGCGGCTGAAATAATTACTCCTTATTCAGCAAAAACCTCTCTCTAAGCCGGTTCTTATAAGCCCGCAGATAGGAGGATAAAAAAATGAAAAGAATCTGTAATAATTGTAAGGCACTTGACAGTCACAAAGAATGTAAGCTTGGTTTTAGAACTCAAAATTGCGTTCCCTGTGAGGAATGCCCAAAGCCTAATTCATGGAAACAGTTTGATCGTATCAAAGAAGAAAGAGAAAGGAGAAATTGGCATATATGACATTAGGAGAAAAAATAAAATTCAGACGTCATGTTCTTGGATTAAGCCAGAAAGAACTGGCTAAAAAATCCGGAGTAGGACAATCATATATTTCTGAATTGGAAAACGGAAAGTTTAATCCGACATCAAAGATACTTGCCGCATTGGCAGGTCCGCTGAAATGCACAACAGATTACCTTATTTTTGACGGAAAGAAAGCAGGATAAAATGATGACGTGTATAGTTTTGGGTTTTAGTACGCTGATTTGCGTATTCGGAATATTTTATGCTGTAAAGAAACATTCGGACGATAACAAGAATATAAATGATAGTTTAAAAAGAAGAGATTTTACTTCGTTTGAAACTGCATTAATATTAGTAAGCGGATTCATAGGATTTATTTCATTTATATGCTTTGTGGTTTCAGCAATGGAAATGAATTAATAAGCCGAAACAGCGGTATAACCGCTGTCTGCCGGAGATGGTCTACCGGCACTGAAGAGGCAGACTGGAAGGGGTAAAATTATGAATATTAAAAAATTTAAACGCAAAGCAAAACCGCTGGTACTTAAAATGGCAAAGCTTATGACGGAAACTGCAGCTGATGAAAGTATAAAAAAAGAGCCGCAAATTCAACACAAAATTGTTTCTACAGCACTAGCACTGCTGACAGAAGCAGAAACTCTTGAAAAAGAGTTGGATGAAATGTCGAATTTAGGCTCTGATAATAGTATATCAGAATAAAACGGATTCGTCAAGTTTTTTCTGAAGGAGGTGTTGATTTTTTGGACTATTTAACTGTAAAAGAATATGCGGAACTGAAATGCTGTAAACCTCAATATGTAAGAAAACTTATTCTTGATGGTAAATTAGAAGCAGAACAATGTACTCATTCGCAGAATAAACAAATGTGCTATATGATTCCTGTATCAACGCTTTCAGAGGAACTTCAGGCAAAATATTATAACAAGCTGAAATCTGATCTAAAGATTCCGGAATTTAAAGATGATAAAGAGTCTTTAAAAAAGTCAAAAAGGACCGTTTCAAAAACATTTGAAGAAATGTCCGAAACTGAACGCCGTGAAGCGAATATGTGGTCTGAGATATTGGAAGAATGGCTGAGTATAAGAAGTCAATATACCAACAAAGCTAAAGCTGATTCTATGTATGTAGGCAAATGTCAGCTCGAACATCCGGATTTACATATAAGCAGAGGTACGTTATACCGCAAGCTCAGAGCGTGGGAAGAAAACGATATTTACGGTCTGGTGGATAAGCGAGGCGGATGGAATAAAAAATCAAGTTCTATTCCTCCGATGGTTTGGGAAGCTTTTCTGTGGTATTGGTTGGATGAAAACAGACCGACTGTGAGCCTTTGCTATAGAAAAACTGTCAATTGGACTGAACAATTTTATCCTGAGTTTGTTGATTTGATACCGACTGAAAGAAGCTTCCGCCGTCATATTGAAAATGATGTAAAATATGCAGTAAAAGTACTGATGAGAGACGGTGAAAAAGCTTTTAATGACCGCTGTCTTCCATACATGATGCGAATGTATGATAAGCTTGAAGCTAACGAATGCTGGATTGCCGATAATCATACCTTTGATATTCAATCCTATGATGATGAAGGAAATATACACAGACTGTATCTTACAGCTTTTCTTGACGCAAAGACAGGAGTGCTTACAGGCTGGAATATAACAGACAGTCCGAATTCGCAGTCTACAATATTAGCTTTGCGGCATGGAATCATGAGATTCGGAGCACCTAAAAGTATTTATGTAGATAACGGACGTGAGTTTCTTACTGCGGATCTAGGCGGAAACGGTCATCGAACTCAAAAAGGTTCTGAGGAGATTCCGTCAACCATTTTAAAGCGTTTGGGTATTGAAATGCACAACGCTATTGTCTGCAATGCAAGAGCAAAGCCTATTGAAAGAACATTTTATACGGTAAAAAATCAATTTTCCAAGTTATTTAACAGTTATTGCGGAGGAACTATTATAGAACGTCCGGAAGGTCTTAAAAGACGTATAAAAAACGGCGAACTTCCAAGAGATTACGAAATAAGAGACTTTCTTGAAACATGGATTGACGGAGACTATAATCTTCAGCCATACGGCGGTGCTGAAACCTGTTACAAGGGAATGTCAAGACTGGACGTTTGGAATAAGACCCGTACATCGGTAAGAATGCCTAAGCCGGAAGAACTGAATTTGATGATGATGCGCAGTATGCGCTGTCAGAAAATAAAGCGTAACGGAGTGTACGTTGAAATATTCGGCGAAAAGCTGTGGTATATGGATCTGCAGCAAACAGTTGATAATTTACAGAAGAAAGTTTATGTCAGATATGATCCGGCTGATTTGAGAAGTGTAAGGCTTTATGATGAAGATGACAGATATTTATTTACATGGCAGTCTGCCGACGCTCTTCTTGTGGATTATATTACCGGAATAAAAGAAGAAATTGCAGATGGTGAAAAAATCATCGGAACGGTCAGAAAGTTTGTTAAGGAACAGGCTAAAGGAATATCTGCAAACCTTACTAATGACCAGAGAATCACTATGCTTGATATGACTATCAGGAAAGCGAAACAAAATAAGTCAGAAAAATTCAAGATTGAAATGCCGTCAAATATAATACCGATCAGAGCTAATGAAACGCAATCGGAAGAGCTTAAACAAGCTGTAGGTGCAGAAAAAACGGTAATTGTAGATTTGGATAGAATGGCTAGGAACGGAATGAAGAGAAAGGGAGATTGATATGGAATATAAATACAGTGATCATGAACTTGAACTGCTTGCAAAAGTTGACGAACTTCAGAAAGAAAAAAAGTGGTCACAAAAAAAGACCGCCGAGACCATAGGAATTACAGACGGTACTTTATCACAGCTCCGCAATGGAAAATATAATGCTAATCCGCAGAAAATATTCGATATTATAGAAAGCTACTTTGGAGTAAAGGAAGCGGCTAAGCTTACATATTCCGAAGTCGGATACGCTCAGACAAGTATATCGTCAGAAATATATAATATAATCCGTGTCTGCCAAGTCAAGGGAGGACTTGCGATAGCCTGCGGTGCTGCAGGAATAGGAAAAACTAAAGCGGCTCAGCAGTTTGTAAAGGAGCATAAAACCAACAGCGTCCTCATAACAGTCAATCCATGTATTTCCTCTATAAAAAGTCTGCTTAAGGTTGTAGCTGTAAAAGTAGGAGCGACTATCAAAAAAACAAGAGACGAGCTGTGGCTTTCGATTATAGAATCTCTTTCAGACGGAATGGTTTTGATTTTTGATGAAGCTCAGCATCTGCCGCCTACAACAATAGAGGTTCTCAGAAGTTTTTCGGATTATTTTGCAGATAATGGACAAACCCTTGGGATATGTTTTGTGGGAAATCCTGAAACGGTTGACAGATACAGCAGTAAAAGGGCTGAATTTGCACAGATTGCCAACCGTACCAAGCAGAAAAAGATTTATACACAGGAAGAAATTAAACGAGACGATATTGTGAAGCTTTTTCCTATATTGGAGGCGGAACAGAAAGAAAAGGAAATTGAACTTCTATGGCGTGTTGCCCAAACGCCGCAGGCTCTCAGAGGAGCTATCAACCTGTTTTCCAATGCCTATGACAATGAAGATTACAGCTATGAGGGACTTATAGCAATGATGAAATTTATGGAAATGCAGATATAGGAGGATTTTTATGAGACAAGGAAAACGTCCGACCAGACAGCAAAAAGTATTTATATCCGGATTACGTTTGTCTCCGTATAATTGGCTAGTAATAAGCGATACAAAAGAATCAATAACAATTATGCACAGGCATACGGACACGATAAGGACGATTAAAAAGATTTTATAAGGAGTAAAAAATGACATATGAAGAAAGGATAGCACAGACAGCAAAGCGAAAGTGCGATAAGCTATACATATCGGAACTTATTGCGGCAGCGTTTGCATTGACAGCTTTTTTGCCTTATCTGATTTTTAAAAATATAAGTTTTCTGGTTTTTTCGGCAATTTGTTTTTCCTATTGTTCATTCGCAGAAACGGCAATATTATTTATAGAGAAAAAAGCAAGAAAGCATATTAACAGACGTTTGAAAATACTGAATAAATCGTTGGAAAGAACGGTCAGAAGATTTCCGCAGGACGAATTATTTTTAGAAAAAAGAAAATTTGAAAGAGAATATAAGTTTTTGGAGAAAAAATGAAAAATTATTATTTTACATTCGGAAAATTAAAAACGCATCCGTTTTACGGCGGCTGGATCATAGTAAAGGCACGAAATCTTCGAAGCGCCATAGAAATATTTAAGATGTATTTTCCGAACAGAGAGAATCCTATGCTTTGCAATTGTTCAATTGTGTATACAGAAAAGGATTTTAAAGATACTCAGATGTACATATCCGGTAATTTCGGAAAAAGATGTCATGGAATCATAGGATTTAAAGCATTAAAAAATAAGGACAGTGATAAAAATGAAGAACATACCTAATCCATGCGGCAGTTGTACTGAACGGCACACGGCATGTCAGGACGGATGCAGAAAACATAAAGCTTATGTCAAAATAAAAAGTGAAGTTGAAAGAAGAATACGTGCAAATATACGGTCATGCAGACATTATACATACAAACCTGTAGTACATCAGATGTTCCATAAGTAAATGAGGGATCTATTCCCTCACCTTAATGCAGCTCCGAAAGGAACGGTGACAAGCCCGTATTAATGCAGAGTCAAGGAATTGAACGTAAAGAACGGAGGTAATTATATGATTTCAAAGAAACTTACAAGCAAAGCGGGAATCACTATTCCCAAAGCACTCAGAGCAGATCTAGGCTGGCAGCCGAGTATGGCGGTTGATTTAGCTCCGCAGGAGGACGGCAGTCTGATCATCAGACCGCATATTGACCTGTGCAGATTCTGCGGCACTCATGAAAATGTACATAAATACAAAGATGTATGCGTTTGCTCGGAATGCTCGGAAAAAATGAAGGAGGTCATCTGATATGGAAATAAAACAAATTGTTGACAGAATGGTGGAAATTAAACAGGAGTCTAACGCTCTTCAGGATGAATATCTTGACCTTCAGTCTAAGCTTCAGGTTGAAGGAGAATCAGCATTGGAAAATACAAAGTACAAGTCAGTGTCGTATTCGGGAACGTCAGGAAAAGCAACAGTTACTCTTGCCGACAAGGTTTCAGGAGTTATGCCGTCTTTGTTTTTAGACATATTCGGAAAGGCATTTCCTGATCTTGTAAACCAAAAAAGTATATTAGAACTTAATGCTGAAGGTAAACGTATTGCGGCAGCAGTATGGAATAAGGAATACTGCCAAGGCAGCGTTGAGGAAATTGTAAATAGTCTGAGTTGTGATGAAAAAGCAAAAAAATCTCTTCTGAAAAAACTTAATGGGAAGAATTTTGAAACAGATAAGAAAAATCTTATAAAAATCGGAGGTTTGGATGAAGACAGTGCCCAAGATTATGCATATTTAATTGCAGAAATTATTGTATGGAATAAAATAAAAGCTATTATTAAAATCAATAACAACGGTGTTTTCTCGCAGGAGGCATTTGAACAGTTCGCTTTGAATATTAATGCAGCGGTTTGCGTAGAACAAAGCACTAAAATTACAATTGAGGAAATCAATGTCTCTGGGTAAAAAAGTTGATATCGCCATAGCCCAGTTAAAAATGTACGAACCTGAAACAGAACCATATTATTTATGTTATTCGGGTGGTAAAGACAGTGATTGTATAAGGATTTTAGCAGCGTTGGCAGGCGTTAAGCATGATATTGTACATAATTTGACTACAGTAGATGCACCGGAAACAATGCAATATATAAAATCAATACCTAATGTGATAATAGATAAGGCAAGATATCCTGACGGTACACATAAGACAATGTGGAATCTGATTGTAAAAAAACACATGCCGCCTAAACGAGATGTGCGATACTGCTGCTCAGAACTCAAAGAACAGGGCGGTAAATACAGGATTAAATTGACGGGTGTCCGCAGGGCTGAAAGCGTTAATAGAAATAAAAACGGCGGATTTATAAAAATAATAGGCAAACCCAAAACAACGCAAAAATACGCCGCAGAGGTTGGTGCAGAATATGAGGTGGCCAAACAGGGTGGATTAGTTATGAATTGCGATAATGACGAATCACGCAGAGTGGTTGAGCATTGCTACAGAACGACATCGACAATGATAAATCCGATTATTGACTGGACTGATTCAGACGTATGGGAATTTTTACGGTATTACGGTTGTCAGGGAAATCCGTTATATCAATGCGGAATGAAACGCATAGGCTGCATAGGGTGTCCGATGCAGGGGTATAACGGTATGAAATCTGAATTTGAAAAATATCCCATATACCGTAATAATTATATACGGGCGTATAATAGAATGTTGGCAAATATGCCGAATAAATCTAATGTTACATGGCGAACAGGATTAGATGTATATAAATGGTGGGTCGGCGATGATCCTGAGCAATTATCACTGTTTGGTGAAGATTATTTATAACATTGATTAAAATAAAAAACGTCCCATTTCTTGACAAAAGAAATGGGAAAAATGAAAAATGTTTATTGTTACTTAATTATTATAGCATAATAATGATAAAAATACAAGGAGGAAATAATGAGTATTGATATAAATAAAATAGCACAGGAAAAAATTACAGAAATGGAGGAAAACGGAGAAATTAAAAAGTATCTTGAAGAAAAGCTTCAGAAGTTAATACTTGATTCGGTATCTTCAGCTCTAAGCGGATATGCTGTACAGAAAAAAATCAAAGAAAAAATAGAAAGTCAAATAGCACCTTGTCTTGACGCTTTGGATTTTACGGCATATAATTCGTTCATCTGCGAGAAAGTCAAGCAAATTACGGAGGAATATCTAAAAGAAGATATTGCAAAGAAGATTTCAAATACGTTTGAAAAGATTTTTATGATGAAGCGTGAAAGCATAAAGCTTTCCGAGATCTTTGAAGCATACCGTCAATGGCTTATTGACGATTTAGAAGAAAGTGAGCGGTACGAGCTTAACAATAAGTTTTACGCAAGTGTAGAAAATGATGAGGGTTATTGGCTTGAATGCAGTATATCTAAAGAAAAACCGACTAATAGTTCAACTTATTTCAGTGTTGGAAAGGATATTTATACCTGTGATTTTGGTTTTAGAGTACATAAAAAATATAATCAAAATGGAGTGGGATATATAGGTTCGGTTTATTTTGAGGGTTCAAGTGTAAAGGATGTTTTGAAAATTACTTCATATAACAAATTCCAGTCATTGCTGCTTAATTTGTATTATAACAAAACGTCGGTTATCTTTGATGTTGAGGATGAAAGCGATATTGATACCAGTCTGGGATTGGATATTTAAATGAAAATATACAATCGGTTGTTTAGAGGTAAAATAGGCAGTATATGGATGCGGTTATGAACGTGAATCCCTTAAATATATAACACTGGAGGAATAAAATGATTAGAGAAAAAATTGATAAAATAGTAAACAAATATTACAATGAAACCGATGAATGTTATAACAGTTTTCGTTATGATGATAAAGAAAATGAATTTTATATGGAAGAAGAAATCAAAAAATATTTAACGGTTGAAAAGGTTAATTTTAAAATTGAAAATGTAAGCGGATATAGTAACTGCGGATATGACAGCAATTTTCTTGCGGTCACATGGATCGAAAACAATGAACTAAATTTATTTACGTTGTTGCTGGAAGAATATTAACATTGGTGAATAAAAATGATTAAAAAAATAATTAGATATATTTTAAATTTATTCAATCCATATGAAGACGATAAACACAAAGATTATGTACGTAACTATAGGGAGAAATGGTATGGAAAGAATGACAGAACGTTATGAACATGGTGATTTATACGTTAAAGAACATGATTATATTTCTGATAGTAAGAAACTAGCAGAATATGAAGACACAGGATTGACACCGGAACAAATAGTAAAATTACAAAAACAAAATGCTATTTTAAAAGAATTGCTCAGATTGACCGCAAAAGATGCCAAGGGACTATTTAATGCATGCGATTCAGAATATTATAAGCATGATGACATTAGCGAACCTGAAGTTTGCAAATTTTGTAATAGTTATTCAGACGGCGAATGTAAAATGAATCATGAATGTAAATGGCGGTATGCCAATAAAATTGAGGAGGTTTTAAAAGATGGATGACTATAACAAATATCAAGATGTTACATATAATCAGATTGACATGATGAAACATGCAATTGGGTTTGACGACCGAAAAGTAAAAGGTACAAAACATCGCAAGTATGAGCCATACCGCAATTATTATAATGCTGGAGAAAGAGACAAATCAGAGCTTGATAAACTGGTTGAAATTGGTTTTATGAAAAAAAGCAGTGAAGATTATTATCATGTTACCGATGACGGAAAGACATTTATTTATTATGTTACTGGTGTTCAAATTTTACCGGATATGAAATGAGGTATTGAAAGATGAATAGAGAAATATTGTTCAGGGGTAAGCGTGTTGATAGTAGTGAATGGTTTGAAGGATCATATTGGCTTTCACGTTCGGCGGTCAGAGAAACAACTTACATAACGGATGGCTATGGAAATTTATTTTGTGTTATCCCCGAAACAGTAGGACAATTTACTGGATTAACAGACAAGAACGGCGTTAAGATTTTTGAGGGGGATATTGTTACAGTTGAAAATCCTAACATATCAGATGATGAATATGGAATTGTAAAATTTGATAATGATGGCGCAATGTTTATTGTAGAATTTGATACATTTACAGTTGATTTTGGAAATAACATTGATGGTAATCAATGCGAAATAATAGGTAATATTTTTGACAATCCCGAATTACTGAAAGGAGAAGAAAATGAATGAAAAATTAAAACCGTGTCCGTTTTGTGGGGGTAAGGCGAAGTTCAGAACCATATTAAACTATTCTTCGCATTCAAATGTTGGATTTGATTTTGTAATCGAATGCGTAAAATGCAAAACATCATCTCCGAAAACATATACAATTCGATTTGAATTAGGCAACAACGGAGAAATCAAACCGATTCTTGACGGCAGAGAAATTGCACTGCAAGGTTGGAACAGGAGGGCTGAAAATGCCAAAGTGTAAGAATTGTTATCATTGCGAAATATGCAAAAAATATGCAATAAAATCAGGTGTGCCGGAAACCGTGTTAGATAAAGCGCTTGGTGAAGAATTTGAACATCTGGAAGGGTATGACTGTTATAAAGATAAATCCCTGATTGTTGAGTTGCCTTGTAAAATTGGAGATACAGTATATATTCATTATGTATTGCAAAACGAAATAAAACAAATGAAAATTGACGGAATTAAGATTCACAAAGAATTTATACAGGTTATTTTCTCGGATAACACTACTTTTACAGTATGGAATAATGATTGGAGTGATTATGAAAATACTGTATTTTGTACCCGTGAAAACGCAGAGAAAGTAAATAATGACTAAAGTTAATGGAATCCCTGTAGATCCGCTGATCAATGTGGAAGTTCATATGTATTTCGAAGTTCACAATTCGGATTTATGGGGTGGTAAAGGATCAGTCGGATATATGGAAATAGGTTATTGTGAGTGCAAAAACATTATTATAAATGAATTAAATAGTGACTTTATAGAACGTCAAATTGAATTTGCAGCTAATTCTGCCTGCGTAGATAAAAAGTATGTTCGACCCATCACCAAGCAGGAATATGATGAGAAATCAAATGATAAAAACGATTAAAGGAGAGAATCGGTACTATGGAACAGTATTTTGAAATTACAAAACAAAGCAGTCGTTATAAAGAATATTTTGACTATCTTGAAGCTGATGAAGCTTGCAGAAAAGTGGTCAAGGAATTTATTGAGGAAAATAATATACATACTGAACATTATGCTGTTTTCGGAGGAGCATTATGGATTGACAATAATCAGGAAAATAGGGAAAAGTATGGCAATCAACTGAAGAAGGACGGTGATGACGGACTTGCAGCGTTTAAGAAAACAAGTAAAATAGGCAGAGCATTGACTGGATTGGGAATAAAGGAAGTGCATAAGCCGCATGTTTCATTTTTCTTTGTTGATCCATCATATTCATCGAGAACCAGATTGTTTCATGTAGGAGAAAAGTTATATTGCAGTATAGACTGCATGAAC
>OCHE01002164.1_pt1 | contig 11169 bp, 8 predicted proteins | sample 1538681 | NCBI WGS metagenome assembly OCHE01 (sample SAMN04571717, study PRJEB22368) | human gut metagenome | biome: human gut; material: stool | host: Homo sapiens | place: Luxembourg | collected 2012-08-17
GTGGTCGGCCCGCTGCTGTCGATCGGGAATCCGCTCGCACAACCCCTCCATCAACCGTTTGGCAATCTCGCGCAGGAAGACTCCCGTTTTGCTTACGGGGTCAAGGAATCGCGCATCGGGATTGCGCCACAACTCCGCAGGCAGTAGATCGAGCATGCGGTTGACAACGACCGGAGGGGTGAACACCTCGTCGTTGCTCAGATTGGCCAGGCAGGTCAGCACATCGGGGTTATAGTTCTTCATCGGCTCCGAGTTTGAGGAAGTGAACAAGCGGATATTCGGCTACGGGGGTCGGAATAAAGGCGGCATCTCCGAGGTCGGAGAAGAGGTTGGGACCCTCCATCGGCTGGCTTTGCAGCAGGTTGGCTAGCGTGAAATCGCGGCGTTTGAACCGCCCGCCGCCAATGTCCGACCACTCGGCAAAGACAATCGGCCGCGCCGAATCGTCCGGGGTTTGGAGGGTCAGGGCATCACCCCAAAGAATGTTGGTCGCAAGCAGATAGCGCACCGCACGGCAGCAGGCGGGCTTCATGCTCTTCGGGAAAAGAGCCCGGTATGCTGTCAGGAACGTATCGTAGAGATGATTGCGGCAGAGCGTCACGTTGTCTGCCAGAATGTCGATTCCGTAGAGACTCGATACGGCAATCGCGGCATGGCGTTCCCATTCGGATTGCGTCGCGGCATAACGGGACGACACGACGGCGAGTTTGCGACGCAGGATCTCGATCAGAAAAGCGCCCTGCCCGCATGCGGGTTCGAGGAACCGGGATTCGATGCGCTCGGTCTCGTTCTTCACGAGGTCGCACATCGCCTTGACCTCACGCTCTGCGGTGAAGACCTCGCCGTGGTCGGCCACGCGCTGACGCGAGATGATTTGCGGTGTATGGGATTTGGTGGAGGGCATAGGCTTCTTTTATGGAGAGCCTTTGCCGTATTCGGACAGGCAAAAAAGAAGAGCGTGATACCGTTCGTTATTGCCTATCCAAATCCAAGGTCACGGCCAAGTAACCCAATGCACAGATAAGCACGAACGGTTCACGCCCAGACGGACGCGAACCTTCGCCGCTCATTCCCGTGCATTCAAAAAATTGGCCGTATTTTGGATTTGGGAATAAGAGCTAAAAGCTCAATTAGTTATATGTTGATATAGTCTTTTTCTCTTGTCGCTGTTCTGTTTCTTGATTTTACGGATTCAAAGATAGGAAAAATCCCCGGATTTATTTCATCCGGGGGTTAGATTCGGTCCTCGATTTACCGCTTGATGGTATGGCGTCGGATGACGGGGCGTTCGGGGCGGACGGGGTAGCCCAGGCGGGTCATGAGCTCTACATACCGTTGGCGGAACCAGGCGTGCGCGGGTTGGCGGTCGATGAGCAGCTGGAAGCCTCCGGGGCCGTTCGGGTCGCGTTGCAGGCGGATTTCGGTATTCGCGACGTCGAAGCGTCGCGAATACTCCCGGGCATGGAGTTCACCGGAGACGTAGATGGGCTTCATGGCGATAATCTCGCGGGCGCCCGATTCCGAGATCCCCATGTCGCGGCAGTATTCGCCCCAGCTGATGAGCGTCTGCGTGTCGGGCAGCCAGTGTTCGATGCGGTCGAACTTCGCCTGCAGCTGTTGTTCTGCCTGTTCGTGCCGGGCCTTCTCCTCGCGGTTGGCACGGTTCAGCGTTCCGATCTGTTCGTGCAGGGCGGCGTTCTCCGCGTTGAGGCGGTCGATCTCCTGCTGCTGCCGCTTGACGCGGGAGGTGCCGATCATCGCCCCGATTCCTTCGACTATGTTCGACCCGACCTCCGCCGCGGCGTTTTTTAACCTGGCACCCTTCAGCTCGCCCTTCACACTCTTCAGCTCGGCCTCGGTGCGGTTCAGTTCGGCGCTCTTCTGCGCCTGGAGCGTGGCGGTCTGTTCGTATTCGGTGCGCACCTGCCGCTCCTGTTGTTTGAGCTGCTCGACAGCCTTCCGCTTCTGCTCTTCGAGACGGAGCAGCGCGTCGATGTTCTCCTGCAGATCCTGCTGCTGGGCGATGGTCTGCCGGTAGAACTCTTGCGTGGTGATGTGGCGCGCCTCCGAACCGTCGATGCCGCGCTCCAGTCCGTATTTGGACATCGCTGCGGCATAGGTGTCCTGATACTGCTTGAGCCGGACGCGCGACATGACGTCGTCGGCGCAGAGGCGGGGCCGTGCGGCGGATTTCGGACGGTAGTGTCGCTTGCCCGGTGTTTCGGATGGGACGGTGCGGGCCTTGCGGCGCTCGCCCGTGACGATCGGCACCACGGCGGCGTGGATATGCGGGGTCGATTCGTCGCGATGTACGACGGCTGAGACGACATTCTCCGTTCCGAAGGTCTCGCGCAGCCAGGCGAGGTTGTCGGCACACCACTCCGGAAGCCGCCCCTCCTCCTCGATGCGCTTCATCGCGTCGTGCGAACCGGTCAGCATGACGCGGATCACCCGCACCTGGTTCGTTCCGATCTTGCGCGTGAGACCGGCGTGTTCGAGGCGGTAGCTGATCGCTTCCGTACGGTCGGCCACCTCCTCGGGGAACTCGACAAGCTCCTCGTTGAGGCAGGTGCGCTCGGGCGAGGCGTTGGTGGGTATCTTTGTGCGGGCAATGTGGGCGGTCATCGCCGCCTCGTTGCCCGGGGCTTTGTCGAGATGCAGGACGGCATATCCCATGGTACGGTCGTTTTTCGGAGGGTTGTGTGGTTGAAGAAGGGACCGCCTCGGCGGTCGGCGTGCGCAGCACGACAGGGGGTGTCCAGAGGGGCTTGACCCTTTGGCCTATTGGGGCTTTTTCAGCGTCGGCGGGCCGATGCGTTGGAAAAAGCCCTAATAGGCTATGGCTTTTTCCTCGGGGGAAAAGCCGCGGTCGCGAAGCGGCCGATGGGTGGGCGACGGTTCTGGCGTCATTCCGGGCGACGTTACAACTTGCGGCCGCGACGACGCGGCGTGCGGGAAACCTTTGCGGAGGGTCGGAGCGATTCGTTCAGATCCTTGTGGGCTCGGTAACTCTCCGCCCGGTCGATGACGGTCGCACCGGGCAGGGCGCTGCGCAGCCGTTCGAGGGTGAGGCGCCCCGCCTCGTCGTTGTCGAGGAAGGCGTGGATCGTCGTGTGGCGTGCGAGAAACGGAAGGGCGCGGGGAAGGTTGACCACGGAGTTGAGTACGGCGGTGTCGGCGGTTGGCGTCGCCTTGTGCTGCAATGTCAGGTAAGAGAGCAGGTCGAAGAAGCCCTCGAAGAGCAGCGCCGTGTCGCCGTGCCGGTCGAAGGTCGTGATGGATTTCGGGGCGCTGCTCCCCTTGAATTGCGGGCTGCGCAGCTCCCAGCCTCCGGCATCGTTGCGGAAGCCGATGGCGAAGAAACGCCGTTCGCCGACGGCGTAGTGGACCTCGCGGCACAGCGCTCCGGCCACGGCGGGGTCGATGCCGCGCTCGCGCAGATAGCCGATCAGCGCCGGGTGGCGAATCTCCCCGACGCCGAGGATCCGCAGCGGGGAGTCTTCGCGCGGCAAGGCGGTCGGGAGGGGCTGGAAGGGAACTTCGTCTGCGGATCCTTTGCGCAGGCTCCGGATGGCTTCTGCCATGCTGCACCCTTCGAGGCGCATGACCAGCTGGAGGAGCGTGCCCCCTTCGCCCAGCCCGAAGTCGTACCAAAGCCCCTTGTCGTAGCGGACGCTGAAGCTGGGGGTACGCTCCTCGCGCAGCGGCGAGAGGAACATGCCGTGGGTGGCGGTTTCGTGGTGGGGCTGCAGCCTTCGGCGGAGGAGATACTCCCGGATGCCGATGCAATCTGAGGTCGTCTTCATGGCTATCGGCTTTTGATGGGGACAATCCGGTGCAGTGCCGCCTCGACATCGCTGTCGCGGAAGAGCACGCGCCCGCCGATCTTGTGGGCGCGGATCCGGCCGCGGTTCACCCAGTCGTTGAGCGTCACGAGCGAGATACGAAGGCGGCGGGCCGTCTCGCGGCGGGTCAGATAATTTGGTGTCTCGGCGGAGGGTTCGGGCTGCCGCAACTCGTCGCGCAGCGATTCGCGAATCATCTCCGAGAGCTGGTCGGCGGTCATGCCGCTCAGAAAGATTTCCTTGGTCATAACGATTCGAATTTGGTTGATGACGCAAAGAAAGGCTTTCCGAACCCCTCCCGAAAACGGCGAATGGCGTTACAAATCAGCGCCAACCGATGCCAACCGGTGCCACACCGAAGACACGTCGTCGGCCGTTTCCGGGCTTTGGCATTCGTTTGCTTGGGTTGGCACTGCCGTGTAATCGGATTCCACCCGATGCAAAATAGGCCTTCTAATCATTTGGTTTCTTCCAAATAATTGTTTTTACCATTTTATATTCTTGTCTAATCTCTGCCATTGTTTTTCCATCTATTTTCCGGAATGCAGTGCAAGTGCGTGCATCTGATGGGTCTCGATATTTGTCAGTCCCGAGTTTTTTGTATAAGCAGCAAAAAATTGGACGTTTATCGATTCTTATGTCGAACAGATCGTCGAATAATATGTCTCGGGGTCTATAATAGCGGCAGAGGTTGCATACTTTGAGGTTAGGATCCAAATCGTATAGTTCTACGATTCCATAATCATATAGAGAATATTCTGGGAGAAAGTCGGGATGAAAGTCGGAGGTTAACTCGAAGATAGCTTTGTTTCTGTGACATGAGAATGTCTGACAGTCCGTATTCCCACAATACATTTTATAGCTTTCAAAAACTGAAAACTTCACCAATTGCTTGGGATGTTGAGGTGGACCGGTAAAGTCTCCTTTCGGTTTGAAATTATATAATCTGATAAGATCTCCGTCTTCTGTGATGATGGGGCTATTGATGATTGATTTTATATCATCTTCCGAGTTGATCTTTAGTTCTATGATTTTATTTCCTGAGTCAATCTTTTGATGTTCGCAAGGATGTGAAACATATATTTCGATAAAGACCGGTGTATACTTTTTAATGGAATTTGAAAGGAGAATGTCTGCACGAAAGTTATCGTAGAAGGCTTCAACTTCAAATGTGTTATAGAATTTTTTTAAATCATAATTTTTGTATCCAGTCCAGTTGCAAGATTCATCAAATGAATCTTCGTACCATATGCAGGTCTCTTTATTTCTACAAGTGAAAGGAACTTTAATTTCGACTCCGAAAGGTTGTTCACTTCTGAGTTTTTGTAGGATTAAAAGTTTTGCCAATGAATGTAAGTAACTTTCATAGCTGCAGTTAGGAGAAAGAGCCTTGTGCGCAAAGTGCCATTGCCGTATTTTCCCCTGCTTTGCAATCATTTGACGATGGCAAAAAAGACAAAAAAATTCGTCATTGCTTGGATTAGCATCTTTTATGTGTCTAATGTTTCCGGAAGAATCCAATGCATAGTGTTGATCTTTGTTTGACGAATTATTCATTGGAAAACGTTATTAGTACCTCCCGAACGGCGTTGGCTGCAAAGAGGGTGTCACCGCTGCTTGAGATCTGAACGCGGCACGGCTCCAGCCATCCGTTCGTAATCCATCGGTCGAGCGTCGGTCGTGCGACACCTAGCGCCTCGGCCAGCTCCTTTTTGTTGAAGAGCCGGCTGCCGTTTGCCATCAGATAGCGCTCGCCCTTGTGCACGCCCAGCCAGTAGTCGAAGCGGTGGAGGATTGCGTCGGCATCCTTCAGCTTCGGCTCATACCGTTCGTAAGCCCATACGTGCAGGCTCGACGGATCGAATCCGGCAAACTCCGGCCGCTGTTGCAGCTCCCGGACGAGTGTCTCGAAGCACTCCAGCTCGGAGGCCCGGATCGTTATTTTTCGGCGGCGCGGCATGGCTGGCTATCTCTTTTTTGCACGGTATCGCTGATGGGGATGTTTCGGCATATTGGGATATTCTCGTTCCAACAACCCTTCGGCAACCATGATAGGGATGGCTCTGTTTTTCAGGTATCGCAGACTTTTCCCTACTTTGTTAGCTATGGTTTCCAGTGATTCAAAATCAACACACGCGTGCAGAATAGCTGTGTGTAATTCGCTGGAAGATAATCTTCTGCGCCTTTCCTTATCTGGAGAGCTAGCAACATTACTAGCAACATTACTAGCAACATTACTAGCAACATTACTAGCAACATTCCCGGGGAGTCCCCCCTCCCGGAATTTTTTATTGATTCTGTAGTGCGTGCCGCGGCCGATTCCCTCGGGAATAAGGTATCGGTCATTGCATAACTCTTTGAACAACTTTGTGATATCGGCACTGTGCTTGTCCAATACCAATTGCATCCGGTAGTTGGTGATCTCGCCCTCGCTGCAACAGGTCGCCAGGGTCATCAACTTATTGTGTTCTATGGACGTTATATCCTCACCGAACAGGGATTTCAGATAGGAGATGACCTCATCGGACAACAAACTGACAAGGGGCAATGTCAATACGACTTTGTCGGGATGAGTGATCTCCTCGATTCGCGGGTTGCGGTAATTTGCCTTTTTCCAACCTTGCATGATCTTGTCGGCACCGCTTCCGGCCTTTTCCGCTGAACCGATCAGCATGAACATCGTTTGCAGGGCCTTGTTGCGGCATACGCTGTTGCCTCCTTGATAATATTGGGCAATGGAGAGCAGCAGGGAACCTGGATTGGAGAATATGTAACAATCCTTGTGTAGTTCGATCGTAATGTTCGAGTCGACCGAATAGTCGCAATGGACCAGTGCATTGATAAATGCTTCGCGTAGAGCCGTATGTGTCGGTGTTTCGTCCTCTCTGATGCCGTCCTTCAGGGCGAAAGGCTTGGGCAGGGCTGCGGCCAGCTTGGGATAGACCCGGTAGTAGAATTGGAACAGATTCGCCTCCCAGGTGCCGTCCGGGCAGATGCGGTCTGTCCAGCGGTCGTCGGGGTTGGAACTGAAATATTCGCGGTAATCGGGAAAGTATTGCGGACATCCGTAGGCGTCGGTGATGCTGTCCGTTTTGCCGAACATCAGCAGACCGGCAAGTGTCAGTCCCTCGATCTTTTCTCGCCGATCGATCCGGTAACCCTTCAATTTCATTAGGAAATGTTTGTCGTCCAGCAGCAGCCACGGATGATCGGGGCTTTTGGTTGCGACCAGCCGGCGGTATTGCTCAAGAGTTGCCTTGTCAATATCCTGCTCGATGGTAAATTCGGGCAGAATTTTGTAATCGCGGGGATGTTCTGTGATATCAGCGTCGGCGAACATGCGTTGTATTTCGCTTGCATCGCACCGAAAGTCTCCTTCGTAATTCCGCTTGAATGTATTCTCGGGGTTGTTATGCAGATATACGGGTATCTTGTTGCGGGGAGCCCGTGGCACATTGAATACCAGGACATAGCTCCCGTTGTATTCGCCATCCTGCACGTCTTTCTCCTGCAGGACGTTTGCGCTGCAATGAGCCTTGTTGTTTACGTTGTCCCAAAACTCTTTTTTGTATTTGCGCGCCTGCTCCAGTGTGATGCCGTCAAGTGTGAATTTCCCGTCCTTCTCTTTGACGCCCAATACGATGACTCCACCTTGCGTATTGGCGAAAGCGGAGTAGGTTTCCCACAAGCTGCCCGGAAACCCTCCCCTGGCGGATTTGAACTCCACCTCGGCCGATTCACAGTCGGCCATCAGAGATTCGATTTTTTCTATAAAATCGTAGTTGTCGAACAGTGTTAATTCCTGCGTATCGTCTTTCATTGCATCAGTCTGTTTGAACAAAGTTAAGAAAATTCCCGGACAACACTCTTTAAGATTATCGTGTTGTGTTGCTTGCCCCCGAAAAATAGGGGTGGCTCATCAGCTCCAGGGCGGTCTGCTCCTCGGTGATCTTGATGTACTTCATAAACTCCCGTTCGGTCTTGTGGCCCGTAACCTTCATGATGGCGATGGTCGGGATCCCCGCCAGATACATGTTCGTTGCGCCGCTGCGGCGTGCCGTGTGGGTCTTCACCAGGTCGCACTTCTCGACCAGCCGGCTCTTCTTTTCGCCATTCTCGATGTAGGAGATCTCGACCTTCTCTGTGATGCCCGCCTCGCGTGCAATCTCCTTGATGAGGTGGTTCACCTTCTGCTCGTAGGTCCTCGGCAGCCGATTGTCGTACTTCTCCAGAATGGCCTGCAGCTCGGGTCGGATCGGAATGACGACGTGGTTGCCGGTCTTCTGCTGCTTGAGGTCGATGACCTGCTGTCCGTTCTCCAGCGTGCGGATGTTGCCTTCGTTGATGGTCGAGTAGTCGCTGAAGCGCTGCGCCGTGTAACACCCCACCAGAAAGATGTCGCGGGCAACATCCTTGTGCCGGTTTTTCGAGAGGTCGAGCGCGGCGATGGCCCGGATCTCCGACTCCGTCAGATAGATGTTCTCCACGTCGGCCGTCAGCACGCGGAACTTGCGGCTCTCGATCGCCCCGTTGTCGTGCAGACCCTCCTCGCGGGCCGCGCGCATGATGATCTTCAACTCCTTGACGTGGCGGCCAATCGTATTGACGGAGTAGTTCTTGGCGGTGAACCAGGCGACGAAGTCGTCGTAGAACTTCAGGTCGATGTCGGCAAAGTCGAACTGCTTGCGCCGGGCTTTGCAGTACTCGTCGAACTGCACGACGAACCCCTTGTAGTTCTTGATGGTCGAGGGGCCGTAGCGGAGTTTGTGGATGTTCAGCCGGGTGCCCTCCTCCATCTCGCGCGTGAAGCGGGCGATGTAGTCGCCGAGCGATTCGCGGCTGCGGACGCAGCGGCCGGTGGTGAGGCTGCGCGGGTGGTGGAAGCTGTAGATGATCTTCTCCAGCCGTGTCTTCGTCATTGCGTGCTCGGGATCCTTGGCAATCTCTCCGAGGATGTGGCTGCGCAGTTCGGAGAGATTCTTGGTCAGCTCGCGTCCCTGTTGCTCGGTGAAATCGTCGGTAAAGGTGAAGCGGCTCTTGACCGTCTGCCGCTTGTTGTCCCAAGCGTCCGTCAACACCATATATTGGCTGTCGACGTAGAACTGGTTGCCACGGCCAACCGTGAAGAGAATTTGGATTTTGACCAGTTTGTTTTTCTGGGTCGAGCGAATGCGATAGCAGAATGAGGCCATAGGTCAGGAGGTTTTGTCTGCTGCAAATGTAATCATTTTTGTCATACATTTGTCATACATCGGCCGAATTTTCGAAAACTTCCAGACCTCGCAGTTGTTGAAAAACAGCTGTAAAATATTGATATATAGATAAAATAAAATTAAAATCGGTAAAATTAGATTCAAATTTATGGCGTCCGCTTCAGACCTCAACTGAAGCAGCGAATGCTGCCGGAAAGTCGCCGGACGGCGTGCGCGGAAATGGCGCGAGAGCAATGCCGGACGGCAATTTTCCACCAAGAAAGTCCTTGGAAGCTAATAACTTCCGAGGACTTTTTCTTTGTCAGGGCCCTTATCAGCCTCGGTTGTTTCGTTATCGCTTGTAATTCAGCAATAACAAGGCGTCAGCCTGCTCGTCAGTATCTTCGAGCATGTCCCGCGCCAGCTCGTTGCCGCCAATTGAAAACCTCCGCATTCGATTCCGGAATACGGAGGTTTTTTGATCGGAGCCGGACGGCGGTTCCGGCATCCTTCGACGCAGTTTCGCCCTTACCTGTTCCCGGCGTACAGGCCGCTCATTATGTCGGTGATCTGTTTCCAGGAATTGCCGCCGTCGTTGGCCGCTTTGGCTCCGGGCGTCGATCGGCCGTCCTCGATGTACTTCTTCACCCGGGCGGCCATCTCCCTGATCCGGCCCGCGTATTCCGGATTGTTTATCTGGTTGACCTTCTCTTCGGGATCGTTGACCATGTCGTAGAATTGCAGCGGGGGCTGTCCGTCGATCCTGTACTCTTCGCCGGAACCGTTTCCCGCGTTGAATATCAGCTTGTACTGCGGCGTTCGGTAGGTGAAATAGCCGGCTCCCGACGTGGCGATCAGGTCGGTCCGGGCGGCGTTGCCCGAGCCGTCGAGTATCGGCCAGAAGCTGAAACTGTCTTCGGCCTCGTCGTCGGCTATCCGGTAGCCGAGCATGTCGGCGAACGTGGCGTACAGATCGGTCAGCGAGACGAGCGAATTATCGGTCACGTGTCCGTACCGGTCGCCCCACGACAGGATGAAGGGAATGCGGTGGCCGCCTTCCCAGCCGTGCGACTTGTAGCCCCGGTAAATATAGGACGGATAGTGCCCTTTCCGGTTTATCCTGTCCATGTTGATGTAACCGGCGCAGCCGTTGTCGGCGGCGAACATGACGATCGTGTTGTCGTATTTGCCGATCTCCTTCAGCTTTCGATTGACCCTGCCGACGATGTCGTCTATCATCATCACCAGGTCGCCGTAGTCGCCGATCTTGGATTTGCCCTTGAACTCCTTGCTCGGGAAAAGCGGGATGTGGGGAGCCGTCAGCGCCATGTAGAGGAAGAACGGCTTGTCGGAATCCTTGTTTTCGTCGAGGTATTCGAGCATCTTGTCCGCCAGGTGGGGCTGCATGCCGTCGGCGCTCCAGTCGCTGTGGCCGATGCCGCCCTTGATTTTATACAGTCCGCCGCCTGATTCTTCGAATCTCGTGTTCGGCTGTTTCTCCGCCATGTCGTTGACCATGTAGAGGTGCGGAGGTCCGGACGGCGAGGTCAGCCCGTAGAAATAGTCGAATCCCCGATCGGTGGGACCGTTGGCCACGCGCTTCGTGAAGTCGATGTTGTCGACGGTTTTCGCCTTGCCTTCCTTGTATGTCAAATCCCACCCCAGATGCCATTTGCCGATGGTCGCGGGTTCTTTCCGAAGGCCCCGTAGCACGAGGCCAGTGCCCCCAGCAGGCACGACGAGGTAATGAACAGGTTGTTTTTTCTCATCGGACAAATGGGTTAATGGTTTGAATACCCAAAGGTAGCGATGTTTTACGGACCGGGCGGACAATATTCGACCTTAAAAGGCCATTTTTCGACCAGGATGGCCGTTGCAGGGCCTCGCTTGATCCGGTCTTTTATGCTTCGCGGCGCATCGAGAGCGCAATGCGGCCGCGAACGGTGTCCACGCCCGTCACCCGCACTTCGACGTGCTGTCCCAGATGCACCACGTCGGCCGGCGAAGCCACGTAGCGGTCGGCCAGCTGCGAGATGTGCACCAGCCCGTCCTGTTTGACGCCGATGTCGACGAAGGCCCCGAAGGCCGTGATGTTGGTGACGATGCCCGGCAGGAGCATTCCCTCGCGCAGG
>OCHE01002172.1_pt1 | contig 11130 bp, 3 predicted proteins | sample 1538681 | NCBI WGS metagenome assembly OCHE01 (sample SAMN04571717, study PRJEB22368) | human gut metagenome | biome: human gut; material: stool | host: Homo sapiens | place: Luxembourg | collected 2012-08-17
ATAGCCCAATCGATCACCACGACATAAACTCTACATTAATTCCTGCGACCACAGATCAAACGACTTTATCTCAGTTTATTCAAGGAAGTATCATCGCCTACAATACAATCGAAAAAGAATTGATATGTTGCAGGCCCGATCTCAAATATAGTCTCATTATTCATATTTCTTCTCTCTACATGTATCGCATAAGCCGACAGTACTCTTCCCTATTCTATGATGCCAGTCATCTACTCGCCCAAGACGCAGAGGGAAAAGTTTACGATTTACAAAAAGAATCAGCAGAGATAACCCCAATCGCACTCGTATCCCGACCAATTACTCTCCAAAGTGAAGATTACCAAAAATGGAGAGAAGTTTTCTGGCGGCTCTCGATGTCAGAAGGAAAGCTCTTGCTTTCTCTTTGGGGAGGCAATGATGCCGAAGGCAACTTTTCCAAAATCTGTGAAATATCAAGCGCATCAAAAGTAGCAGGACAATTACCCATGCGTTTTACAGGACCGGCATATAAATATTTCAGGCTTATTCTTTGCGGGAACGTCTCCTCTGATTTCCATCTTTCATCTGTCGATATCCACTCCGAAAACATCATCAGCAATCGATTACGCTAATATAAAAAGGGTAGGACTTATTGTATAAGTCCTACCCTACTATTCTCATCTTACCGCAATCTACGGTTTATAGTTTTTCAATCCTTTCAAAGCTGCTGGATCGGTAGCCTCCTCGATACTCATAGCAAAGCCTCCACCCGGAGCACAAGGCTGAACGATACGAGTCTTGTTCGTCACAATATATTTACAAATCGTATAAGCCTGCGGGTTATCCTTATAATGAGCATCGGGAGCATCGGCATATATAGTCGCAATATACTTTTTCCCGGGCTCCAAGAAATCTAAGGAGAAACGAGCCGTATGCCCATTCTCATCGACCGTGGAACCTACATACCAATTATTACCACCTTTTTCCCGGCGTGCCACCGTAATATAATCTCCCGGCTCTGCCTCCAAATAACGGCTGTCGTCCCAATCGACAGGCACATCTTTAATAAACTGAAAAGCATCGAGGAAACGATTATAATTTTCGGGTAAATCGGCGGCCATCTGCAAAGGGCTATACATGGTCACGTATAAAGCCAGTTGCCGAGCCAAAGTAGAACGAACATAGCTGTGGTTATCGGGATTAAGTTTAGAAATATCCGTTTCGAAAATACCGGGAGTATAATCCATCGGACCTCCGATAAGCCGTGTAAACGGCAAAATAGTGGTATGGTCGGGATTATTACCCCCGAACGATTCATACTCGGTTCCTCTCGCCGACTCGTTACCGATAAGATTGGGATAAGTACGGCTCAAACCCGTAGGACGAACAGCTTCATGGGCATTCACCATAATCTTATGCTTGGCGGCTTCGGTCAATGCATAGAGATAATGATTAACCATCCATTGTCCGTAATGATGTTCCCCACGAGGTATAATATCTCCCACATATCCACTCTTCACGGCATCATAGCCATGATCGTTCATAAACTGATATGCTTTCTCCATGTGCCGTTCATAATTACGAACCGAACCCGAGGTCTCATGATGCATAATCATTTTCACCCCCTTCGATTTGGCATACCGCTCTATTTCTTCTACATCGAAATCGGGATACGGTGTGATAAAATCGAATACATAGTCTTTCGACTTACCTATCCAATCTTCCCACCCAATATTCCAACCTTCCACCAGTACAGCGTCAAATCCATGTTCTGCGGCAAAATCGATATATTCTTTTACATGCTCGGTATTAGCGGCATGACGTCCATTAGGCGTCAAACGAGAATAATCGACCAAATCGAGTTTCACATGAGGCAAATCGGTATAAGCCCAAGTACTTTTCCCGGTTATCATTTCCCACCATACACCTATATATTTCGTCGGTTTTATCCAACTCGTATCTTCATAGACACACGGTTCATTCAGATTAAGAGTCATTTTGGATGCAAGAATATCACGCGCATCGTCACTAACAATAATCGTGCGCCACGGAGATTTCGCCGGGGTTTGCATATATCCCTTATCCCCCAATGCATCGGGTGTAAGGTGAGACTCGAATATCATATTTTTATCGTCCAAATCGAGCGACATACAAGAATAATCGACCAATGCAGCTTCATGCAAATTAATATACAAGCCATCGTCGGTTTTCATCATTAAAGCCGTTTGCACCCCCGTAGGAGAGAATGGAGTTTGAGAAGAATTCGGTGTAATAGCCTCGTTCATCAATCCACGGATTTCGGACAATTTCGACGTCACAGTGGAATACTCCTGTGTATCATAATCGCCCGGGAGCCAAAAAGCAGTATGGTCTCCCGCCATAGCAAACTGCGTCTTCTCTTCTTTAATCACAAAATAATCCAAATTGGGCTGATCGGGAAATTCATATCGGAATCCTACCCCATCGTCAAATACCCGGAAACGAATAATCATACGACGATCGGTCGACGGTTGTTCCAATGTTACTTCCAATTCATTATAATGATTCCTAATCTCTTTTACCTCTCCCCAAACGGGTTTCCATGTTTCATCGAAAGTCGATGTCTCAGAACCAGCCAAACGAAATCCATCGGTTAAATTTTTTCCCGACTTTAACTCTAATCCCAATTTACTCTCTTTAATAACCGGCCGACCTTTATAATCTACTTTATAAACAGGGACTCCATTGTCCAATTCAAAATCTAATACAATGTTCCCGTCAGGAGATTTCAAAGTCTCGGCTCTCAAAATGCCATAAGACAACAAAGCCATAAGAATAAAAATCAGTCGTTTCATTTATTCAATACATTTATTTGGGTTTTATAAAACTACGGAGAAGCATCTCAACTGCAAAGATAGGAGTTTAAGCTCCGACTCAAAAATTTCTCTATCCCTCCTTTAATTAAGAAAAACGAATAATTGAAGAAACAGTTTAAACAAACGACCTGTTTAACTTAAAATATAAATTCCTTTTATTTCAATAACGATAATCTCACCGAGATTCCATAATTGCTGTTCGTAATAGGATATGATGAAGAGGATACTAACGGTGTATTAATCTGATGGTCGAAATAAGCCCCTACCGTAATACGTTTACTCAATACATAATTGGCCGTCACTTTCAACATCGTAGTACGAGTTCCACTGGTTGCCTGAGTAAAATTCTGTTCGATACGACGAATAAGAGCCTGATTCTTGCGGAATGAAAAATCGGCATTGATCGTCAAATCGTTGCTAACACCTGTTTGAGACCCTTTCAATTTCAAAATCGTATTAAAATTAGCGATCTTATACCCGGCCCCGATTGTAAAATCGGTTGTCGACGCCTCTACGATTTGTCCGGCTGCCGAATTCAATGTCAACGTGCGGGAATCTTTATACTCTATATTGCCTGTAACATTATTTTTCAGTGTCACCTTTAACCCGATAAGGGGAGCGAACCTCTCGGTTATCATTACCGATGATATATCGAATGGAGAAGAGGGTATGGGATTGCCCGTAAGTTCATCGCGAACGAAACCGAAATCCCCGTCTGATTCCACCCAATTAAGGAACGAAGTAAATGATCCCACAGCATAGGTACACTGGTAAGCATGCGATAGAGTAAACGCTTTAAAGTGTTTCTTTATAAACGGTATTTGCATGAAACCATCGTAAGTAATTCGCCAGTTCGGCAATATAGCCGACAATCCCGGGAACGGAGACAAATCGATTTTACGGGCATCACGGCCAGAATATGCAGCAATAAATGCAGGTATCATTACATCGGCAGAACTACGATTCACACCGCCGTTAGCCGAATCATAGGGCTTATCTCCAAAGCCGGTAGAGGCAATAAAACCTTTATTCGGATAATTGCCCAACGATCCGTAATGCGCTTCTAACCGAGCCGCTATTATTTCCCGATTTTTCAAAAAATCATCGAATGCTTGCGACGAATATCCGTCTTTTGCAGAACTACTCCTAAATGCAGTCTTCAATGCAATATGTGTCTTGGTATAGCTTCCGCCTCGTACAGTCGGCATATCGTCAAACATAAATTGCATTTGAGAACTACGCGTGTCTGTTCTATTTCCTGTCAAGTTTATTTTCAAGCCCCGGATAGGTTCAAGCGCTATTTCGAAATTAAACTCTTCGGTACGACCGATAACCGCCGGACTTATCTGCGTGGAATCACATAAAAGCCAACCACGTTCTTTTGCCCGATATACATAGCTCTCATCAGTAAAACCAAAAGCGAAATCGAGGCCGGGAGCCATAGGACCATACGAAGTCGATTGCCCGAATACATCGCCTACATTCGGGGAAAACAGAGGTAACGAAGTAGTATTGGTCTTACGATAACGCACGCTCGCATTTCTTACCATCATCAATCCCCGTAAAGAATATTCGGCTGCTTCTTTCCAGAAATTACGTTCATTCTTATTCGAAGGAGTAATTATCACATTCAAGCGTTGGGTTCCTTTATCGAGAATCACCACATTATTGGCATCGAGAACTTTCGTCCTCAGGGCCACTTTCTTTCCAGCATCGTCCCTCGCCACAACTTTTACCTTCTTATTGTTGAGATTATGCCTTAAAGTAACCGTAGTATCTTCCCGAAGCAAAATGGTACGTTCGAATTTTCTATTTTTCTTCGCCGCCGCAGCCCTATTATTGGAAGAAAAACGTTTGTTTATCTTCTGCAAATATTTCGACTTATTGTATAATTGTTCAAAATTGAAACGCCCGTCAAAGCTCAACTGCCCCTGATTATTCACCGAGTTACCTAAATCTATTTCCTCTGAAATCTGGGCTCCTCTATCCCAAGTGTATGTAGCGTTATACTTGGCATTAAACGACAAATAATCAAGAACAGGTATCTTGCTGAATGGAGCCGTATACGATGCATTGAAAGTTTGATTATAATTCCACGGTGTTCCCAAATTCTTGATACTGGTCAACACGGTATCTTTCCATGCTTCGTATTCATCTGGGAAAAGCTGTTTATTCACCACACCGACCGGCTCCTCGATATGAGCGTTCGTCATCGTTTGCAACGAAAGGTTTATCGACTTGGTGAGATTCCATGTCAACGAGAACTGCCGATCCCATAAAAAACTTTTACTTACACTTGTCGGCAATGCCATTCCTCCCGATCCACTCACATCGCGAATCTGCTGTTCATAATAATATCGCGACATATTGGTATTAAACGCAATATTATTAGGCAAATAATTAAATTCCCATTCCTTCAAAAATTTCAAATGCTTAGATTTACTCTTTAATCCCTTCAACGGGACAAAAGGTTTAATAAAAGGAGTATAGGAATAAGTGAAACTACCCCGATAATCGTATGTATTCTCAAATTCGGTAGTAGGGTCTTGTTTCGATTGTCGATTATAAGAATAGCTGATAGAAAAATTAGCCGGGTCATAGGGCATAGGATTCTTACTCCTAATATCGAAAGAAACTCCCGACAAACTGAAACTCTCGACAGTCGATTTCTCTATCGAAGCATCACTTATAGAGTCACGCTCGGCTTTACTGCCCGCATTGTCCAAAGCATCTTTCAACAAGATATCTTGATCAAGCGGATTGTATTTAGGAGAAGTACGTTGTTCGGTAATCGAATAAAATAACGGGGCTTTCAATTTGACTTTTTCAGGCAAAAAACGCCCTAACTCGACCATCGTAGCTATATTATACTGATAGTAATCGTCTAATCGACGTTCCGTAAGGCTTTGGTCTATCCCAAAACCGACAGTTTCTACATGCCCCGCGATATTCAGCGTAGCAATATCCGACAAACCGAGATTTACATTTGCTTTGGCAGCCCAACCACCAGATTGGTCAAAATCGGTCAAACGCATTTCATTCACCCAAACGACTATATCCTTAGCTGCATTCGAATTATTTCTCACACCGATCATCATCGTACGAACATCGCTCAAAGAAGGGTTCCCCACGATAGTCACCTTATTTTGATTTTTATCGGGATCATAACTGGAATAACGAGTTTGAAACGTCACCGTCGAATTATCCATACGCTTCTTTGCATTCCGTTCCAGCTTCAAATCGGTAAACAAAAAAAGAGGAAAATCAAACATATTGGATTGTGGCCAAACCGCTTCTTGATCTTGTGCATTATATGTGCTATAATTACCCGGCTCCGTCAATGACAACGGGACCTCATACTCATAATAATTCGATTTGCTATCGGATCCTAATCGTAAAAACACAGACACATCGCCATCTCGTAAATTAGTTTTATCGTCAATCAGCTTCTCTGCATGTACAAACATCTGTAACCGCTTGTATGTACGCATATCCATACCACTGTTCTTATAAACCGCACGAGCATCTCCTGACTGCAAATCGGTTACTTTCAAAGACATGGCTTGTTCATTAAGCTGAGTTATTTGCGATTGCCCCGGGTCTATAATACGGGTTACTCCCGGAGGTAAAACATAATTAACAGGAACCTGTCCTGCATTTTCCTCAATATTTACCACCGATATATCCATCTTACCCTGAGCCGGAGCATCTCCTTTCAAATTCAAAGCATAGTTATACGTTCGCCATTCACCCCGAACCAATTCCAACGTGGCAAAACGCAAATGTGTTTCACACTCAAAACCCGTCATAAACATGCGGATAAAACGTATCGTTTTAAAATCTTGAATAGATCCCACTTTCTTCTGAGGACGAGACAAAGGAATTTTGAATTGATACCACACAGCTTTTCCTTCTTCACCATTGCGGAGCCGGACGGTTGTCTCCCGTTTGTCGGTAATACAGTTTTTTCCCACCTCCAAACTATCGGGGCATAACGATATGCGGTACTGATAATACCTTTCATATTCGTTCAACGTATTATCCTGATTGATATCTTCCACGTCAGGAACGCTTTTGGAAGACTGATAATACGAATCATTCATTTCCTCGGGAGACCGGGAATTGTTTTCTGTTCCGTTATATCGTTTGTACCGGTCCAATATAGAAGTTTGGGCATCGTCATAATCGTGTCCACGATAAAAATGGTAATTATCCCCGGCCGGATCGTTAAACGGAGAAAACTGATCTTGTCGCATAGCCTCTACTACCACCGGAGATAGTTTAGTTTCGAGCTTGTCCAAATAATCTCTATAAGATGAGAACCCATATTCCTCGTCATTCGACAGACCGTCTAAACCTACGTCTTGCAAAGCCCGTGCACCACTGGTATTATCGAATGCATAAGTCAAAGACTGACGTTTGGATACCTTTCCCCACACCGTAGTCGCTATCTGTGTTGTATCACCGTCGACAGGCAAACCGTTCTCGAAAGACTTCATACCGTCTTTAAGAATATCTTCCGACACTTCTCCCAAATTAAAATACAATTCTCCCCCGTTATGATTAGTCTGATTCTCATCTAAAAACGGATCCATGAGCCAGAACTGTATATATTCGATATTCGATGATTCGAAATCGGTATAATCCATTTTTCGCATAATCCCGCCCCAACGGTTCTCCGGATTCAACAAAAGTCCTTGTGAGTCGATATTATCGGCATCGAGATTGTACGGCCCCCGTTCCTGTGGATAAAATGAAAGGTTCAATGTCTGTAAGGTCGTCGATTCTCCATAATTGATTTCCTTATTGGGAAATATTTCCCGTACACTCACCTCACGTACATAAGGATTGGACAATTGGTCCAAATCATTTTTCAGGTGAGCCGGTATCAATGTCGAGTTTTTCTGAGTAAACATTCTATCGATATAATACCACGATAGCAATGCTCTATTTTGCCCATAACGAATATCATTGGAATAGCGAGCTTCGGGAAACAAAGCATCAGATGAAGGGTCGTACGGAGTGGAAGCCAACGTCCATGAATAAGGAGACTTCAAGTCCAACCCTGTTTGTGTCGATTCGAAATCATCGATATACGATGTTCCCTGCGAGCTGCCGTTTTTGGATTTATGCGGTATCAATTGGGCAAATTCGGCCGTGAGAGCCAACGTAGAAGGAGCTGTTGCGTTTACAGTCGGAATTTTATTCAACAAATTGGTCAACCATAAAAAATTCGTATTATAAGACAAGTTCACTCCCCACAAAGTATTATTCAGTACCTCATCGCCCATATTTACTTTTTCTGTCAGGGACTTTTCGGACAAATGCATAATCGTCGCTCCTACATTAAAATCTTTGGAGAACGCATAATTCAAATCGAGTCCCAGCATTGTCTTACGTTGCATATTGAACATCGATTGATTTTCAAGCGATACACTAATCGGAGTTCCCGCCTCGATTATACTTTGGTTCAATATCGTCACGACACCCATCGCATAATCCACAATATAATCGGAATTTTCGACCAAAGTCATACCTCCGGCAGTAACAACCACCGATCCCCGAGGTACATTCATCGCATTTAATCTTATTTCTGCGCCCGAAGATGCTTTATATTCTCCGGTCATAATAAATTTATTCTTCTCCGATACTTGCTGGGCGATAGTCAATGTCGAATCATACAGCTCTTGATAAACATACTTTTCCGCTATCGCCGCATTTCCTATTTTTTCGGCCAAGTGACTACCGAACGGCTCTATGACCGGAAATATAATTCTCCCGTTCGAAGATTGAATCGTATACCCCTCTATATAGTCAAAAATGCCATCGGAATATTCCGATTCATTCACATCTAAGCGGTCGAGATTCATTACTTGCAACAAAGTCTGATTGGATATATTCCCCTCCGGTATATTGTTTACAGCTACCCCCGTAGAATCATTCTGATATTTAATATACAACCTGAATTTATCCTTCTGAACCTGATAGGCCCCCAGCGAATAAACATTTTTCATCATTAAATCCCAAATGGGTAATGAGGTCGAAATGGTAGAACCTTTCAACATTTTCAGAAAAAGACATTGATCCGTATCGGTAACATCTCCCGAAAATTCCCCAACCTGATAAACCTGTCCGTTATAAGTATATTCATAAGCGACAGCAATCATCTCATCGGCATTCAGCTTACTTTTCAAGGAGATATAGCCCAATTGGGAATTCAACGTATATTCAGAAGAAGCAAGTTTCCGGGCACTCTCTATTTTCACATAATCCTGCCCCCCCTCGATACCATAAACAGAAAGAGGCTCCAAAGCCTGTGTCACCAAATTGATATTACGAGCATCGGGATAACCGTTTTTAATCTCGGCATACAACGAGTTGGAGTTATTCATCGGATTCTGCTGCGCGGTAGCCGATATCCAATGGTCGTTACCGATATGAACATTTTCGGCCAAATCCATAAAACCGACAATATTCCTCGACTCTTCATAATTACCTTGTTTATTCGTAATCCAAACTTCTATTCGATTGATACTCACGCCCGATGAGACATAAGGCAATTTGGAAGCAAATTTATCGTAATTGTCCCTAAAAAAATGAGCTAAGAAAAAGTGCCTGTTTTCGTCATAAGCGTCTGCCCGGATTTCGAACGGCGTGGTCTGTGCCCCACCACTCGCATTGACCGTTTTCGATTCGGACTGTTGTTGAGAAATAAGAGCGGTAGCCGTCAATTTACCGAACTGCATAGTCGTCTTTACACCGAATAAAGCCGTACTACCACGTATCAACGACGACCCTGTGGTCATACTCACATTACCGGCTTCGATATTCTTAATAATCTCGTCTTCTTTTCCCTGATATTGTAATTTGAGATTTTTCGAGTCGAAATCGAAAGTCGCATCGGTGTTATAGTTCATATTGAACGACATCTTGTCACCGACTTTCGCCGTTACCGAAGCCTGTATCTTCTCGTCGAAGTCGAAATAAGTCTTCTTTCTGGAACTCATCGGCAGTGCGGGATTATCGAGTTTGTTATGTTTCAATCCCATATTCAACTCGATAGATCCTTGTGTCTTCAATTGTACTCCACCCGGTCCAAAAACTTTTTCCAATGGCCCGAGAGAGAACTGCATATCCAAAAAATTGAACTCCGATTTACTGTTCTCTGCAAAATTCTGGGCATTCCGTTCCCGATAATACTGCTGCATGGATTTACGCAACGTATAATCGTTATACTCGGCCGCCGATAACATGAAAGGAGTGCAAACATCAACCCCGGCGACTCGGGTATGGATTACATAACAATTCGTTTCGGCATCATACTCTACTTCTGTTTTCAGATTAGAAGGATTTTTCAAATCCATCGGAGCTATCTGCCCGATTTCATCGTATGATTCGGGTGATGTTTTAGTGACAGGATAACGGACTTGTATAGAATCGGATTCTTTATTGCTTTGCGTTGCCGATATACCACTCGATGAACTTTGCAGATCGGCCGACTGCAAAGCAGCAAAAGCGGAATAGGCCCCTAATCCGCTCACTGCTAGCACAACTATTGTTCCAATCCTTATCCGTCTTCTCATTCGATACTCCTACACAAATTCCCGCCTTTACTCAAAAGGCGACGACGCCGGTATCAGAGCATTTTCAGAGCCTGCTTAATTACCTCTTCAACTCTCATTGAAGGAGTATCACGCAATAACTTTTGAACTGTTTTTTGCGATTGGGGCTGTGAAAATCCAAGCATCACCAACGCAGCCACAGCTTCCTCGTAAATTTCCGAGGCTGCGGGCGTACTTATTACTAACGGATTGTCGGTAGGTTTTATTTTATCTTTCAAGTCAACAATTACACGCTGTGCAGTTTTAGCGCCTATTCCTTTTACCGACTTCAATAAATTTAGATTCTCCGACGCAATCGCCTGCTCCAATTCAGAAGGATTCAATGAAGACAATATCATGCGAGCCGTATTGGGCCCTACTCCCGAAACAGAAATCAACAATATGAATAGTTCACGTTCGTGACGGTCATAAAAGCCATAAAGCTGATAGGCATCTTCCCGAATCGCTTCGTAAACATACAGACGTGTAGCTTGCCCTTTCGAAAGGCAAGAATAAGTATTTAACGAAATATTAAGCAAATAACCTATTCCCATGCACTCCACAACCGCCGTGGCGGGAGTTAAATCGGTAACCTCTCCCGTAATATATTCTATCATATCGTTCTCTTTTTATTCATTTTGTTCAAACTGCAAAGATAGCGAAAGGAGAGTGCAGAGACAAACGGAAATGTAATT
>OCHE01002173.1_pt1 | contig 11128 bp, 8 predicted proteins | sample 1538681 | NCBI WGS metagenome assembly OCHE01 (sample SAMN04571717, study PRJEB22368) | human gut metagenome | biome: human gut; material: stool | host: Homo sapiens | place: Luxembourg | collected 2012-08-17
AATCGGCAGCCATGTGCACCACAACAGACAAACGAACCACCAAGTTCGCCATGCGACGTTTACCCTGACTTTTCTGACGTTTACATGAACTCGTCCGGCAATACCGCGCTTTCTTACAAGAATGGAATACACAAGAGCAAACGCTGCTATACGCCAGGATTCCGGAGAAAACCGACATGTTATTTTTTCGCAAACGCAGTAAAACGCCAGACCCACAGGAAGGGAAAATGTCAAACCCGTGGGAGAAGGAAAAGAAGTCCTACCAATCCACAATCGAAAAACTTGTTGCACGTAAAGCCGACATATACGCCCACCTCGGCGCTGCGATCGCATATCAAGCAAAGGACGATCCAGCAGTCTTGCTCCCCTATCCGATACAAGCTGCCGCGCTGAATGACATCGAGCAAAAAACAGAAGCGTTCAGGAAACGAATGGCACAGGCGGAAAGCATCATCCAGCACGAGGAAGTTCCCTGGACAGAAATCTGTTCGTGCGGGGCACGCTGCCCGCAATCGGCGGGATTCTGCTGTGTATGCGGTGCGCCAATACATCGAGGTGACACGAATAAGACAGCCGACGACGTTTCGAGCTTGAAAAGCGCTGGCAATCGCGCATTGACCGGCCTGCAAAGTCTGCCTGCAATACCGGCAACCCGAGCAGCAATGGAATCATCGCGTCACTTTGCTTATGAAAGCGCCATACACATCCTTGCTTCCGAATCCAATATCTGCTATTCCCCCGTATCACTCGAGATGGCGTTGCTGATCGCGATGCAAGGCGCAGGAGGGAACACACTCGCCCAATTGCAAAGAGTGTTGGCATGCACAGCACTCAGCGAGCAGGACCTCGCTTCCATCTACCGATCGATAGTCGGCAAGCGTAAAGGCAAATCACAATTCGATGCCGCGAATTCCCTATGGATTCCACAGACCTTCCAAGTCAATCGCGGCTATATCCATACGACGAAACGGCTATACGACGCACAGGTCAAGCAAGTCGAAGGCTTCAATGAGAAAACAAACACAGCCATAAACAACTGGATTAAAAAAGAGACGCGAAGCCTGCTCAATCCGGAACTCGTCATTCCTTCCAACACCAAATTGGTGATTATCAACACCCTCTATGCCGATGGCCGCTGGAGTTCTCCTTTTGAAGACACCGAGCAAGCCGAATTTCATTCGTTGAGGGGACAGACAACCATCATCGATTTCATGGATAAGACGTTCGATATCGATGGCCATGCAGACGATCCCGTTGCCTATGTCAAGGGTGACGGTTGGCAACGAGCGGACATCGCATTCGACAATGGCGGGTGCATGAAAATCCTGCTGCCTGATGACAATACGCGATTCAAGAGGCTTCGCGCCAAGGCTTCCAAGCTACGGGATGCGTTCAACGCTTCCCCAACCGTACAGAACGACACCAAGATCCATGTGCAACTACCGAAGTTCGACATTGACAGTTTCTTCGATAAAGAAATGATTCAAACGTTGCAGGCAATGGGGATTACGGACGCTTTCAATCAAAGAAAAGCGGATTTTTCCACACTTTCGGATACACCTCTGCTCATCATCAAAATTCTACAGGGAACGCATATCGAGGTGGCGGAGGAAGGCGCGAAGGCCGCCGCATATACAGTGATAACGATGAGGGAGCCAATCTGCCCCGCGCCAAAACCTGTTAAATGGATCAACTTCATCGTCGATCATCCGTTCCTCTTCGAACTTGACTCCCCGGATGGGTTGCCGTTGTTCATTGGCGCGGTGACCGAGCTATAAACAACATGTGGTGGGGTTCGACGAGGATTCACCGAACCCCACCACATGTTGTCATGCCGTCAGCATCGATAATTCATTTCACTCCGTGTAAAATGCATTCATGCCGGAGCGAATATACGATTCACCGGTACGAAGCACGAATCCTGCCGTTGATGTATTGTCCCATCTGTTTAGTGGTTTCAACATCGGGGCAATACATTGTCTCTCGGCGACTGGCAAGCTGCAATATAAGGGCACACCTCTTTTCCACAACTGTCACTCCCTGAACTTGCGCATAGGGAACATTGATCTCGCGGATTCCACCGATTAGGCAAAAGCTCAATCCCTCTACATGCCCTTCGAATACTTCAATATGGTATTTATCGGCATACGCGAATAAGAAAACATTGATCAAAGCACAGACAAGACAAAGAATACCAGTGGCCAACATAAGCCAATTCATGCTTTCTCCCGAATAAGGATGCGCCGACAGCCGATACTTACGAACATTTGATGCATAATCGTTAGCCCACCACGTTAATAGAGCTAACAAAAAGAAAACCACAACAAGAGTCAGCCATCCGTATTTCAACCTCCAAGACACGCCCTTGCAGGTAAGGACAGGTCTCAAATCAGAGGGCGTACCCATATCTGGAACAGGATACGGCGGCATGATATCTTTTTCAGAATCAGAAGCTGCGTAAGGATCTTTCTTAACAGGAGCACCACACTTCGGGCAGAATTTCACCTCACTGGAAAGTGCATTGCCGCACTGCATACAAAATTCCATCGTTTTCCCTTTTCTATACCGCCATTTCAACGGCTTATTTGATTCCTTGGATTTGGGTGAAATCGTCCGATTCCCCAGTGGGACTCACGCTCTTGCCCCATATGCTGCCGTCTTTCTTGACCATCATCAGGTAAGGCAGCGGCGCAGCATATATCTTCCGAACGGAATCGGATTCGATCTTCTTGGGAATATTCGCCTGTTCGCCGGAGCCGTTACACGTTCCCCACTGGTAAAGGTCACCGCTATCAGTCAAAGCCCAGCTGTTGCCCCATGCGACAGTAACGTCACGAACCTTGCTGACGCCCTTGACCTGAACCGGATCGTCCGGCGTTGTGCACGTTCCGTCTCCCAACGCCGCACTATTCCCATCCCCGCAGGTTGCGCCATTGCTTCCGTATGCCCATAGTTCACCGTTTGTGCCGATGAAATAGACCACACCGCCAACATCCTCATTGGCATCAACCTGTTTAATCATCTTGATCGAGGGAAGGGCGCTCAACTTCACCGGCTCCGTGACTGTCGTCTCAACGCCAGAAGACGTGCTCGGCGTCCAAACATTTCCTTGTTCATCCAGGAAATATCTTCCTTCATACCCAATGGACATGGACTTAATCTTTGGCAAACCGTAAATGTCAGTAGGCTCAAGCGGCAAATCAGGTTTAGCGGTGCCCTTGCTGTCAATCCAGCGCAATACTGTGCCGTCAGATTTCAGAGCATAATTAACGCCATACCAACCAGCAATATCAATGATGTCTTTTAATCCGTCAATTTGTTTTGGCTCAAGAATCTCTTCACCATAAGATTCGCTACAGCCGGAAGACGAACATTCATCTCCCCATGTCCATGCAGTACCATCTTTCAGCACCGCGTAGCTTCTGCCCAAGCCAGAGTACATGGTTGCGACATTCTTCAGATTATGAACCTTCACGGGCTTACCGGATTTCTCGCTGAAATCATCCTCACCCGGCTTTCCATTCCCCAAAGAGCCCAGACCGAATATCGACGCCGGATTTCCCCATGCCCACAGGCTGCCGTCCTTTGCGAGCGCATAGTTTCCGTTGAACCCGCCGATAAACAGCTTTGAGATGACAGGCAGCCCGGTCATCTTCGAGGCTTTTTCGTTATCGTCAATCGCCCACACCACACCATCACGTAGCACATATCTCTTGGCATAATTCCCACCGACGGCAATCTGCATATCGTCAGCCGCCTTCGAGGAATCATTCGCCTTGGCTTGCGAAACGTTGCAGTCGGCCATCATGCCTTGCTTGATGGTGTAGATGGTTTCCTGGGTCTTGGCCAGTGCATCCTCGCCTGAGATTATGGCATGGTTGTTTCCAAGGCTGCCCAGAGAGAACTGAGAACCTATCGGGGAAAGCAGGTAATCCGTATACTCGAGGTTCGAGTCGTATCCGAGTATCTCGCTATCAGGCAGCGTCACCCTGCCGTTCTCATCCGCGGCCTGTTCGAAGAAAAACCAACCGCCATTGGAATGCACCGGATTTTCCTTATACCAATCTGACGCTTTGCCTGTCTCTGTGTTATAGCTCCACGCCTGAACAGTCCAACCTTCCGGGCTGCTTCGCCAATCATCGAGGACATCCGCACCGGTCTTGTCGTTATCATTGTCGTGAACGGTGATTAGCTCGTCATCCTCGCCATCCCCATCGGAATCAGCCAGAAGCACGACCGAAAGCCCATGCAAGTACCCGGCGTCATATCCGGAATCAGTTGCGACTTCCCCCTCCCCATACTTCTTCTGGAGCGAGGAAATCACATCGTAGTACGCCAAATACATTTTCTGCCGAGAACAGGCAGAGCTTTCCTCGGTTTTGGAATCCTGTTGGCTGTCAGATGGCTTGACATCGAGCTTGTCCCCATGAACGTCACCGCTCGTCTCACTGTCCGACCGCACATCCATCTTCGGCAGACTGTACACGTTGCCCGACGGATCCTTCGCCACGACCATATATTGCTTGCCTGGCTTCATGCCGACCTCATCGGGTGTGAACTGTCCATCCGTCACCGCATGGGAGCTGACCGCGCCGCTATCGTCCATCACGTTCACCTTGTATTGTTCGAGCGGCTTGCCATCCTTGCCGTACAGCACGATCACGGTCTTCTTATGTACTTTCGAAGCCTTGGAGTCCGAGTAGTGAACGGTGTCCTTGTCCGAGACCGATGTCTTCGCAGCACCGTTCTTCATTCCCCACAGGGCAAAACCACCGAGGCCGGCCAAGACTAGCGCCAGTACCACCAGGACTGCGATAATTACCTTGTGCCAAACACGCTTGCTCTTCGACCCACGAGAAGGAACTGAGGAATCGTCCATCTCTTCCAAAGATCCATCCGATACGGACGACAAATCGTCCAGTACAACCGTGTCGCCGTCCGACACGGTTGCTGAACCATCCGATAGGACAGAGGAATCATCCGGCACGGCGTCGTCCTGATCCACTGTGTTCCGCACCGGCGAAGCATCTTCGTCCGGAACAGCAGCATCAGTGATTTTCCTGCCGCACACTATGCAGAACTTCTGCCCCGGATCAATCGGCTCGCCACACTCGCAGCGCATGATTCAGCTCCCTCTGTTCCCGTCTTCTCTCATCAGAAATTCAGACTGATGGCGGCCGTTTAAGCGGCCGCCATCACGATCACCAGTCGTCCGACGAATCGTCCGACGAACTGCTTGATGCTTCTTCCAGTAGACTGTTGAAGGAGGAACTCCACATGTACCAACGGCCGCCGATCTGTACCACCTGCATACCGCTGGACATCGAATCCTGCTTCTTGGTCTCGCCGGCCTTCAAAGTGCCGACGTCTTCCTTGGCCGTAACCACAGCAGCCACTTCCAGCTCATACCCTCGCTTCAGACGGGAATTGAACTTGGCGTCATGGAAAGCGTTGTTGCTGTCTTTGATATCGTCGGAATCGACTTTGTCTCCAACCGAGAAGACGGCCCTGACCTTGATCTTTCCGCTCATCGAATCGGTGAAGTCGCTAAGCACGCTCGACATCTTCTCGATGGCTTCATCCTTGTCGCCGTGGCATTCCTTAATCGCGGCATTCGCGATGTCCTCCGGTAGATACTTCCAGACCGTTCTGGTGTATTTTTCAGCGGCATCGTTGTCCATATCGCTGGCATAGTAACGGTTCACGGCAGCAGTGAGCACGTTCGCCACCTCCTGGGCGGAGGCTGGGTGCACGGCACCGGGAACACCATTGCTTACCGCGCTGCCCACCACAATCGCAACGGCAAAGAGCGCGTAAACGATTGGCTTGATATATGCTCCGGCAGACGCGAGCAGTGAGGAAAGAATTCCTGACAAAGGCGCTGGACTAGGACCGGGCGTAGGAGCAGGAACTGGCGTCGGAGGAACCGGCGAAGGACCCGGCGTAGGAGTCGGAGCTGGTGTCGGCACAGGACCAGGAGTTGGTGAAGGGCCAGGAGCAGACGTGGGAGCACCGATATTGTTGCCGCATTTCCCGCAGAACAGAGCCTGATCGGAGACTTGGTTACCGCAATGTCCACAGATTCTCATTGGTCTCTCCTATCACACGTTCTTCGACTTCACATGCGCCGCGTACAGCAGCACCACGATCACAACGGACGAAATAATTTCCTTCATGGCCTTCGGCCCCATAAGCGCAAGAACCGGACCGAAATAAGGAATCTGCACCATCGGCTTGATAAGCGCAAGAATCCATAGCACGATCTCAATCAGCAGCAGCACAATGGCCGGTACTAGGAATCGTTCGGGATTCTTCCCCGTCGAAGAAGGCGAAGACAGTTTTACGGCTGAGGATTTAATCAATCCAAATGCCGGGAAACCACTCAATGCCGCAGGGATCAACGCAAGTACCAGCAGAAGCAGCACTCCTAGCATGCCGACAATGGCATTACCTCCGGATTCATAGCCGAATATCATAAACGTGGCGCTGTAATTGCTGATCAACGTCATGATGAAATTCAGCGACTGCACGCCCAGCAGCACCGCGGCGACGACACCCAGCACATCTGTAAGGCCGATACGCCGATTACTGATTCGATTGGGTTCTCTCATCTCTGATTCTCCTATCGTTCTCTAATTCATGGGCAAAAGGATGATGTACATCGCCCAAACGTTATTTGGCACCAACCACAGAACCGACTGCAGGAACCGGTTCCAGACGACTGCGGCACCGCTCACACCAGACGTAATCGGCAGGGTACTGAATATTGCACGTCTTGCAGAGCATCCCATCCCCCTGCGTCGGAGCCGGGGTCGAAGCAGCCTGTTGCGCCGCCAGCGGAGTTCCGCAGTTTGCGCAGAAGACGGCACGATCCGGGCAATGCGTTCCGCAATGAGCACACACCTTGTCCGATTGGGACTGCTCGCCAGCATTCGATGCCATATCCTGCTGCTGCAGGGCATCGATCTGCATCTTGAGCTCATTCTCACGTTGTTCAATGGATCTGATCGCCGACACTTGGCCGGCATAGGCATTCACAAACTGCTGATTCGCCGCTTCGCGATCCAGCACTGCCTGACCGAGGTCGGAAAAGGCCTGAGCCTTCTGCTTGGCCAACGTGGACAACTCGCTTCGGTACCGTATGATCTGCGTTTTTCTGTCCGCATAGGCGACTCCGCCATTGATGGCTTCGGTGACGCTACCGAAAAAATTGCTTGTCATAGGTTCTCCATTCGTAGTCTCCGTAGACTGCTGCTACTTGCAGAATATGCAATGCACGATTTCGACCCATTCAGGTCATCCGTCATCGTGAATAAGTTCATGCGAACGTTGCGAAAATTGCTTTGGACATGCCGAAGCCATGGCAACGGCTACGCATTTTTCGACGTTGCCTGACCTGCACACAGCAGCAGAATCGTCAGAAACGGCAAGAGAAGAATCTTCCTCATTCCCCGACCAACACCGCTTAATGCGAAATTAACGTCGGTGAATGTCGGAGCATAGTTAATGAAATAGTAGCTGAGCAAAGCCAGTACGACCTCGATAATCAGCAGAGCCACAACCATTGCAAGGACACCACGGGCATTCAGATGGGTCCGAACGGAGGGGTTTCGTCTCGATGCCAAAAACCTGATAAGACCATATGCTGAGAATCCTGCCAAAAATGCTGGAATGACCGTAGACACCACAACCGCTATCGTTCCGGGAATGCCATCATAAATCGTCAATACAAATTGATATTTGAGTATCCAGAGAATGAGCGCCAACTGCACGACTAGAAGTATGGCAGCAACGCCATAGAAGAAATTGCTTGCAGAGATGCGCTTCGTGTTCCGCATTTTGCCACCCTTTTCTGAACTAGGCAAAGCCGCCCAAAATACCGCGTACCAGGCCATTCGCTTACGGTTTCAATCCGTTTCGATTGTATGGGACGAATCATTCGGAGATATTCGAAACACATATTGATGAAGGCATGTTCATGCAGACGTTATGAAAGTTGTTTCGAACATGCCGGACCGACACAAGAGCTTCAGCTCTTCGCTTTAAGTTCGTTGATGGTGTTCTGCATCTGCTTGAGCACATCGTTCCCGAAGACATCGTTTTTAAAACCCAGAGAAGTATCATTCCATGCCAGTACATCACGCTTATATGCGTTCTCCGAATTATCCCCATTCGGGTCTGCTCGCGTTAGACTACTGACCTGCGATAAGTAAACGCTCGAATCCACTTCAGTGTCATCAATGTAGTACTTGAAGGTGTATGAGCCATCGGATTCTTCCAAACGCTGGCTTCTGTATTCCTTCTGATGCATACCGTCTTCCAGGGAGACTATTTCCATGGGAGGCTCGTTATCGTAGGAAGGGGTATCCCTGCCAAGAATCTGAGGCGTTCTTTCCCCTCCCGATGCATATGTCAGCGAAATTAAATCATGGTTGGGCTCTTCGGCAGCAGGTTGCGCCGAATACACTCTGTTGAGGATGCTCCTCGTCTGGTCATACCGCCATATCTCCACTCTCCAACTTGCCGGATCGTATCCCTTTGCTTCCTCTTTCACCCTGTCGGAATAGACGACCACCATTTCATCCGTACCATCCTGATCGAAATCGATTAATCTGACATCGCAAAGACCTGTCATATATGCGACGTCAGAATCTTCGGAGTCACTATTCACCCCGGAATTGACGACCTTGCCAACGCCATATCTTTTCTGCAATTCGTTAATCTTATCCAGGAAAGCCGATTTCACGGTCTCCCCGTTCTTCTGGTTTGAATCCTTGGAAACATTGGAGGCAGCACCACATCCGGCCATCATGCCCTGTTTGATGGCATCGATGGTCTTCTGGGACTTGACAAGAGTCTCTTCACCAGATGATGCAGTACGCTTCTCACTGCCGCTGGACACTGGATACTGATCACCTACCGGGAAAATCCGGTAATAATCCATGTATTTGAAATCGTCCTCGGACATCTGCTTCGTATTGTCCAAAAATGCAATGCTCCCATCGTTGTCTGTCACCAGGTCCAGGAAGACGAAGCCGCCATTGCTGAACTGAGGCGTTCCCTTATACGTGTTCGATGTTTTCCCGGTCTTTGCGTCATATCCCCATGTCTGAACCGTCCAATTCTTCGGATCGCCTACCAAGCCCCAGCCTGATTCTTTGCCGCTCGTATTGATCTCGTTATCGTGAACGGTAATTAACTCGTCGTCTTCTCCGTCCCCATCGGCATCGACCAAAAACACAATCGAAAGACCCTGCAGATACCCGTCATCACTCCCGGAAACAGTCGCGATCTTTCCCTCACCGTACTTGCTTTGCAGCGAGGATATCACGTCATAGAAGGCCAAGTACATCTTTTGTCTGGCACAGATCGACGAGCCATTCGTGTGATCCGCGGAATCGCTATCTTCAGACGGTTTGATATCAAGCTTGTCATCATGAATATCGCCGCTCGTCTCATCGTCTGACCGAACATCCGTTTTTGGAAGACTGTACACGTTACCCGACGGATCCTTCGCTACAACCGTATATTGCTTGCCTGGCTTCATGCCGACCTCAACAGGTGTGAACTGTCCGCCCTTCACCGAATGTGTGGTCACATCACCATCGGCATCCATCACCTTCAGCTCATACTGCTCAAGAGGCTTTCCGTCTTTGCCATACAGCACGATCACGGTCTTTTTGTGCACCTTCGAGGCTTTGGAATCCGAGTAACGAACAGTGTCTCTACCTGCCGCTTGCCTTGTTCCGCCATCCATTCCCCACAGGGCGAAACCCCCGAAACCTGCCAGAACCAGTGCCAGTATCACCACGATAGCGATAACCACCTTGAGCCAGCGTTTCCCTTTTGCCTCATGCGGTGGAATCAAAGAATCATCCGGCGCAATCGTGTCATCAGTCGACGTGCTTGCGGAATCATCAGGAACAGCGGAAGAATCGTCCACCATGGCAACGACTCCATCTGTCGCATTCTGCAGCAACGACATGCCCTCATTCGAATCCGAAGAACCAGATGAAACATCAGCGATTTTTCTGCCGCATACTATGCAGAATCTCTGCCCGGGTTCGACCGGCTCACCACATTCGCAACGCATATTTCAAATCCCTTTCACACCATTCCTGAAGCAATGCGTTCCACAAAGACAAGTTGTTTCCAAACGCCGATTGCGTTCAGTCAACCAACATCCGTGCGCCTATTTCGTTTCCGAGTATTTTGTATGAAGATCCGTCCCCTTCTGCGCCTTGCTGCCGTCGATGGAGGAGACCACGATATCCTTGCCACCATATTGGAAGCTTCCCAATTCCATCGGCTTTGTACTGATCAGCAGGCCATCCTTCGTGACGTAGTAGCGGCTATCGTCATCGACAATCTTGTCAATGGCATCGTCCAGCTGGCTGCTGTTGTAGATGTCGCTGGGATTCTTCTCCAGATACTGCTCTATGGCTTCACGCGCAGCACTTTCCATTTCGGTCAGCGTCTGCCCCGTAATCCGTGACATCGATATATCCTCGCCGTTCGCAAGGTCATATGCTGTTCCCGTGACCTCAATATCGCCGTGGGCTCCCCATGTCGTCAGATATCGTTCCGTACGGACAACGGCATACTCATCTTTGATATAGGTGACCGATTCCCGATGAGAGATGCACTGCGGGCCGGAACTCGAGTCGGCATCCCATTCCTTTGCATCCTGCAGCTCTCGTTCAAAATTGTCTTTAATCGTCTTGTTCAGCTGCGTGAGAGCCGAGTCTTGTTTCTTTTGAGAACTGGAGAACTGGACATACGTCCATGATTCGTCAAGATCCGTGTCTTTTTCGTTATTGTGGTAGACAAATTCGACTTCGGAAGACTCCGAATCAAAGTCATACGTCACTTTGCGGTCCGTATCATTCGCATCATCCGTTGTGTCGGATTTCCGCTTCTCCGTCGATTCATCCGTCGCTTTATGCGACGAGTCCGATGACTTCTTCGCAGAGTCAGAGCTCTTGCTCCACCCGGTACCCGTCGATGCCAGCATTCCGGAGTCGTATGCGCAATAGAATGCCCCACCGCACGCAAGCGCGATCACGGCTATGACGCCGATGGCTATTTTGATCTTCGTATGTTTCCTCGTAGGACTATCCTGCGACGA
>OCHE01002181.1_pt1 | contig 11064 bp, 10 predicted proteins | sample 1538681 | NCBI WGS metagenome assembly OCHE01 (sample SAMN04571717, study PRJEB22368) | human gut metagenome | biome: human gut; material: stool | host: Homo sapiens | place: Luxembourg | collected 2012-08-17
TCTCATCTTGTACTCCGTCACGTCCAACGAGTCGATGCAGACGCCATATTGATATACGTGTTGCAGGCTGTCCAGCCATTCGCTGTCGACTCCTTCTTCTTCGGGTTGTTGTTTCGTATGTGTGCAGGAAAAGCAGGTAAGCAGTCCTGCGAGTAACAAATATAGGACGATGCTCTTATTCATTCTCCGGCTTCTTTTTTCATCTCTGTTAGTTCTTCTACCTGTTTTTGTGACAATTGAAGTGCCTTTTCCAGGTCTTCCACTTTAAATCCTTTTCTATTCATAAGGCAAACGAGGTTGCGTCCGTGATGTATGCTGCTGTCGTTCAATAAATCTTTTGTGTCCATATCATACTATTTTATACGTTGCAACAAATATACAAAATTAATCTGTAAGCCTTATTAATTGACCAACTCCTTTGTCGGTGGTCCGGATATTGACGGAGCATAAATGTTGATACCGGTAAATCATTATTAGGACTATTATTCTGCAAACCTATTATTGATTGTGAAAACAACTGTCATACTATCATGCTTTGCTTTTTGTAGTATGAATATCAATACTTATGTGGAATGATAGTAGGCATGATGGATGTTTTTTCAACTATCATACCATCATGAATACAATAACTTTTTCACATGTAACATATAGCATATTTTCAGCAATATAGTTACATTTTTTTGTCGAGACCCGGGTGTCAGACATCTACAGACCCGGATCTCAAGACCGCTCAGATGGAGGTGTAAACGGCCCTGATACGGGCATTTTGAGGAAAAAATCTAACGTCTTTCTTACAAAAAAGTAACGTGTTTCGGCAAAAAAGGCTTATGCTTTCCTGAAAACATTCCGTTTTTAACACTTTTGGAGTGTATCTGTTTCGGGTAAAACGGCTAAAATGATGGTTAAACAGCTGATTTATGATAGTTGCATGATAGTTAAAAAGGAAACTGTCATGCCTATATGTTATGATGTTCAAGTTATATACAAGAAACATGATAGTATGATAGTTGTTTTTTAAAATTCATTGTAGTACTGATAAGTTTGAACCGTAAATGCAGATTTACCGGTGAACTAACGGGTAAGGCTGAACCTCGTGCCGCAAGCTCTCTTTTGCCGTCTGCTTTAGCAGATGAATAGATGATTGTTCCCGGATTTGCCGGTTCCTCTGTGGTTTTTTAACCCCTTTAAATATAATACAAGCTGTGAATGGGGTATAAGAATGGTTAATGAGTATTAAATAATGAGCCTGTCGGGAACTTTTTGCAATGATTCGGCGTCTTATCTTTACGAGTGATTATTATAAATGAAAAAGTAAAAAATGAAAAAAGCTATTTTGACACTTTTGATGATTCCTGCTTTTGTCGGGATGTTGTTTTCTTGCTCTGAAGTCAAAACAGATGCAAAGAAGTTGGAAGGTAAATGGAATATTGTGGAAGTAAAAGGAGAAAAAATACTGAAAGAAGGTTTGCCCAATATGGAGTTTGATATGAAAGATAATAAAGTTCACGGTAATGCCGGATGTAATATCTTTAATTCGACTGTCGTGCTGGACGACCAGAATATTTCTTCCATCACGATCAACCCCGCGGCCACTACCATGATGGCTTGTCCGGATATGGAGACCGAAGATGCGATCTTGAAAGCTATGGGAGACGTGAAAGGTGTGAAAGCCGGCCAGTCCGAAAATGAAATGTTGCTGGTCGATGCCGACGGTAACGTGTTGATGGTTTTGTCAAAAAACTAATTGGACAGAAATGAAGAAGTACATGTATTTTTGTCTTGCAGCTTTGAGTATCGGTATCTTTGCTTCTTGTAAGGCGAAAAAAGGTGTGGAAGCGACTTTCTCCGACCTGGATGGTAGTTGGAATATTGTCGAGTTGAACGGCAAGGTGTTGAATCCTGCCGAGACGAATCAAGTCATCGAGTTCGACGTGGCTCGCCATTCCCTTTCCGGAAGAGCTGGATGCAATCGGATGATGGGGCAGATCGAATACAGCGATTCCCGCAAGAATATCATTAAATTCCCGCAGGTTGCGACAACGCGTATGGCTTGTCCGGATATGAGTGGTGAGCGTGAATTGTTGCAGGCTTTGGATAAAGTCGTTCGCTTTGATGCAGAAGGTGAGGTGAAACCGGTCAATAAAATCGCTTTATATGGCACGGACAATACCAAATTGATGGTAATTGAAAAGAAGTGACTTTCATTGTGAAATGTTTGGAAGGCGGTTCCGGTTGTGACGGGCCGCCTTTTTTATTTCGGCCTGCAAGGGATGATCAGGGTGAAGCGGCTGCCTTTTCCTTCCTGGGAAGAAAGGGTGATTCGCCCGTCCAGGCGCTCGGCGATGGTTTGACAGATCGATAGGCCCAGTCCGGTACCTTGTGCAAATTCGTCCACCTTGAAGAAACGTTCGAACACTTTCTTCTGGGCCTCTTCCGACATGCCTTTTCCGGTATCTTCGACAAAGACATGAACTTCTTTCTCCTCCTTCTTATAGACAGCTCCTAACAGGATGTGCCCTTTAGTGGTGAACTTGACGGCATTGTTGATGAAATTCGTAATCACTTGCGTGAAGCGGAAACGGTCTACATGAATGATAAGTTCCGTTTCTTGGAATTCTTTCAGGAAACGGATATTCGAAGGCATAAGCAGGTGATGTGTCTGGTAGATCTCTTCTAACAGCTCGTTTAGAGAGCAATCGTCGAAAGCGAAAGACATCCGTCCCGACTCGATGCGCGAGAGTTCCAGGATATCATTAATCAGTTTCAGCAGCAGATTACTGTTTTTGTTGATCGTATTGCGGAAAAGGTCTTTTTCTTCATCGGTCAATTCCTTTTCGTCTTGTAATAGGTTGGTGAAACCGACTATCGCATTTAACGGTGTGCGTATCTCATGGCTCATGTTGGCGAGGAATGCCGATTTCATCTTATTGGCTTCTTCGGCTCGCTCTTTCTCTTCGATCAACCGGAGTTGCACCTGCCTTTTCCGTTCGCTTTCGCGGTAGTACATGTAAATGAGGTGAAGGATGATATAGACGATTGCTATGACGAGCAGGATTCCGCCTGCAATAATATAGTTTAGGTAACGGACTTCCAGTGGCATGTTATAGATGACGCTTCCCTGTGGCAGATCGCTCAACCGTATGTTGAAACGTTGCATCTCTTTCCAGTCGAAAGCAAATGTTTTGGGGCTTTCTACGATAGGAATGTCATTTGGAGAAGTGCCTTTCAGGATGCGGGCAGCTGTTTGGGCAACACAATCAGCCTGGATTTGCAAGGTAGTGAAATAGCCACCGGTGATCCCTCTGTTGTCGTTGAACCCGTTGTTAATGACTGTGAAGTTCGGCACATTGGCCAGGCGTCCGACGGTCAGGACATTGAAGTCGAGAATGATTTGTATGCAGGCGGTGTAAGGCTTGTCTTCAAATACCCAAAGAAGCTGGCGGGCGGTCAGGTTGGCTGTCGAGGTCGTATATAAGGCAGAAGCGCCTTCTTTGCCGGGCTGGATTTCCGTGGAAGTCGTTTGGGGCCTTGTTTGATACAATCCTTCGTAAACAGCTATTCCATGTCCCTGGATATTGTCCATCAACGTTTCGAACGCTTTTCTGCCGATGAATTCTTTCGTTTTGAAGATCAGTATTTTTGATCTTCCGTATAGTTTTTCGATCAGTTGTATGTTTTTCAGATATTCAGGCTTGTCCCAATAACCCGTGAAGTTGGGATGCTGTTCCAATAGTTCCCAGTTGGGAAAGTTGACACCTGAAAAGACAACCGGAATCGTCTTGCCGAGCGGATGGTTGCAGGCCATTAAAGTATAGGTAGCCTGATCGTCATTGGAAATGATGATGTCCGGTTTGAAACTTAAAGTGTCGAGAAAGGAGTACATCCGGGCTTCTTCGTCTGTGGCATTATAGCGTTCGCAGTCCAGGTAGAATGTGTGGATGGAAGAGTATATTTGCTTTTCCTCCAGTTCCTCGTGCAGCAGCTTGTCGAACTTGGAGTAGGCACTCAGGCTTTGATTGTATGACTGTATGACAAGGACATTAAACAGTTCCTTCCCTTTTTTATCGGAGGAACCCTTTGCTTCACGCGGAAAACAAAGGGCCAATATCAATATCGCTATGTATATATGTATTTTCAAGGAAGAAGCACTTATCAATTGTACCCGTATGTTTTAAAAAACCGTTCAAAGTTAACGATAATCGGGATATAACAAGTACTTCTTTCTGATTTTCTTATATTTATTTAATGCCGGTTGCCAACTTGCGCGTATTTCGTCCTCCTTTAAACCGCGGACAATCTGGAAACGTAATTCTTTTGTCCCGGCAAGCAGGTCGAACCATTGTGGGCGGGTGAAGAAAAAAGCTTGGTCGTTGCCTGCTTTATTATAGAAATCAAGGAGGAATTTCAGCGTCAATCCCCCGGTAAAGGGATATTCTCTCAAGTCTGTGCCGTAGCATTCCTTGTCTTTATGCAACGGTTTCGTGTCGAAACCTGGCAAGGAGGTGGGCGTAAAGGTGAAATCTCCGTATCTGGCATCGGGTGCTCCCAATATCTGGAATGGATAATAGGTCCCGCGACCGACACTGATATTGGTCCCTTCGAAGAAACAGAGTGAAGGGTAGAGGCGGATCGACTGGTCGTTCGGCAGGTTGGGAGAGGGCTTTACCGGCAACCAGTACGGATCTCCGTGACGCCAGTTTTCCATCTTGACGATATGTAGTTTACAGGTGTCGGGTGTACTTTTCAGCCAACCTTCCTTGTTGATCATCCAAGCCAGTTCGCCAACCGTCAGACCGTGCAGTATGGGTAATGGGTCAACGCCGACAAAGGATTCGAATCCTTTCTGGCGGACAGGACCGTCGACGAAGTCGTTCGGGTTAGGGCGATCCAGGACGATAAATTCGACATCGTTTTCGGCACAGGCTTCCATCACATAATGCATGGTGCTGATGTAAGTATAAAAGCGGACTCCGACATCCTGAATGTCGAACACGACCACGTCCAAGCCGGCCAACTGCTCGGCTGTCGGCTTCTTGTTCTTTCCGTATAGGGATATGATGGGGACTCCTGTTTTTACGTCACGGCTGTCTTTGATCTCGGCTCCCGCATCGGCCGTCCCGCGGAAACCGTGTTCAGGGGCGAACACTTTCTTTATGTTGATACCCTCTTCCAACAAGGCGTCCAGCAAATGCTTCTGCTGCTTTTCGAGGATGGAGGTTTGGTTCACTACTAATCCGACCTGTTTGTCTTTCAACAGACGGGTAACGACGTCCATACGTTCGGCTCCCAATTTTAGAGGGGCTTTCTGTGGAGTGACGGCCTGGATTTCAGACATTAAGAACAGGCTTAACAGCCAGAAGGCATACCTGATAACTGTTCTCATAGACTCATTCCTTACTATTTGTTTCTGCAAAAGTAACGATTCTTTTTGTTTATTGCGTATCTTTGTCTCTCAATAAAGCGATTGATTGTTATGAACCCTTTAGATATTATTGCCAAATATTATCCGGTAGGTTCGGAGGCGTACCGGATTTTGGTTATTCATAGTAGAAGTGTGGCAGATAAAGCTTTGGCTATAGCCCGGATGCATCCGGAGATGAATCTTGACCTTACCTTTGTAGAAGAGGCAGCTATGCTGCACGATATCGGTATTTTCCGTTGTAATGCTCCCGATATCGATTGTCATGGAGATGCGGAATATATTTGCCACGGTTATCTGGGGGCCGAATTGATGCGGGCGGAAGGTATCCCCGCCATGCCCGCGTGTGCGAACGGCATACGGGAACAGGTATTACGCTGGCAATGATTGAAGAACGAGGTTTGCCTCTTCCGCACCGGGACTTTATGCCGGAAACCTTGGAAGAACAACTGATTTGCTACGCCGACAAGTTTTACAGCAAAACGAAACTGGACAAAGAAAAATCTGTCGAAAAGGTAAAACAGGGCCTTTCGAAGTATGGAAACGAAACTGTCGAACGGTTTGATAACTGGTGTAAACTCTTTTTAGGGGAATAAAAAGGGATTGGCTCGCTAAATTGTTATACATTTGCCCGCTGTAACACACTGCAAATAACGACGGAATGTTTTTGAAATACAAATGCCTGATTATTTTGTTGCTTTTCCTCACTGGAAACATGATGACTGAGGCGCAGGAACTTATAGCCCCGACCGATACCGTGATGGCCGTTGTGGGCGATACGGTCGTATCTGCCGGACAAGATAGTGTGCTTGCGTTAGACAGTGTACCGAAGAAGCAGACAGGGCTGGACGCTCCGGTTTCTTACCAGGCGAAAGACTCCATCATCATGACGGGAGCGAACTGGGCTTATCTATTTGGGGAAAGCGATGTGAAATATCAACAAATCGAACTTCAGTCCGAGAAAATCGAGATGAATATGGACAGTAGCCTGGTGTATGCCACTTTCGGCCTCGACTCGATCGGGGAGGAATTCGGCTATCCTCTTTTCAAAGATGGCGACCAACAGTATGAATCCAAGACGATGCGCTATAATTTCGGTACGAAAAAAGGATATATCACAGATGTGATCACGCAACAAGGCGAAGGTTATGTGACGGCCGGACGTACCAAAAAGATGGACAACGATGTCCTGAATATGAAGGGGGGACGGTATACGACTTGCGACGAGCATGATCACCCCCATTTCTATATCCAGATGACGAAGGCGAAAGTCCGCCCGAAGAAAAATATCGTGACGGGTCCCGTCTATATGGTGTTTGAGGACGTCCCGCTTTATCCGATCGGTCTGCCTTTCTGTTTCTTCCCGTTTTCGAGTTCTTATTCTTCGGGCATTATCATGCCCACTTTCGGGGATGAAAGTTCGCGTGGTTTCTATCTGCGCGACGGCGGGTATTATTTTGCGTTGAGCGATTATATGGACCTGGCCTTAACCGGTGAAATCTATACGAAAGGTTCCTGGGGACTGTCGGCTCGTTCTTCTTATCGGAAACGGTATAAGTTTTCGGGCAGTTTCAATGCCTCCTATCTGGTTACCCGTTTGGGCGACAAGGGACTTCCCGATTATAGCTTGTCTAAGGACTTCAAGCTGAACTGGACACACTCGCAGGACCCGAAGGCAAATCCGTACCGGACTTTCTCGGCGAGTGTGAACTTTGCGACCAGCAGTTATGACCGTAATAACCTGAACAGCTTCTATCCTGGTTCGCAAGGGTTTGCAGATGCGAACCAGAATACCAAAGGGTCCAGTATCAGTATAACACAGCGTTTCCCGAATAATCCGTTCAGTATTTCGGCTACCATGAATGTGAACCAGCGTTCGAAAGACTCGACGATCTCGCTGACATTGCCTGATATTACAATTACGATGAGTCGTATCTTCCCGTTCAAGCGGAAGAATGCGGTCGGAAAAGAACGTTGGTATGAGAAGATTTCCATGAGTTACAATGGTTACCTGCGTAATAGTATCGATACGAAAGAAGACAAATTGTTCAAGTCAAGCTTGGTGAAGGATTGGCGGAATGCCATGCAGCACCAGATTCCGGTGAGTGCTACTTTCTCTTTGCTCAAGTATTTGAATATCTCGCCGTCGTTCAATTATACCGAACGTTGGTACACCAATAAGGTGGAAAAAGCATACGACATGCAGAAGAAGCAGGTGGTTGCGCGTGATACGACTTATGGTTTCTACCGCGTATTCGATTACAGCACATCCGTTTCAGCTTCCACCACGCTATATGGTTTCTATAAACCGTTGCCGTTTTTGGGTGACAAGATCAAGATGATTCGTCATCGTTTCGAACCTTCGGTAACGTTGAGTTATACGCCTGATTTTGGAGCTTCCAAATATGGTTTCTGGAAAGATCTTATGTATGAAGATCAATATGGACAGACGCAGCAGATCTCTTATTCGCCGTTTGAAGGCGGTATGTTTGGGACGGCCCCTAACGGGAAGTCGGGGAGCGTGAGTTTTCAGTTAGATAACAATCTCGAAATGAAGATCAAGTCGGATCGCGATTCGACAGGTGAGCGTAAGATCAGTCTGATCGATAAGTTGTCGTTGGGGATGAGTTATAATATGGCGGCCGATTCGTTCAAGTGGAGTGACTTGAGTGTAGGCTTGCGTCTCAAGTTTTCGAAGAGCTATACATTGAACCTGAACGGTACGTTCGATACCTATACCTATGGCTACGATGAAGCGACGAAGACCGTTCGCCGGTTGGATATTCCGCGTTGGCAGGCCGGTAAAGGATTAGGCCGTTTGCGCCAGACCGGTACGAGTTTCTCTTATACCTTTAATAATGATACGTTCGGCAAATTGTTCGGCAAGAAAGATAATAACGACGATTCCAACAACCCTCCGACAGACCCCAATGCATCGAACGATCCGGAATTCGAACAAATCTCTTCGGGAGAGGAAGGGGACCAGCAGGGTAAAATGGAAGGAGGCCGATTGCGTGGTGCCAAGAAAGATACGGGTGAGTTCGATTCGTATGGCTATATGGTCAATAAAGTGCCCTGGAGCCTTTCGTTCAGCTATAGCATGCAATTGCGTTATGGAGACTTTGACCCGAGCAAGCTCGAATATAAGTACAAGCTTACACATGCATTGAGCTTTAACGGTAATATCCAGCCGACGAAGAACTGGCGTTTTAACTTTAATGCCACCTATGACTTCGATACGCATAAGATATCCTATATGACTTGCAATATCACTCGCGACCTGCATTGCTGGCAGATGACTGCCAGTTTTGTGCCGGTGGGACCTTATAAGTCCTATACCTTCAATATTGCAGTAAGTTCGTCTTTGCTGAAAGACCTGAAATGGCGCCAGAGCAGCAACTATCGTGACGGGCAGAAATGGGAGTAATTCCAATTGTCAATTGATAATTACCAATCTATTGGTGTCTGTCCGGTTGCGATCAGATAATCATTTGCTTTGCTGAAATGCTTGTTCCCGAAGAATCCGCGGTAAGCGGAGAGGGGAGACGGATGAGCCGATTTCAATATCAGGTTGCGGGAGGCGTCGATAAAAGCGCCTTTCCGTTGTGCATACGACCCCCACAGGATGTAAACGATATGGCTTCGCTCTTCTGTCAGGCGGTGGATTACGGCATCCGTGAATTCTTCCCAACCTTTATTCTGGTGTGAGCCGGCTTGGTGTGCACGAACCGTCAGGGTTGCATTGAGAAGCAGGACGCCCTGGTCCGCCCAACGGAGCAGATTGCCGGTTTGCGGCATGGGTTTGCCTAAATCGCTTTCGATTTCTTTGAAGATGTTGACGAGCGACGGGGGAAAGGGGGTCCCGTCTTGGACGGAGAAACAAAGTCCGTGTGCCTGTCCGGGTTCATGATAGGGGTCTTGTCCGAGAATGACTACTTTGACTTTGTCGAACGGACAGTGTTCGAACGCACTGAAGATACAGGGACCAGGAGGATAGACGGTTCTTTGGCGGTATTCTTCTTTAACAAAGGTGATCAACTGGCTGAAATAATCCTTTTCAAACTCAGAACTTAATCGTTCTTTCCAGCTCTGTTCTATCTTGACGTCCATAATGGTAATTGAAAATTGAAAATTAGAAATTGGAAATTCTCTTTATTACGCGAATATCAGAAATAATTATCAATAATCCATCCTTAATTTTCAATTTTCAATTTTTAATTATCAATTAGATCAAGTACATACCGGCAGCACGGGCTTCACGACGCATTTCTTCCGGCCATATACTTGCTTGAATTTCACCGATATGGGCTTTGCGGAGGTAAAACATACACAAGCGACTTTGTCCGATACCTCCCCCGATACTTAGAGGCAGTTCGTTGTTTAGCAAGCGTTTGTGGAAATATAGTTCCTTTTTTTCTTCCGCGTTGCAAATCTCCAACTGGCGGAGCAAGGCTTCCTTATCCACACGAATACCCATGGAGGACAGTTCGAGCGAACGGTTCAGTACTTCGTCCCAGACGAGCAGGTCGCCGTTTAATCCGACTTGTCCGTTTTCTGCAATTGTCGACCAGTCGTCATAGTCCGGAGCGCGTCCGTCATGTTTCTCTCCGTTGCTTAACTTACAACCGATACCGATAATGAAAACGGCTCCGTATTCTTTCGTAATCGCATCTTCCCGTTCTTTCGGCGTGAAGGTCGGATATTTTTGCAATAAATCTTCGGAGTGTATGAAATGGATTTGCTGGGGCAATGTAGGACGGATTTCAGGGAACATCTCATAGACCAGATATTCGGTACGTACCATGGCTGCGTAGATGCGACGTACGATCTCTTTCAGAAAATCTACATTCCGTTCTTCGGCTCCCATGACGCGTTCCCAGTCCCATTGGTCGACATATAAAGAATGTAGGTTTCCCAACTCTTCGTCAGAGCGGATAGCGTTCATGTCGGTATAGATACCGTAGCCTTTTTCGATTTGATAATCAGCAAGAGTAAGGCGTTTCCATTTGGCAAGCGAATGGACGATTTCAGCTTTGGCATCGTCCAAATCCTTGATCGGAAACGTGACCGCACGTTCCGTTCCGTTCAGGTCGTCATTGATACCCATCCCTTTTAAAACGAACAACGGAGCAGTGACGCGCCGCAACCGTAATTCGGAAGACAGGTTTTGCTGGAAAAAGTCTTTGATCTTTTTGATACCCATCTCGGTCTGCGATAAGTTCAATAAAGCCTTATATCCTGCTGGTTTAATTAAGTAACTCATATACTTGTTGTGCTTTATGTTTGTGAATAATGCGTGGCAAAGATACTAATTAATGGCAAAATAGCAATTATGTGCCTTTTTTTATTTGCAAAATGGAAGTGATTGTCGTTAGGATGCTTGCAAAATATCAAAAGTAATCTTTTTTTGCCCGTTCATTTGTTTTCCTGCAAGATTATATATACTTTTGCGCTGTCTTTGGCTGGGTAGCTTAGCTGAATAGAGCGTCAGATTCCGGTTCTGAAGGTCGTGGGTTTGAATCCCACCCTGGTCACAAAAGGATTTCCAAGTGTTGGAAGTCCTTTTTTTATGGGGTTACGCGTAAACTTTTCTTTTTTATTTATGTTTTATAAATGAATAACTAATTTAAGAAAGAACAAAGATT
>OCHE01002190.1_pt1 | contig 10972 bp, 7 predicted proteins | sample 1538681 | NCBI WGS metagenome assembly OCHE01 (sample SAMN04571717, study PRJEB22368) | human gut metagenome | biome: human gut; material: stool | host: Homo sapiens | place: Luxembourg | collected 2012-08-17
TTCCTTTTCATGTTTTGTAAAAGGTGGACTATATGTATAACCTATTATATGACTTTTATCCTCATTTACCATCATAAATGTAGCAATAACTCCTATAGCTCCTATTACAGTATAAATAATTCCTTTATTCATGCTATTTTACTCCACTCTCTCATAAACTATTTCATCTACAGTCCTCTTAGCATCTACATTCACATTAGTAAATGTTAATGTAGTATCATCTACTGAAAAGTTTCCTATTAAAGAGTCTGGTGTCCAAATTAATGAACTTGTACCCAATATGGACAATGTTTTTCCTGATATACTCCATGTTCCCAATCCATCATAATCCCAACTATTTATGGCACAATTACCTCCCTCATAGATAGTTATATACATGTTGTTGGTATGTATGCTTTCTGTTTTCCATTTGCCAATAATCAACTTACTTTTGGCTTCTTCACTATTTCCACAACCTGATAATAAGCTAACTAATAACATTACCCCACACGTTCCTAATACTTTAAATATCCGTTTCTTCATTTTTCTTTACTCCTTATTTTAATTTTTATTCATCTTTATCTTTTATTTCTGAGACATTGTAATACTCTTTTTCGGAAGTTACATAGTCCTTGATTAAGTTATCATAATTATCGGAACTTGTTGATTGTAATTCAATATCCCAACTAATTGTACCATCTGCATTTTTTTGAATATTATTGACATAGACCAATACATAAACTTTGTTTTGACGCATTTCAGGTTCTGAATAATTAATAATACTCTTAACATTATATTCATAAATCTGTAAATACCGATTATAATTATAACTGCTCCAACCATTATTAAATTTATCTTCAAAACTTGTTTTTAATGAAATCAAATATTGCGATTTTAATTTTTTAGATGTTATCGAATCAAACCAACCTTCTAAATATACATTTGCAAATTTTGAATCTCCATCTTTAGCGGAAGTAACAACAGAAAGCTTATCATCAATTTCAGACTGTAAGTCTTTTAACTCCAATCCGTCCAGAGATGTAACATATTCCGATAGTTTTCCTACAGTATAAGTTTTTATATCATTTTTAACTATAAATCCATTTTCTTCTGCATCATATTCATTATATACCGCTGTTACTGTAAAAGTATCTCCATTACTTAAATACTTATCTTCAACATTAAATATAATATATTGATTAACCATACTATCACATTTTGTACTGTCAACTGCTGCCTTAATGTATGGTGAAGCACCTGTATATGTAATGGCGAGTTTTTCAAACGGGTCAATTTCAATTGGTTCCTGCAATCCTGATACTGTAAATTCTTTTTTATTATTTTCAATGATTACAAGTTCACTGTTTGCATTTTCCTCACTGTACATTGCAGTTACATCAATTTTATCACCATTTGAAAGCTTGTCCTTAGAATAGCCGAATGTAACGTAATTTTGAACAAAATCACAACAATTACTTGAATCAAAATTAGCATACCCTTTACCCGACATTCCCTCATATGTAACTTTTAATCCGTCAAATACATCAATTTTTGTTCCGTCAGAAAGACCATCTACTTTAATTTTAAATTCTGTATTTTTAGTTTTAACTTCTTTATCAGTAAATAATTCTTCATCATAATCTACGCTAACTGTTATTTCATCACCGTTTGTCAAATTATTACTTTCAGAAAAGGTATAATCTATTGTTTTCATTAATTCTGCTAATTTTTCTTTTCCCTTTTTAGCGGAACTATTAGGAAATAATCTCTCTAAGAATATTTCATTTTCATAAATATTACTTTTTATTGATGCAATAACTTCACCTTTGCCATTTAAACCAATAAATTTAAATTCTGCTATTGTTTGAAAATCCAATGTCCGTTTATCTCCGCAACCTGTTAACAAACTCATTAATACCAATAATATACTTATTACTGATACTGTTGTTATCCGTTTCTTCATCTTCTTATACACTCCTTTAATATTTTACATAATTTATTGGAACATAGCCTTTAAAATCACCTTTGGTGATTTTAAGCCATTTTCCGTCCTCACTCGTTTCTTCAATGGTTATCTCATCACTGTTATATAATATACCTACTACTTTTCCTTTTGTACTGGGCTTATCCCTTGCATTTAAATACCCTTATTCTATTTTTACTGTGCTTTTGTTCTTTTTAGCAATTATGTTTTCAAAAATTAGAATTACTGCCATTTTCACTAATATCATAATTTTCTATAGCTTCAAAAATTTCTTTATAACTATATGCTTTATTTGCATCAAATGGGCAAATTGCTTTTTTTCTATCAAAAGCTTTATTAAGCAAATCATTATATTCTTCTTCAGATACTTGCACATTATTCCAATAATAATTATATATCGGTTTACCATTCTCATTATACTCAACACGAGAATTATCTGCTGCACCATAGACACCATCATATATCATAACAAATTCACCATCAACTATTTGATATATTTTATTATAATATGAATCCATATGTCCGCCTCTATAATCAAATAAATTTTCTCCTTCTATGTAATATATATAAGAACTATTACCCTCATGAAGTTCAATAGCGTTTTTATTATTATATGTAATCAAAGCTGACCCTCCATATCCAAAACCTGAATCATAGAATATTTCAGGAATATCATCACCATTTATATTAACAAACATAAATGTACTTTGGTCACAAATTGCAGTATCATTCCCTACTATTCTTTTAATACAATTAATATATTCTTTTTTCCAATTTTCATCTTCTTTCCAATTTTCATCCTCGTTCATTTCTTTATTTGAAATAAATTGCAAAACACCATTATTAACTTTAAATTTAACTTCATATTTGGTATTTTCCACATTATCACGAATATAAATAGCAGTGTATATATTGTCATCTGATTTTTCTACGTTTGTAAAATGAAAATCTATAATAGCAATTGTATCAGTTTTGCTATAACGATAGTAAGCTTTATACTTATCAATATATATATAATTCAAATTGTTATTAAATTCATTTATTTTTAATCCAGTTTTATTTTTTAAATAATTATTCAATTCTGATTCTTTTATTTTTGTTAGACCAACATGTTCTACTATATCACTATCAAAATATGTATTTAATAGAGAACATTCTTCTGATGTGAATTTATTATTTGAATTTCCTAAACCATGATACAAAATTGTATCTAAATCTATTTCTGATGGTTTATTATATTGACATGCCAAAAAAAGATTATTAAATTCATTTTCATAACTTAGTTTAAATAAACTATCAATATTATCAAGCGTAATTTCTAAATTGTCTATTTCTTCTATTTCAACTATTTCTGTCGAATTTGTTTCTTCTTCCAGCGGAACTACTAAAGTGTGTTTTCCTTTGATTATTTCTGCACTGTCTTTTGCACCACGCCGTATCGGATTACTGCTTACTCCTACCTCCTCAAAGGCTTGTTGAATTACTTTTAAATTATTTTTTACTAAAACACCTTTTTCTATTAAATCTTCCGCCGATACTTCAATTGCATACCTACAATCAGAAAAATCTGATTTATTATTTAGATGTTTTAATGACCCATACCATAATTGGCTTAATTGGTTATAATCAAGAAGAAATTCAGTGTCATATTTATTACTATCATTACTTTTACTCATTAAATAAGCAGTGTGTGAAATAATTGTTGAATTTAGATGTGCTCCTCCATTATCTTTTGTTCCTGTGTACCGCTCACTATATTTATATCTGTATTGTGTATTTTCTTCTTTTTCAGCTAAATTTCTAATTGAACTATTTTTCCAATCTGTTTGTCCGGTATACTCTTCTTCAATTAATTCACCAAAAATATCTGAATAAGCTTCCTTTAAAGCATTCCGTTCAAAATATCTACTATCTGTACTATACCCTGAACCAAACACTTCTGAATTTGTAATAGCATGTGTATACTCATGTGCAACTAAATCTAAATATGCACTATATTGTGGTTTTTTTTTGTCTGACGCAAATGGAAACATTAAAAAAGCAACCTTTTCCCCTTCTATATCTAAATATCCACCACCTGCATTATCTGTTACAACTTTATCATTTTCATCTTTCCAAGTATCCACATTAATACTTACAACTGTTGAATTAAATTTCTTATTAAAGTGTTTTTCAAAATACTCAACTGCTCTATATGTATTTGCCATTCCATCAACTGCACTTTTGTATTTATCTGATTGCAAATCATCTATTGTAATCATTCTAGCCTTATTCTTTACTTCTTCATTTGTATGAATATTATCATGTATAAAGATATTTTTTTCTTTATCCCAAAGTGCATTTTTTATATAATTATTTTCATATTCATAATCATCATAAAATACTTGATGTATATCACCATTTTGTCCTGTAAATTCGCCTATACTGTAGTCAATAGCACTATAGCAAGCAACAACTTCACCATTTTCAGCATTAATAATACAGATTGTCGTACCGCAATAATAGTAAGCAAGAACATATGTATCATTTACTTCATACAACACTAATTTTAATTTTATATCTGATTTCATATTCATTGTTGACTTTGCAATTTTAATAGCTTCATCTTGTGTAATCTTAGGTGTTGTATTTATTTTCTGCAATTGTTTTATCGGTAATTCTCTTGAAAGTAAATGTTTTGCCTTATCGTCTTCATCAACTAAAACATTAACTTCATCGGAATCTAATGGAATGCCTTTGTATAGTATATTAAAACGATAGGAAGTACCCAAAAATTCACTTTTACTCTTAAATTCAAAAGATAAATCTTTATCATTATAACCTAATTTATATCTATTTGCTTCAATAGCTTCCAAAGCTATCTTTTCATCTGTGATTGGCTTATTATAAAAATCATCAAAATACCTTTGTGGCGAAACAGATGAATAATTTGTTATATCACTACTTTCAGATGATAATTTATTTCTATAAATCAATAACGAACATGCAAAACCAAATAGTATTACAATTACCACTATCAATATTCCAATCGTTCTTTTTTTACTTTTCATAAAAAATCCCCCTAAACTTGCATAATTCCCAAATTATAGGTTACCCTATAAATAATCAAAAAGCTTGACCCCACTCGCAGAGTTAGTCACTCTGCGAGTTTTTGACTTTAAACCACGCAAGCATGGAATTTTTCATATTTTTTGACCCAAATTTTGACCCTTAATAGAAAATTTTCAGTTTGTCAAGGTTCTGTTTTTTATATTCACTTGACGGGTGTACATATCTTTCCAAAGTAAATTTTACACTTGAATGCCCTAGTATTTCGCTAAGACTTTTTATATCAAATCCTTGCTCTATTGCTCGTGTAGCAAAAGTATGTCTTAATGCATGAAAATTTATATCTTCTATTTCTGATTCCTTTAAATACGATTTAAACATATCCTGATATACCCTTGGTTCTATAAATTCGACTGTTCCTGTTAGTAAATATTTTTCTTTATCTGTCTTATATTTCTTCATTAAATCAACCATAAATGATGGTATTGGTATATCACGTATTGACTTCTGACTTTTGGGTTTATCTATTACAATTTTGGTTTTAGTCACTGCGTTTTTATCAAGATTTTTTATTCTCTGCATTGTTTTTTCTATTCTTATCGTTTCTTCTGTAAAATTAACATCTTTCCACTGCAATGCACAAATTTCACCTAAACGAATACCCATAAATAATGATAATAATATTCCGATTTTCTGTATTTTAAATGTTATATGAACATAGCTTACAAGTCTTATAAATTCTGTGTTTTTCAGTACTGCTAATTCTTTGGTTGTTACTTTTGGATACACAACAGAATCAAATTTAAAATATCCTACATGTCCCTTTGACTGCCCGTATTTAATTATTTGGATAAATAGTGATATTAAATCATGTAGTGTTTTTTCTGATAAATAATTTTTTTCTAGTATAAATTCATTTACAAGGTCACTTGTTAGATATATTGCTTTTACTTTTTTAAAATATGTTATTATATGTTTTTCTATTGAATTTTTATATTTTACATAGCTTGATGGTTTTATTAAATCTTCTTTACTGTCAAGCCATTCTTTGCAAAGGTTTTCAACAGTTATTTTACTTACTGTTCCTTTACATAGCTTTTTATATTTTTTCAACTTTTCTTTTGTATCTGTATATGTTGTACCATAAACAGAACGGTAACAGGCTTTGCCATTGCTAGAATAGTATTCAATATAACGTCCTTCCCATCTACCATCTGTTCTCTTTCTTATGTTTTCACCTCGTCTTGGCATATGTCGAAACCTCCTGAATGATTGACCATGTTTTTGACCATAAATAGATTAATTTCAAGTCATTTTATCATAAAATACCTACAAAAATATTGTATTTTAATTGGTAAAAAAGTAGAAATTTAGTAAATATAGCTAAATATGATTGACTTTTATATTACGCTATTGTAAAATAAATCTACAAGGTATTGAAAATTCTCCTCGCAGAGTGACTAACTCTGCGAGTTTTTTTGTCAATTTTCACTAATATATATTATTCATTCAGGCTTTATATATGACTAAAAATCCTTAAAATTTGCGTACTTATTCTAATAAATATAAAAATACTGTCAAGGGTAAATTTCACGTTCTCACGCCCTTGACAGTATTTTTTTATTTATTACTTCTCTATTAGCAAATTTAAGGATTTCTATTAAAAAAAATAGCTGATTTATGTTTAACTTAATACACAAATCAGCTTAATTAATTTTTTAACTTCTATTTAGTCCACCCTTACAAAATCAACAAAAAATTATAGCAGAACCGCTTGTTTTTATCATATTTTACCTATGTTGCTTATACAAGATTGTAGCAATAATAAGACTAGTCCTACTTTTTAAGTCCGCAAACCACGTAAACAAGCCACTTTCAAGGTTTGTAGCCTTTATATTATCGTACCATCTGCCGCCATATCCTCCACAAGATCAGTTATAGGGTCACCTTTAGATTGAAAATACGCTGCTGTAAACGGTGTTCCGGAAGCGGCAACAGGATATATGCCTGTGGTATGATCAACAAAATAAGTGTCAAAGCCGCTTGCTTTAATTTCTTCAGGTGTTAGATTTCTTGTTAATTGATATAATATTGCTGAAACAATTTCCATATGTGCTAATTCATTTGAACATTATAGATAGATATTAAATATATTATTTTAACAGTATTTTTTAGTAATTTTTCCAAAATATTTTTGTTATTTTATGGCAAAATGTAGAAAATTTTAAAAAGTAGGCATAATATATATGGTAAATATTGTAAAATTATTGGTTATATTGTATAATTAAAAAAGAATATTTATAAGAGACATTGTAAATAGTTAACTGGAAGTCAAAAATGTTGTGGTTATATGAAATTAATATTTTTAATTAGGAGGAATCGTTATGGCAGATACTACTTTAACACCAAAAAATCAAGCGCCGAATATGTATGTTGATTGGACGGACGGAGGAAGTTATGATTTCGTAATTGTAGATTGGTACTGTGAAACAGTAGCCAACAATACTTACTGGGCTGTTCATAACTGGTCCGGAGGCTATGCAGGTTTTCAGTATTCTGGAGGTCAATATAAAATATTGCTGTCTATATGGAATGATGGCAGTATGCTTCCGGAAATCGAATATTTATCCGCTGACAGCGATCCGAATTATCTTGATTTCGGCGGCGAGGGAGAAGGAAAACACATTTTTACCAACTATACCTGGACAGTAGGAAAATGGTATACAATGTGCATAGGAACCAAAACTATAAATGGAAAAACTTATTATGCGCAATGGGTTCGTGAAGAAGGAGCAAGTGACTGGTTTCTTGCAGCAATTATCAGTTTCCCTCAGGCTAACCGTACACTAAACAAAAGCTCTATGTTTCAGGAGGACTTTACATTTAACGGCAATTTAAAACGCAGATGCAGGTTAAGACGTGCTTATGGTCGTAATTCCAGTACAAAAAACTGGGAGTCATGGAAAAATAACAAAATTACAAATTCATATTTTCCATATAAGGAAACTACATGGGCTGATGTTGAATGGAATGTAACCCAAAACTGCGATTGGGGTACGGACAGCAGCAATAGCTATGTGTGGGTTCAGTCAGGTGGGAATACTCCTGATAACGGTAAATCAGCTCCGCCGACTATATATAGCTTAAATCAGCCTTCTGCTCCAAGTAACTGGCCTCAATGGGCGGATATCCTGCCAAAGTATATAAACAGCAAATTCAGCAATTTGTATGTTGCTTTTTCAGGATCAAAAGTTATTCAGAGTAATAACAAATATTATTGGAACTTTGTAGATTCAGGTGATGGATATTTTTATATATTAACATCAGATAATTCTAAGGCTATAACAATAAGTGGTACAGGCAACGGTTCTGACTTGATACTTACTGCATTCAATGGCGGTGCAGACAACCAGAAATGGAATAAATTCAATGCCGGAACTGGTCTGCTTCATTATTTCAAACCAAAATCAGCTCCGACAAAAACGATGGATATTGAAGGTCCATCCACAGCTTCAAACGCAGTAATTCAGATATGGGAATTTGGCACAGATCCTGATCAGTTTAAATGGAATACTATGAGTACAGTTGAAAAGCATTCTATTAAAAGTAATTATAGCAATTTATTTGTTTCACCTTCACAAGCAAATGTTGTTCAAAGCAATACGCAATATGAATGGAATTTTGTACAGTGCAGCGACGAATATTTCTATATACTGACTCCGGATAATGCCAAAGCTGTGTCAATAAGCGGAACAGGAGATGGTTCGAACCTGATTCTCAAAACGTTTAATGCCGCTGATGATACACAGAAATGGAAAAAAAGCAGCGCTGGCAGCAATCTTTATTATATTCGACCGAAAGCTGCTTCAACAATGACAATGGATATTGAAGGACCGTCTACTGGGTCAGGTGCACCAATTCAGATATGGACGCATAATACTTCGGCTGCTCAGTTTAAGTGGTATGTTCTTTAAATGCTTTCATCTCAGTTGGATTCACTTTGGTTACTAGCCGAAAAACTCAAAAATAGAATTTTTAGAAGTCACCTTTAAATGTTTTTTACTTTCTATCGGATATGCAACCAAAAGTAAAAAATTAAAATCCCCACTTGAACTTAATAAAGCAAGTGGGGACTTTTAATGAAAAGATGGTAAACAGTCACAAACTGTATTTATATTCTACACTTTATATTTATACAAAATATAGACATAATGTAAATATTTGATTAATTTTATATTTATATGTTGATTTCTGTAAATTTTTGGTATATAATGTGTTTATAAGCATGCTTAATAAATTAATTTAAGGAGAATCATTATGAAAAAAATTATATCTGCTTTACTTTCCATTGTTTTTATTGCTGCATTTTCAATTACATCAAATGATAGTATTCTTGTATTTAAGAATCTATCAATATCAGCTAGTGCTGAAGCAACATCTAATGGTTTTGTTTATAATATTAGCAATAATCAAATTACAATTACAGGTTACAACGGAACATCTTCACAAATCTCAATACCCAGTACAATAAATGGGTATTCTGTAACAACAATTGGATCAAGAGCTTTTGAAGATAATACAAATATTTCTAACGTTACAATACCTGGTTCAGTAAAAGTAATTGGTGCATTTGCATTTGAAGATTGTACTAATTTACAATATGTTAATATTAATTCCGGTGTTCAACAAATCAAAGAATGCGCTTTTAGACGATGCAAAAAAATCACATCCATTACTCTTCCATCTACAATACAAAACTTAGAACAACTTATTTTCTACGGCTGTGAGTCATTAACTTCTGTAAAAATAAATTCTACATATTTAAAAACAATCCCAAGGTCAATGTTTCAGACATGCTATGGGTTAACTTCAATTTCTATTCCGTATACAATTGAAAGTATAGAACCAACAGCTTTTTCATGGTGTACAAGTTTAAAAACCGTTAATATTCCAAGTAATTCACGTTTAACTACAATTGGCTGGGAAGCGTTTGCACATTGTGGCAAATTAAACAATATTTTTATTCCGGATTCTGTAAATTATATGGGAAATGATGTGTTTTTTCAATGTACATCCTTAAGTAATATTAACATTAATCCTACTAACAGATACATGCAAAGTTCTACTTTTAAATATACTCCATATTATACTAATAATTATACTGTAACAAAACATCCAAATTATAATTTAGGTCCGGCAAAATTATGTACAGGAAAACAGTTAGTATTTACAATTTTCTTAGAGGATAATCAAACAAAATTTTCTTCCGCCGATAAAACTGCCAAAAGAGAATTAGTATCTGACGCTACAAATAAAATTTCAATAGAAGCCGGTAAATATGGTAAAAGTGTTAATTTTGTTACAAGTAATTCAAATTCTTTGCTTGAAGTTACTAAAACAGTCCAGAATTCCGAATTAACAAATATTTTAAACGGAACATCAAGTACATATATATTTTCATTACTTGACGATGTTCCTGAATTAACATACGATGGCAGACGTACTCTTTTAAGTCATTATGGAGCTGACGGAATATCTTACGTCATTTTTGTTAATCGTAACGGAAGATCATATTCTGTTATTGGAAACTGGGAAGAATTTAACGAAAAATCACTAATTTATAATGATAGCAGAGGGTCAGCAGTTGTAATGCATGAAATGTTACATTTATTCGGTGCACCTGATTTATATACTAATACATACATGTCTCAACATTACAATGAAGATATTATGGTGAAAGGCGCTCATCCATGCATGATCGGTCCTGTTACAGCATACGCTATAGGCTGGGTAGATTGTATTTTAAAAACTGAATATGATATGCTGTATTCTTAAATCAGATAATACTAAACCAAATTTTCATAAAACTAACAAGCGGCAAGGAGAGATCCTGCCGCTTAAATTTATATAAAAAATAGAGCGAAATATTTCTACCCCGCTCCGCAAAAATGTATAACATTT
>OCHE01002192.1_pt1 | contig 10963 bp, 5 predicted proteins | sample 1538681 | NCBI WGS metagenome assembly OCHE01 (sample SAMN04571717, study PRJEB22368) | human gut metagenome | biome: human gut; material: stool | host: Homo sapiens | place: Luxembourg | collected 2012-08-17
CAATTTATTTTATATAAATAAATTAAAAATTTTAAAATATATAAACATAGACTTATAGTTCATCAGGCTATATAATTAAATACATAAAAGTTATGTAAGATTAGTAGAGTATATGATTAAAAAGATTAATAGATATATGAAAGTATATATGCAGACATCAGGCAGAAATACTTAAGAGTGTATTTATTAAAGAGTGGGGGAAAATGAAAAGTAATAATATAATTAGTTATTTAAAATTAGTTATATGTATATTGTCTGCCATAGTATCAGCAGGGCTTATGGCGTGCAGTAATATACATAATAACGGCTCTAAGAGTTCGAGTAATGATTTAAAGCCTCTTATAATAGGCAGTGATAATTATGTGCCTTACAGTTATCTTGACAGTGATGGCAACTTTACAGGAATTGATGTTGAGATAGCAAGAGAGGCTTGCAGGCGTATGGGTTATACTCCTGTATTCAAGCAGATTGTATGGGATAACAAAGATATATATCTTAATGAGGGAGCAGTAGACTGCCTGTGGGGTTGTTTCACAATGACCGACAGGGAGGATAAGTACAACTGGGCTGGACCATATATGTACAGCCGTCAGATAGTAGTTGTCAATAAAGACAGCGGGATAGAAAACCTTGCTGATCTTAACGGCAAAAGAGTGTAACTTCCAAGCCGGAGTACATACTATCCAATACGAATACGCCGCAGGTTGGTGTGCTGTACAGTATGTCAACGATGGAAGAATTATATGCTAGTATGAGAAAAGGTTATGTTGATGCCATAGCAGGTCACGAAAATGCTATGAAAGTATTTGTACAGTCCAATGAGGAACATTTTGGTGTACTTCGGGAAGAATTAAGTATGTCAGAGCTGGGAATTGCATTTTCACTTGATAATGACAGTGGAATTGATAAGAAGCTTACAGGGGTGCTTAATGAAATGAGGGCTGATGGCACAATACAGAGCATAGCAGAGAAATATGGGGTTGACGTTAGTATGGCAGTATGGGGGAACTAATGGAAGATAAGAGTAGAATATGGGGCATATCAGATGTTAAAGCATTTCTGATTTCAATAATTACAGGATTTATACTGGTGACAATAGTAGCTGTTATATTTACCGAAATAAGCAATGAAACGGTTAATAAGACAGCAGACAGGGTGTTGGATTTTGTGAAGACAAGAGTTAATACCTATGAATACTTTATACAGAATGATAAAGTTAAAAGCTTTCTGATAAGACACAGGAATTGGTAAGGTGCATGCAGTATGAAGATGATATTGATACATTTTTGGATGAATATATGTATAACCAGAGGCTCGACGGAATAGTTGTTCTTGATGGAGAGGGTGAATGTGAATATTACAGGGGAATAGAATATACAGATGTTGATTCAGTTATAGACGACAGTAATGTAAAAGATGTCATTGAACACCCACAGAAGGTATATATAACAAGAGTTAATGTCCGGTCAGGGAGCATAACATATACTGAAAGCCAGAATGAGGAATTTTCCGATATTGCTGTAGCGGCAAGAAAAGATACAAAAGGTGCAGTTATTACATATGTGAAGAAGGAAAGCTATGATAATAGTGGAGATATAAGCATTGACAGGCTCATATCAGGCTTTGAGTTTGATATGGATGGGATTGTGTATATATCAGATGAGAACAAGGTGCTTAATTCCAATGACGAGGAGCTTCAGGGACTTGATATGAAGGCACTGAGACAGAAATATGACGGGGCATGGAAAGAAAATGATAATGGCATTATAGCTGTACCATACAAAAATGATTATTACTATGGCAAGAGAAAGCAGATAGAGAATTATACAATATATGCGTTCTTTGCGGATAAGCAGGTATATGCTTTAAGAAACAGGGCGGTTGCTGCCGCATTGTTTGTATATATTGCGGTAATAGGTGTTGTTATGTTTGTAAGACAGCTTGTTATTGCTAAAGATGAAAGTAAAATGCAGCTACAGGAAATGGAATATAAAAGACAGCTTCTACAGGCGGCAGAGCAGGAGAAACGTGCCAATATTGCAAAGACAGATTTTCTAAGGCGTATGAGCCACGATATAAGAACACCTATTAATGGAATAAGAGGAATGGTCGATATATGCAGGTTCAATCTTGGCAACAGGGAAAAGGAAGAAGAATGTCTTGATAAGATTATGTCAGCCTCAGGCTTTTTATTAGACCTTGTAAATGATGTTCTTGATATGAATAAGCTTGAGTCGGGGGAGATTGCCATTAAAGAAGAACCATTTGAGCTTACGAAGATTATTAATGAGGTCAGCAGTGTTATTGAGACACAGGCAGATGAACAGTGTATCGATTATTCGGTTGACAGGGGCAGTATAGAATATGACAATCTGATAGGCAGTTCGCTTCATTTAAGGCAGATATTACAGAATATATTATCCAATGCGATTAAATATAATGTGCAGAATGGCTCTGTAAGATTTTCTTATAGTGAAAATGCAGCTGATGACGATATAGTTAAGGTTACTTTCATATGTAAAGACACCGGAATAGGAATGAGCGAAGAATTCCAGCAGATAGCTTTTGAGCCATTTGCACAGGAGAGCAGCAATGCAAGAACAGCTTATAAAGGAACTGGGCTTGGACTTGCAATAACCAAGAGGTTTATTGAGATAATGGGTGGAGAAATTGAATTTATTAGCAGACAGAATGTTGGAACAGAGTTTACAATAATATTACCATTCAAAATTAACCGTAACGTGACTGAAGCTAAGAATAGTAAATATGATGCACAGATGTCAATTGAAGGGCTTAAAGTGCTGGTTGCAGAAGACAACGAGATGAATATGGAGATTGTAAGCTTTATTCTTGATAATGCGGGTGCAAGGACTGTTGGAGTAAGCGATGGCAGGGAAGCACTGGATACATATATGAATTCAGATGCTAATGAGTATGATGTTATACTCCTTGATATAATGATGCCGGTTATGGACGGCTTGGAAACCGCAGAGAAGATAAGAAAGTCAGGAAGAGAAGATGCGGGTACTGTAATAATTATAGCGATGAGTGCCAACGCATTCTATGATGATATAGAACGGAGCATTAAAGCTGGTATGAATACACATATAGCAAAGCCGATAGATGCTGATGAATTAGTTAATATAATTGCCAGACAAGCAGGCAGATAATAGATGTGACACTAAGAGAATGATAATAATTAAATATATGCGTATAACATCCGTGTAAATAATTAGCAGTAATAAATATATATTATTTTGTAATATAGACGATTATTGGTAAATGTTTACACGGATTTTATGCAATGTATCACAAAAAATACATCAAAACCTAAAAATTTCAGTAATTGGTACCTGAGAACTATAAAAATCAGTAGTACATTTTCGTCAAAAGTTGTAATCTTATAAAAAATAGGCAATTAGTTTTGTGTAAAAGTTACAAAACATTGTATTGTTAAGAAAGGGAGAGTATGGACTATGAAATCAAGACGTAGAAGAGAATGGTTTCGCAGAAGTTCGGCTATGTTTATGGCGTTAGCTTTAATCATATCTGGACTTTCATTGCCGGAGGGCTTGTTTAGCATTACAGCCAAAGCGGCAGAAAAAGCCAGTGCAGAGTGGACAGTAAGTTCTACAATGTACGCAGATGGCGATAATGATAATTCAGTTACGGAATTGAACGGCAAATCAGGTAAGCTGGTTAATTCTAATAATGATGAATTATTAATAAATGCAAATTCAGGTAAAATAACTAAAAGGTCTAGCGACTATCTGGTTAATCCAAACACTGAATTAACATTTCCAATAGTTAATAATGCTAAGACCTGTACAATAACATTAAGGGCATATGTAGCAGTAACTGCTGATAATATGGCATTTACAGGAATGAGCAATATTAAAATAACAGAACAGTCAGGAAATGGCTGGGCATATTACATAATTGAAGGAACAGTTGATAAAGGTGCTTCATCGGTAACACTTACAACAAATGTTCAGAATTATTTTCAGTCAATAAAGGTTGACTCATCAACAAGTTATGCGACAACATCTGCTTCATTCGCAGATGGGGGGGATACTAAAGCTGAATGGGGATATTCAGAAACAGTTTTATCAAGCAAGGGTTCTACTTCATCAATTCAAAGTGATACAGGAACTTATACTAATGGTGATAAAGATGTATTATATGTTGATGCAACATCAGGTAAGTTTCAACCCAAAACAGATGGAACTAATAGAATTCAGGTTAATACTGGTACTAAGATAGTTATACCGGCAGCGGGAGATAAGGCTGTTATTAAACTTACTGTCAATAAGAACGTAGGTACAGATAAGGACAGCATATTAGGAAATACACTTAATATAACAGGAAGTGACAAGGTCTTAAGAAAGATGGAATGTATTTCCTGTGTTGCAAATTCTGACAGCGGTTATGTTGATGTAGAATTTGAATGTTATCTTACAGGAGATGAAGGAGAGCTTACATTAGATGTTAAAACTAATACATACATTAGAAATCTTTCAATCGAATGTGTAGAACTTAATAAGAAAGTAATAAATGGAACTATTACATCTAAATCAGATATTCCATCTGATATGCAGGTTGTAGCGACTAATAATACAACTGGACTTACATATACATCAGATATAACAGTTGCAGAGAATGGCAAGAGCGGTACATATTCAATTGAAGTACCAGCAGAAGATGAAGTTATGGAATATGAGATATCACTGAGCAATCCGGCATACCAGATTAAGAGTGGTATTTATAAACATAGTGTAAGTACAGAGACTGCTGCCAGGATTACAGCAGATTTAACTGTCATTAGCCTTGATACCTGCACAGTAACAGGTAAGATTAATGGCATTACTGAGGGTTATTATACAGAAGGCCTTGAACTTGTATTTACAACAACTGAGGAAACAGACTATGTTCCAGAAGTAACTATTGATACAGATACTTGGAAATATACAGCTAAGTTTGAAAAAGGTGTTTCATATAGTGTAGCCGTAAAGGGTGCTAATGACTATGAAGTAACTTCTGTATCAGATGGAATTAAATATTCAGAAGATGCAGAATTAGATATAACTGTAGGACTTAAGCCAACATATGCCGTTACAGTAAGTCTTCCGGAAGAACCTGATTTAACAGGCAAGAATGTAAAATACATATATATGAATAATGATGATGGATATGAATATGTATTTACAGATAAGGATGCTATTAAGTTAAGAGAGGGTTCATATACACTTACACTTGGTGGTGATTTCCTTGCACTTCCATACAAGGTAAAGTCAGGTAACACAGTTACAGTAAAGGGTGCTGAAGCATCACATAAGCTTATATTTGAGCAGGTTACAAGCTGGTCTTTTGTTAAGAGTGATGATGGTGATTATTATGATGATAATATTATGGGAACAACAGGCTACTACAATGGTTTAGCTATTGATGCTACAAAAGGTAAGTTAGTTCCTAATGGACCAAGCCCTAATTCAGCACAGTTTACTACAGGAGCTAAGATAACAATACCTGTAAGTGGAAAGTGTACTATATCAGTAAAATCATATGCACCAGCAAGTACATATGCACTTTACACAATAGCGGGTGAGCCGGCATCAAAAGATGATGTGACAACAGTATATAATTATGAAGATGAGAGCGAAGGAACAGTTGAAATTGTATCAACAGGTTCAGCTTACATAGTTTCAATATCTATAGTATATGCAGCTAAGGATGTTGAATATAATGAACAGCCAGCTATGCCTAAGACATATGATTATGGTACAGCTTCTAATCTTGTTGTACAGCCTACAGGACAGAAACTTGTTCTTACACAGACAGGTGGTACATTAAATACAACTACAAACACTGATAAGTCAACTAATATCAATAATACAGTAAGCTTCTTTGGATTTGATGAGACTACAGATGCCAACAAGCTTACAGCAGATATAACAATTACAGAGTGTGGTTCAAGCAATACTAATGGTATATTCTTTGGTGCATTTAACAAGAATTATATAGACACCGTAGGAATACGTAATTCTAATGCACTTAAGATGGTTTACTCAAAGAAGCCATCAGATCTTGCAGGTGCTTCAAGTAAAGTGGATACAACTATTCCAGCAGGAACTGTTGTGACATTTACAGTTGAAAAGACAGACGATGCTCTTGTTATCACAGCAACACCTAAGGGTGGAGAGACTAAGACAGCTACATATTCTTATAGTGCAAGTGATAATCTCTTATTTAATGCAGATAAGAAAAATACAGCAGTATCATATGGATTTGTATTAGCAGGTGTTAAGGCAACTATCCAGAATATGAAGTATATAGCACAGGACGGAACAGTTCTTTACGACCAGAATAAATGCTACAATGCAGTAGGTACAGCACCAGTTGTTAAGGAAGTTACAGCTAAAGCAGCTTATACAAGAGATTACATCACAGTAAGCTGGACAGATGAAGTACCAGCCGAAGGCGATGGTTTATATGTGCTTGAAGTATCAAGAGATAACGGAAAGAGCTGGGAAAAGGTTGCATCAGACATTACTGAGCCAACATATAAGTATTCAATTAAGGATGCCGGAGATTATAAGTTCAGAGTGGCTGGTAAGTTAGGTATTAATGGTGAGATTAATGATTATGTTGAATCAGATGCAATAACAGTAATAGCAGCACTGGATTCACCAAAGGCAAGCATAGCTTCAAGTGCAGATACAGTTGATCTTGTATGGGATGCAGTAGATAAGGCTGACCAATATGAGGTATATCGTTATTCATACGATGAGACAGCAGAGAATGCTTCAAAGATAGCAACAGTTACAGAATGTGCTTATAAAGATAAAGATGTAACAGCAGAGATGCCATATTACTATTATATAATAGCTTATTCACACGTTAATGGAAAAGTAGATAACTACAGTAACCCATCAGATACTTTATGGACTGTTCCAACAGCAGGACATACAGGTAAATATGTATATGAAGATGATGCTGTTAAGTATACAATAACTAAGAAGTCATATGACACTGTATACAATGGAAAGATTACAATTGAAGGTGTAGTTGAAGAAAATGTAACAGCAACGCTTTATGTTAATGGCAGTGAAGCAGCAAAGACAGATGTTAAAGAAAAAGAAAGCTTTGCATTTAAAGACATTGCTATTGAAGAAGGAAGAAATGATGTTGAATTAATATTCACAGATAAGAAAGGTAACAAGACTAGAGAAACATTTAATTATGTATATCTTACTAATTACAACAAGGTTGTAGATAGTGCATACACAGGAACTGATGGTGAGGAGGTTAATGGAATACCAACTTATAAGACAGTTCAGGCGGCAGTAGATTCAGTTGCTTCTGATAACACGAGACGTGTAATTATTCTTGTTAAAGAAGGTGATTATGAAGAACATCTTGTTGTTAAATCTCCTTATATAACACTTATAGGTGAGGATAGCGAGAAGACAAGAATATATTATGATGTTAAGGAATTAGCTGGTGGAGATATGTCTTTAAGATGTGCTGTAAGAATAGATAAGACAGCAACAGGCTTTTCGGCAGAGAACCTTACAATCGAGAATACTTATAATTATCTTGGTGATGGTACTAAGTCAAATGAATCAGCAGATGCTTTAAGAAATGATGCCAATGAAACATCATATATCAACTTAAGAATACTTGGTTATCAGGATACACTTTGTGCTAATGGTGGCACCCAGTATTATTATAAGTGCTATATAGCTGGTAATGTGGATTTCATATATGGTAATGAGCCTAGGGCATTATTTAATGATTGCAAGCTTGTATTCCGTTACAATGCTAATAAGAATTCAGGCTATGTATCAGCTCCTAAGGCATCAGCCTCTGCAACATATGGTCTTACATTCTTTAACTGTCAGGTTCTCTCAGAAGAGGGATGCTCAGGAAGTAAGTATTATCTTGCAAGACCTTGGGGAGCAGATGCTTATAAGATCGGGATTAACTGCTATATGGGTAAGATATTAAAGCCGAATGCTTCTAATCCATATACAGATATGAGTGGTAATTTGGCTGCTAATGCAAGATTTTTCGAATATGGAAGCTATGGTCCTGCATTTGCAATTAACAGTAACAGAAGACAGATATCTGCTACGAAAGCCAATGAAATGACTTCAACATCATATCTTGGCTGGGATCCATATACATCAGTAGGTACAATAGGAACAAAGTATACAGGTACTGTTAAGACAGACAGCACAGACAGATATGTAGAGAAAGAATATGTATCAGATACTTACGCACAGTCAGAAGGTGATGATACAGGACTTGCACAGTATGCACAGGAAGGTTATGCACAGAGTGCTAATGTAACAGGTGGTGGATTATTAAAGGAAACATCAGATAACTATTACACAGCCGGCACAGCAGAAGAATTCCTTAATGCAATACAGAGTGTAAAGAAGAGTGGTAAGGCATCAGTAATCGAGCTTACAGCAGATATTGCGCTTGGTGATAAGGAAGTTAATAACTTTGACAGCTACAGCTCATTTATAACAGCACATAAGCTTGAGCCACTTACACACCCAACACTTTTAAAGACAGGTGTATCAATGCTTAAGCTTGCAGATATGAGTAATCTTACAATCTACTCTAAGAATGGAGCTAAGATTACACATACATGTATAGATATAACAGGCTCTAATAATATCATCATAAGAAATATTGAATTTGATGAGATATGGGAGTGGGACGATTATACAGAAGGTGCTTATGATCGTAATGACTGGGATTATATGACAATAGAAAAGGGAAGCTCTGATATATGGGTTGACCACTGTACTTTCTATAAGTCATATGATGGAGTTATTGATGTTAAGACACCAGTTAATGACAGTAATATAACAATATCATGGTGTGAATTCCTTCCAGCAAGTGAAGATAATGTATTCTTTGATGAAATGATGAATGCTATGAAGGCTAATCCAGATAACTACCCATATTATAAGCATTTGCTTGAAGAGGGTATGACAGATCAGCAGATATACAATTATGCTTATGGTCAGAAAAAGACTCATTTATTAGGACAGTCTGATGATGATTCATCAGCTAAGAATATTAAACTTACACTTGCTAATAACTACTATAAGAATTCGATGGATAGAATGCCAAGACTTCGTTATGGTACAGCACATGTATACAATTGTATTATGGATGCACAGGATTTAAGAGAAATGCGTCTTGATATAGAAAAGACAAATCCGGAATTAGCTAAGAAAATTGTAAGTAATGGTGCATCATCTAACTGTGGAGCTCATATGTTACTTGAGAACTGCTATATGTCAGGTATAACTAATGCACTTATAAGTGGTAACGGAAGCAGTCCAGCAGGTTATATTAACGCATTTAATACAATATATATGATGGATGGAGCAAAGCAGGAATTAAAGGTAGCTCTTAATACTGATAAAGAAGGTGAAGTAGCATTAGTTCAGGATAAAGATGAATTCAAGAAAGACCTTCCTTATACTGGCTACACATTATATGCAGCTTCAGAACTTGATACTAAAGTTAAACCATATACAGGTGCAGGAAAGCTTACACTTACAACATTACAGTGGGAGAAGACTTCTTACAATGAAGCTAAGCAAGAACATACAGAACATGTATGGAATGATGGTGAAGTACAGAAAGAAGCAACTTGTACAGAAGAAGGTTCAAAGTTATATACTTGTATAGTATGTGGAGATACTAAGACAGAAGTAATTCCAGCGGCAGGACATAATTATAGTACAGAATGGACTATCGATAAGGAAGCTACTACTACAGAAGAAGGAAGCAAGTCACATCATTGTACAGTATGTGGTGACAAGGCAGACATTACAGTTATTCCTAAGCTTGAGAATACACAGCCGGGCGACAACGATAATAAGCCAGGTGACAACGATAATAAGCCGGGCGACAACGATAATAAGCCAGGCGACAACGATAATAAGCCGGGTGATAACAACAAGCCGGGTTCAGATAACTCTGATGTTAAGACAGATATTAAAGTTTCAGTATTGGTAGATGAAAGAGTACCGGAAACAGGACTTGTAGATTCAACAGAAGACATTATTAAAGCTATCCTTACAGAAGATGAAGCTAAACAGGCAGAAGATGGTGTAAAGGTTGATATTGCACTTACTGTAAAGGATAAGAGTTCTAATCTTACAGAAGATGAGAAGAAACTTATTAATAGTAACATTAAGGACAATCAGGCTGCTGGATGCATACTTGATATTCAGTTACAGAAGATTATAGGTTCGCAGAAGTCTGATGTATATGAACTTAACAGTGCAATTAATATTAAGATTAAGTTAAATGCAGACCTTATTAATAATGATTCTTCAAAGACAAGAAAGTATAGTGTAATAAGAATTCACAATGGGGTATCAGATATTCTTAGTGCCGCATTTGATAAAGCAACAGGAGAACTTACATTTGCAACTGATAGATTCTCAACATATATTGTAGTCTATGAGGATGTTGCTAATTCTAATACAGAGGATAAGAGCAATGTATCAGGCAATGGCAGTGCAGCAGATAATAATGATGTGGCAGAAGACAGTGCTGCAACAGCAGAAGACAGTGCGGCTACAGCTGATACACTCTCAGTTACAAGAACAATAATTCTTCTTGCAGTTCTTATGATTAGTGCAGGTGTTATATGTCTTACATTATATAGAAGAAAAGAAAATGCTTAGAATTATATACTTAATAATATAAGCTGATAATATAAGCAGATAATAAAATGGCAGTCACATAAAGTGATACAGCATACTTTCTGGTATATCCAGCGGAGGAGTGTAATCACGGTGGCTGCCTTTTTATGTAATAGGAAATTCTATAATTATTAAAAAATGTAAAAATAAGTTGAATTATGTAGAAAATAAGATTATATTAATATAAGGCAATTTTCGATATGAAGTTTGCAGGAAAACGG
>OCHE01002194.1_pt1 | contig 10934 bp, 9 predicted proteins | sample 1538681 | NCBI WGS metagenome assembly OCHE01 (sample SAMN04571717, study PRJEB22368) | human gut metagenome | biome: human gut; material: stool | host: Homo sapiens | place: Luxembourg | collected 2012-08-17
AGCATATGTTCTTCGGTGAGGGACGTATCGATGCATTCCGTGAAATGATCTGCTCTACAACAGTTGAAGAAAGAGAAAAAGCTCTTGCAAAAGTTCTTCCATATCAGCAGGGAGACTTCGAAGGACTGTTTGAAGCTCTGGAAGGTAACCCGGTTACTATCCGTTTCCTGGATCCGCCGCTTCATGAGTTCGTTCCTACAGAAGAAGCTGACATCAAGAAACTTGCAGATGCTCAGGGCAAAACTGTTGAAGAAATCAAGACAATCATTGATTCTCTCCATGAATTCAACCCGATGATGGGTCATCGTGGATGCCGTCTTGCAGTTACTTATCCAGAAATTGCTAAGATGCAGACAACAGCTGTTATCCGTGCAGCTATCAAAGTTAAAAATGCTCATCCGGATTGGGCAATCAAACCGGAAATCATGATTCCGCTTGTTGGCGATATCAAAGAGCTTAAATATGTTAAGAAATTCGTAGTAGAAACTGCAGACGCTGAGATCAAAGCAGCTGGTTCCGACCTTCAGTATGAAGTTGGTACTATGATCGAGATCCCGAGAGCAGCTCTTACTGCTGATGAAATCGCTAAAGAAGCTGACTTCTTCTGCTTCGGTACAAACGACCTTACACAGATGACATATGGCTTCTCTCGTGATGATGCAGGTAAATTCCTGAACGCATACTATGATGCTAAGATCTTCGAGAATGATCCATTTGCTAAACTTGATCAGGTTGGCGTTGGCAAACTGATGAAGATGGCAATCGAACTTGGAAGACCGGTTAACCCGAACCTTCATGTAGGTATCTGTGGAGAACACGGTGGAGATCCGTCCTCTGTAGAGTTCTGCCATAAGATTGGTCTTAACTATGTATCCTGCTCACCATTCCGTGTACCGATCGCTCGTCTTGCAGCAGCACAGGCAGCAATCGCTGAGAAGAATGCATAAGTTGATGTTGTTATAAGGCAAACTAAAATAGCCTAATATTTGTGTCCCAACAGAGTAATACTTACCCTCACTTTACAGGAAACTGTATCGTGAGGGTTTTTTTTGTCGGTCTGTTCTGCTTATGGCTTGAAAAAGAAAATTCATACCTGTATAATGGCATATGGAAATTGATAGTATTAGAAACTTAGGGGGAGTAGTTTTGAAAAATAACAAATATGAAATTGATATGTGCAACGGCACGATCATGGACAAACTGGTTTCATTTTCCCTGCCATTGATGCTTTCTGGAATCCTGCAGTTAATGTTCAATGCAGTGGATATCATCGTCGTCGGTCAGTTTACAGGAAGCGAAGCACTTGCGGCAGTTGGTTCAACGACTGCGCTGATTGCTGTTTTTACGAACTTATTTATTGGAATATCCCTTGGTGCCAATGTGCTTGCTGCACGTTTTTATGCTTCGGGAAAAAACAAAGAAATGTCGGAAACGGTACATACATCCATTGCCCTGGCATTCGTAAGCGGTATGATCATGGCAGTTGTAGGACTTCTTTTTTCACGGCTTGCATTGGAAATCATGGGTACTCCGGATAATGTTATTGACCAGTCCACACTCTATATGCGAATTTATTTTCTGGGAATGCCATTTTTTATGCTTTATAACTATGGTGCAGCTATTCTGAGAGCAGTAGGAGATACGAAACGTCCGTTGATCTTTTTGATCATATCTGGTCTTGCGAATGCAGGTCTGAATATGCTCCTTGTCGTTGTTTTTAACATGGGTGTAGCCGGAGTTGCTATCGGAACAATTGTTTCTCAGTGCATCTCCTGTATTCTGGTATTACGATGTCTTTACCGTTCAGAAGGAAGCTATCAGCTCAGATTCTCAAAACTCACGATAAAAAGCTTTTATCTGAAACAAATTTTTCAAGTGGGCATTCCGGCTGGTATTCAGAGTACCGTCATCAACCTGTCAAATGCTTTGTTGCAATCTTCTGTGAACTCTTTTGGTTCGATTGCAATGGCAGGATATACGGCAGCAAATAATATTTTTGGATTTCTGTATGTATCTGTAAACTCTGTTACACAATCCTGTATGAGCTTTACCAGTCAGAATTATGGAGTACGGAAAACAAAACGTATGGACAAAGTGCTTCTTGACTGTATTATCCTATCCTTTACATTTTCCTTTACATTGGGATGTGGAGCTTATTTTTTTGGTAATGAATTGTTGCGTCTGTATACCAGTGATCCGGACGTTATCCAGTGTGGGATTGAAATTCTTGCCTATACAACCGTACCGTATTTCTGTTGCGGAATCATGGATCTGATTCCCGGTGCACTTCGTGGAATGGGACATTCTGGCGTACCAATGATTTTGTCTATCATAGGTACCGTTGGAACACGAATCGTATGGATCTTTGGATTGTTTCCTCATAATAGATCCCTTTCTTTCCTTTTCATTTCATATCCTGTGTCCTGGATTCTGACAATCCTTATGCAGATAATCTGTTTCTATTTTGTCAGACGCAAAGTTCACAGAAACATCCTGACACAGGGCTGAAGGGATGACTCGAGGAGATTATTATGAATTATATGATAGCAATCCTTCCCAAAATGGCAGGATTTCTTTTACTTGTACTTATCGGCTTTACCGCATCACGCATTGGTGTGATCAAAAAAGAGGCCATGCCATCTATTTCCGGTTTCCTTTTGAAGATTGTGTTGCCGGCATTGACAATTTCGCTGATCTGGGAAAATCAGACTACCTTTTATACAATGGCCCGTTATGGCAGAATGGTCATTGCACAGATTCTCATGTACTTCATCATGGCAGCAGGAGGTATCCTTGGAAGCAGAATCTGCCACTTAAGCGGAACAACATCTAATGTACACCGTGGTTGTTCTGTTGGCGGTAATTATGGATTTCTTGTGATTCCTCTGATCATGACTCTGTTCGGCGATCAGGGCGGTAATGTTTATATCCCGATTTGTTCGGTCATTGATACTACTTTGGTCTGGACTCTTGGATTTACATTATTTACGAATGGAGTAGGACAGAAAGAAAACCCGTGGAAAAAAATCATCATGAATCCGATTTTCATTTCTATCATACTTGGATTATGTCTGACCAGTTTTCACATTCCAGTTCCTGATATGATCATGAACACCATAGATTCTGTTGGAAACACCTGTTACAGCTGGGGACTGATTTATCTGGGATGCAGTCTTGGATTTATGAAGCTCACAAATATTTCTAAATACAGATCTATCCTTGTACTTGTGTTTACAAAGTTACTCGTGATTCCATTGATTGTTTATTTTATTTCCCATCATTTTCTCACAAATGTTGAAAGTATGATTCTTATGTTGATCAGTGCAGCTCCATCCATGACAACTTCCAGTATGATTGCGGAACAGTATCATCTGGATGAGGAATATGCTTCCACGGCAGTAGTAACAACAACTTTATTTTGTATGTTCATCATTCCATTACTTTTTGGTCTGATTTCACTTTAAAATAACGTTTCTTCAGGAGAATAGTGAGAATATATAAATGAAATTACGTGTTAAAGATATTGTAAAAATATGGAATAATGGTGCTGCTTCCCTGGTAGCAGGTCAGGAAGGACTCATGCGCAGGATAGAGGTATTTGATATGATGGAACAGCCTAATATCAAACCATGGCTCAGGGAACACCTGCTCCTGATCACTACCGGATATGTGATTCGAAATGACAAAGAAGCTCTGCTGAACCTGATCCGCGATATGAATGAGGTGAATGCATCTGCGCTTGCCATCAAAACCCGTTTTTTTGAGGATTTTCCCAAAGAAGCACTTCAACTGGCGGATGAACTGAAGTTTCCGTTATTTTTTCTCGATAATAATGCTGGCTTTGTGGAACTTGTTTTTCCTGTCATGACAGCAATCGTAGAATCCAGAAGCAGCATTGAACTGGATACTCGTTATCAGATTGGAAAAGAAAACAAATCAGAACTTGATAACAGACTATTCTTTGATCTTATCAACCGTAAGATCACACAGCCAGAGGAAGCAGAATATCGTACAGCCTCTTTACAATGGCCATCAGAACCAGTGCGTATGATTGCGCTGTCTCTGGAAACTGAGAAAAATTCTTTTCTTCTTGAAATGAAAAAAGAACAACAGACAAAAGCAATTTCCAGAATTCTTGAAAAAAATCATATACGAAATGCTGTAATATGTAGCAAAGAAATGTGCTTTGCGCTCATGGGAATATCCATAAATGATACACTCCTTGATATAATTGTAAATGATATGATTCAAAAAACTGTCGAAATTAATAATTGCGCATGTTCTGCAATTATCAGCAACCCTCTGTCAGATTATCTTAAACTGGCGGATACTTATCAAAAACTTAAAGAAGGTTTTCATATTCGCATGATCCGAAAGCAGCAGTGGCAGTATATTTTCTTGGATGAACTTCAATATGATCGTATTATGCTGCATATATCCAAAGACACGGAAGTACACCAATTTATCAGGTGTAAGCTTGGCCCATTAGTGGAATATGACCGTGCTCATGATACGCAGCTGCTCGAGACACTTGAAGCACTCATTCAGAATCATAATTCCCGCAAACTTGCTGCGGAATCCCTTTTTTTGCATAGAAATACTATGGTACATCGTATCAACAAGATCGAAGAAGTGTTGCATTGCAGCCTGGATGATACAGAAATAATGGAACAGCTGGAATTTGCTATAAAAATGAAAATGTATGCACATTAAAAACAAATGTGCATCGTGCACAATATTTTGCTAAAAAAAAGTGATTTCAAGCCGATGATTTTATCAATGTAAAGTGATATTATCTTAAATCACGAATGTGAAGCCGATGTGGGCATTCCTACATCGGCTGATTTTGTATTCTGGCCCGCTGTTATCCGGAATATGAGCACATGAACTTTTTACGAATGGAGGAGATAATATGGCTAGTAACACAAACAAGGATTACACACAGATGCATATTAAAGCATCTGATCATCCAAAAGCGTATGCACCACATATTCTTATTTTGAATATCGTGATGAGCATACTCGGTGCAATTATCGGACTTGAACTGATCGTACGTACCGGTGTCGCACCAAACACATCTATCGTAGGAGCGTTATTTGCAATCGTTATTTCACGTTTACCTGTCGCATTTTTAAAGAAATACCAGAGTATCCACTGTCAGAACATGATTCAGACATCTATCTCAGGAGCAACATTTTCAGCAGCAAACTGCTTCCTGCTTCCAATCGGTGTTCCGGTAATCATGGGTAGAATGGATCTTATGTATCCTATGCTTGTTGGTGTATTTCTTGCAACCATCATTGATGCAACAATTCTTTATAAAACATTTGACAGCGAAATGTTTCCGGCAGAAGGAGCGTGGCCTCCTGGAGTTGCATCTGCAGAATCTATTCTCGCAGTTGTAGAAAAAGGAAAGAAAGCCCTTCTTCTTATTGTAGGTGTAGTTATTGGTGTCGGTGGTAAGATGATCGGTATTCCTACAGACCTTCTCGGCGTATCATGGTTCGGCGATTTCGCAGCTATGACAGCTCTTGGCGTAGGATCAATTGTAATCGGTATCATTAAGACAAATGGATTTATCATTGATATCTTCGGACACAGCTTCCCGGTCATTACAAATATCTTCGGCGAAGGTGTAGACTTAATGGCTTCAAACATGTTCAAATACATGCCTCACGGTATTATGATTGGTGCCGGCCTTGTATCCCTTATCCAGTGTGGCCGTATGCTTTTCAAGAAGAGTGACGGAGACAGTGCAGCTGGTAAATTTACATCCAGTATGGCAAACATGAAAAAAGCCTTAGGCGGTTGATATGTTGCATACCTGGTAGTAGCAGTCCTTCTGGCAGTGATCACAGGTATCTGGTCAGAAATGGGAGTTGTTCAGCTGGTCATCTGGGTGATCTTCTCAGCTTTTGCAGCAATTGCTTCCGAACTTATTGTGGGTATTTCTGCAATGTATTCAGGATGGTTCCCGGGATTTGCAACAGCACTTATTTTCCTTATCGTAGGTATGTTGATCGGATTCCCGTCACTTCCACTTGGAATTCTTGTTGCTTATACTTCCGCAACAGGTCCTGCTTTCTCTGATATGGCATATGACCTCAAATGTGGTTACATCCTTCGTGGATGCGGACAAGATCAGGAACTTGAGCTTGAAGGAAGAAAACAGCAGTATATCAGCGAGATCATTGGCTTTATAGTAGCATTTATACTCGTAGCTATTATGGCAAAACAGTACTTCTCCCAGGGCCTTTTTGCCCCAGTTGATGCTACTTTTGCAGCTACGATTGAAGCAGGTGCCGGCGGAGATGTTGCCAAATGGCTGCTTATCTGGGCTATTCCGGGTGCAATTATCCAGTTCCTTGGCGGTTCCAGACAGGTTGGTATCCTTTTTGCAACTGGTCTTCTTGTTGGATCCACTATCAACGGTCTGACAATCCTGATCGCTTTACTTATTCGTTATATTCTTGTTAAGAAGAACAAAGAAAACGAGCAGACACTCAATATTCTGGGTGCTGGTTCCCTTGCCGGAGCTGCTCTGTACAGTTTCTTTACAGCTACACTATCACTTGGCAAAAAGAAATAATATTTTAAGAATGGTATTTTAATATATTTATTGCAGGAGATGAGTATTAAAATGAAAACTAAAGGAATTCGTCTTACAAAAGATGTTCTTGATGCTGCACTTGCCGGGGGTACAATCCTCGGCGGCGGTGGCGGCGGTGATCCGAAAAAAGGCAGAAAATATGCAGAGATTGCAGTGGATTATACAGACCTTCGTCTGATCACAATCGATGATCTGGATGAAGATGATGTACTGTTAACCGCCTCTCTGGTCGGTGCCCCGAATGCAGCGAATCAGTATATGACACCAAAGGATATCGCTAAAACAGTTGAAATTCTTCAGAAAAACTGTGATTTTCATATTGGCGGCATCATCACAAATGAGCAGGGTGGAGAAGCTACTGTAAATGGCTGGCTTCAGGCTGCCGTTACAGGACTTCCGGTTGTGGACGCACCGTGTAACGGACGTGCACATCCGACAGGAGTAATGGGAAGTATGAATCTTCACAAAATTCCTGATTATACCACCGTTCAGGCATGTGTCGGCGGCAATCCGGATACCGGAAATCATATTGAATGTTTCTTTGAAGGAAATATCGATCATACTTCTAAAATGGTGCGTCTTGCATCTATCGAAGCTGGTGGTCTGGTTGCGGTAGCAAGAAATCCGGTCAAAGTATCCTATGCCAGACAAAATTGTGCCATTGGTGGTGTCAGCTTTGCAATTGAAACAGGAAAAGCATTCTTAAAAGGACTTGAAACTTCCGTAGAAGAGGGTGTAAACAGTCTCTGTACTTTCCTGAATGGACGCATACTTGCCAGAGGTCCGGTACAGAATTTCTCAATTGAGACAACTGGAGGTTTTGATGTAGGTTATGCAACCGTAGACGGCTGTGATATGACTTTCTGGAATGAATACGCAACTGTAGAAAAAGATGGTGAACGACTTGCTACTTTCCCTGACCTTATCATGACGATCAACGCAAAAACAGGTGAACCTGTAACAACAGCCATGATGGAAGAGGACCTTGATGTCTACGTGATCACCACAGACAAGAAGAATCTGAAACTTTCGCCGACCATGTATGCGCCGGAATTGCTGAAAGCAACAGAAGATGTAATCAAAAAAGACTTAATCAGTTATTTGGATAAGTAATCAGGAGGAAATAATAACATGTTAATGAAACAGATCATTGATGCTTACGAAGTACTTGACAGTTCATTCGTAACAGGAGAAGCAGTAAAAGAATATCTTCTCGGAATTAAAGCGGATGCCAACGTTGAGGTTTATGAACTGGTTGGACCTAAGGGAAGCACAGATATGCTTAAAGTTCGTATTCCTGGCAAAAATGGTAAAACAAACGGTGGAGATGCTCCAACAATCGGTCTTCTTGGAAGACTTGGTGGAATCGGTGCACGTCCGGAACGTATCGGATTCGTATCAGATGGTGACGGTGCTCTCTGTGCAGTAGCTCTTGCAGCAAAGCTGCTTGATATGCAGAACAAGGGAGATTATCTTGACGGTGATGTATTTATCTCAACACATATCTGCCCACATGCTCCGACAGCCCCTCATGATCCGGTTCCATTCATGGGATCTCCAGTTGAAATGGCACAGGTAAATAAAGAAGAAGTTTCTCCTGACCTGGATGCACTGCTTGTTGTAGACACAACAAAAGGAAACCGTGTAATCAATACAAGAGGATTTGCGATTTCTCCTACAGTAAAAGAAGGATATGTATTAAGAACTTCTGAAGATCTTCTTGATCTGATGCAGATCACTACAGGACGCCTTCCATATGTATTCCCTCTTGCAATACAGGATATCACACCATATGGAAATGATGTTCATCATCTGAATAGTATCCTGCAGCCATGTACAGCAACAGATGCACCGGTTGTAGGTGTTGCGATCACAGCAGAAACTATGGTTCCTGGATGTGCTACAGGAGCAACTCATGCTGCTGATGTTGAAGAGGCTGCAAGATTTATGTTGGAAGTTGCCAAAGCATATGGAAGAAAGCAGTGCAGCTTCTATGATGCAGATGAATATGCACGTCTTCAGAAATTGTATGGAAGCATGAAACATCTTCAGACTCTCGGAAATGAATAAGAAGGGGGAATTTCACATGAAAATAGGAGCAATTACAATTGGACAGGCACCACGTACAGATGTGACCGCAGATATCTTACATATCTTTGATGATTCACTGGAACTTGTTCAGGCCGGCGGTCTCGACGGTCTCACAAAAGAACAGATTGCAGAATTTGCTCCAGGCAAGGATGATTATGTTCTGGTATCCAGATTAACAGACGGAAGTTCTGTAACATTTGCAGAGCGTCATATTCTGCCAAGACTTCAAGACGCAATTAACCGTATGGAAGATGAGGGATGCAGTCTTATTATGATGTTCTGTACAGGCAGTTTCCCTGAAACACTTTCTACCAGAAAAATCCCTATGATATATCCATGTGAACTACTGAACCGTCTTGTTCCGCTAATGACCAAAAAATCCGATATTATCTGTATGACACCATCACCACTTCAGACTGAACAGTGTGAAAACAAATGGAAAAAATATGTGGATCATGTCAAAGCAGTTTCCGCTTCACCATATGGTGAATGGGATGCTCTTGAAAAAGCAGCAGAAGAAATTAAGAATTCTGAAGCAGATTTGATCGTTCTTGACTGCATTGGATATACACAGGAAATGAAGAAGATGTTTGCAGAAAAGACAGGTAAAAAGGTTGTTCTTCCACGAACCCTTCTTGCCAGAGTTGTTTCTGAACTTACAGATATCTGAATTAGCAGCTTTTATATAAAGGCAATATTTCACCGGGCATTTCGCAGGGTACTTCATAAGTCCGGCGAAATGTCCGAAATTATTTTTATGAAAAGAGGAAATCAACAATGGAGAATTTAGTGAAAATTGCAGAAGATGTTTTGACTTCCTGTCTTGCAGTGAAAACAGGAGAAGAAGTACTGATTATCACAGATGACAGCCGTAAGGAGATTGGCGAAGCTATTTATGAAGCAGCAGGAAATCTTGGCTGCGAAAAACTGCTTATGGTAATGAAAGAACGCGAAGTAAGCGGGCAGGAACCACCCAAAGCAATTGCAGCAGCTATGAAAGCAGCTGATGTCGTGATTGTTCCGACTGCACAGTCTCTGACCCATACGAATGCCCGTATTGAAGCAGCAAAAGCAGGCGCTCGTGTGGCTACTATGCCTGGTATCACAAAAGAAATGTTTTCACGCGGTGCAATGACTGCTGATTACAATGAAGTTGAAAAATTAACTGCAAAAGTAACAGAAATGCTGACCAGAGCATCCCGTGCCCGCATTGAAAAAGACGGTTATGTGTTAAACATCAATATTAGTGGAAGAAATGGTGTTCCAAGCCCTGGTGTATACAGAGAAGCTGGAAAGTGCGGAAACCTTCCTTCAGGTGAAGCCTATATTGCACCGCTCGAAGACGGTTCTGATGGAGAAATGATCATTGACGGTTCCATGGTAGGCATTGGTAAACTTGAAAGTCCGCTTCACATGACGATTTCCGGCGGAAAACTACGTTCCGTAACAGGAGAGAAGAGCGGAAATCTTGATATTCTCCTGAAAAATGAAATCAACGGAACAGTCTGTGAACTTGGAATCGGAACAAATGAAGCTGCAATTCTGAACGGTATCATCCTTGAAGATGAAAAAGTATATGGAACTGTTCATATCGCCTTTGGTACCAACACTTCTTTTGGCGGAACAAACAAAGCAGAATGCCATATGGATGGAATCATCCTGCGTCCGACTTTATATCTGGATGATACAAAAGTTATCGAAAACGGAGTTTTTCTTATCTGATTTATTTCTGAACAGATAAAAATATGACAGGAGGAACTGATATGAATAAAAAGTTTAAAGTTGGTCTGATCCGTGTACTCACAACCGAAGATGAAGAAGTGCTTCAGTCACATGGAAAACAGATTATGGAATATTTCCCTGAACTGGAGGTAGTAACCAAATGCATTCCGGATCAGTATGAAGGAATACACAGCCCTGAGCTCGGTGAAATTGCTATTCCCAAAATTGTTGAAACAGCACGTTCTTTTACGGATGTAGATATGATCATCGTAAGCTGTGCAGATGATCCGGGTGTTGCAGAAATCCGTAAAGTTCTCCCGGACATTCCTGTTACCGGCGGCGGTGAGACAACTGTAGCGCTGGCTCTCAAATATGGAAGCAGGATAGGTGTGCTTGGAATTACAGACTATGCACCTCAGGCATATATGAGAATGATTCCTGAGCAGATGATTCTCGGCAGACCAGAAGGTGTACACAGCACACTGGATCTGATGACTCCGGAAGGAAAAGC
>OCHE01002214.1_pt1 | contig 10778 bp, 8 predicted proteins | sample 1538681 | NCBI WGS metagenome assembly OCHE01 (sample SAMN04571717, study PRJEB22368) | human gut metagenome | biome: human gut; material: stool | host: Homo sapiens | place: Luxembourg | collected 2012-08-17
CCGCACATGTGCGGCCCCTACCGGGCGGTAAGCCTTTAACGGGTGTCTGCGGCGAACCCGCCCCTCATCCGACCCTGCGGGAGTCCCCTCCCAGAGGGGGCCAAGAAGAAAAAAGGAGGCATCCTATGCACACCTATACCGGCGTACCGGCGTCCACCGGCATTGTGGTCGGCCCGGTTGAGCAGATCGACCACGGCACCACCGGCCTGCACCGCATCGTCTGCGACCCGTTCCGGGAGCGTGCCCTCTACGACGTCGCCGTCGTGCTGGCCAAGGATGAGCTGCGCCGTTTGAGCCAGCGCGCCAAGGGGCCGGACGCGGATATTCTGCTGTTCCAGATCGCCCTGCTGGAGGACGAGTCCTTCACGAACGAGATCGGTGACTATATCGCCGCCGGTGCGGGCGGGGCTGCCGCCGTCGAGCGCGCCGAGCAGATTTTTGCGGGCCGCCTGAAAAACGTCGATGATGAGTACATCCGGGAGCGCAGCGTCGATGTCTGCGACGTCTGCCGCCGCGTGGTGGATATTCTGGACGGACGCCCGCGCCGCCGCCTGCATCTGAAGCGCCCCAGCATCCTGGTGGCGGACCGCTTCTTCCCCAGTGACCTGTTCAGTCTGGACCGCCGCATGGTGCTGGGCCTGGCCAGCGACCAGGACAGCACGGTCAGCCATGCCGCCATCATGGCCCGCAGCATGGGCATCCCGGCGGTGGTACAGCTGGGCGGCGGCACTGCGGCCATGGCCGTGGGCCACCGTGCGATCCTTGACGCCGACAACGGCACGCTTATTGTGGAGCCGGACGGTGCGCAGATCGCTCAGGCGGACTGTAAAATTGCATTGAGCCGCCTGCACGGCCAGAAGCCCGACCCCGTGGCCGCCCTGCCCTGCCTGACGAAGGACGGCACGGCCTTCCGCCTGATGCCGACCTGCAACATCAGCGACAGCGACGTGCCCCATACGCGCGGCGCGGCGGGCATCGGCCTTGTGCGCACCGAGACCGCGATTCTGTACGACCAGAGCGACGAGGTGCAGACCACCCGTCTGCGCGAGCTGCTGAAAAGCGCCGAGGGTGTGCCCGTGCTGCTGCGCACCTGCGATACCCGCGCCGACGACGACGCCCCCTGGGCCGGGGAGACACAGGACCGCCTGCGCGGCAACCGGCTGTTCAAGCCGCAGATCCGGGCGCTGCTGCGCGCCGCCACGGACGGCGACCTGCGGGTCGTGTTCCCGATGATAAAAGATGTGGCCGACTGGGATCGCTGCTTGAAGGAGGTCAACACCTGCCGCGACGAGCTGCTGGCCGAGGGCTGCGAGACCGGCTCGATGATGCTGGGCTGCGTTGTGGACATGCCGTCCGCCGCGGTCATGGCCGGGGATATGATGGAGCACGGCGCGCAGCTGATGGCTGTGGATATTGAGGACCTGACCCGCTACACGCTGGGCCTTGTGCAGAACCCCACCGCCGCCGTGAACCAGCTGACGAACCCCGCCGTGCTGCGCCTTGTCAGCGGCATTCTGGAGCAGGCGCAGGAGCACGGCGCACAGGTCTACCTCTGCGGCATCACCGTGGCCGCCGTGGATGCCATGCCGGCCTATTTAAAGCTCGGCATCCGCACCTTCAGCGCCGAGCCCGCGGCGCTATTGCCGCTGAAGAAGCTGCTGATGGAGCAGGAGCTGACGCAGTAGCGCTGTAGGGGCCGGGCATGCCCGGCCCGCAGGCTTCCCATAAGCAGGGCGATTTCGCGAGGTGCAGGGCCGCACATGTGCGGCCCCTACCGGCAGCTTGTAGGGGAGGCATTCATGCCTCCCGTGTACCTACCGGCAGCACCAAACGCCCCGGGAGGGATGAATCCCTCCCCTACTACTTAAAAAATGAAAATGCCCGCCGTGTTCCCACGGCGGGCATTGTTCATGCGATCAATTACTGAGCAGCAGCCTTGTTGGCGCGCTTAGCCATGCGGCTGATCTTGCGGGCAGCGGTGTTCTTATGGATAACACCCTTGCTCTTAGCAGAGTCGATGGCAGAGACAGCAACCTTAACGACGGTCTCCTTGTCAGCAGCATTGCTGTCGATGGCAGCGTTTGCCTTCTTGACCACTGTTTTCAGGTTGGACTTGACGACCTTGTTGTGCAGAGCCTCTTTCTTGGCCTGAACAACACGATCCTTCTGAGATTTAATATTAGGCATTCGTTCCACCTCCTTGGTTCCCCATAACAGTACAAGTTATCCTACCACACTTTTTGCAAAGTTGCAAGGGCTTTTTGAAAAAAACTTCATAGAAACCAAAAAAATCGCATAAAATTCTGGTACAAGGGGGTGTGTGCCATGCAAAAGCTGCGCCGGTGGGCGGCGGCTGCGCTGTGCGGGGCCGCATTTGCGGGCAGTGCGGCGGCGGTTCTGGCCGCGTGTGCGGTCTGCCCCGGGCGGGCGTGGATCGTGCGCGGGGCGCTGTTTTTGCAGGACCCCGCGGCGGCTGCGGCCATCGCCTGGCCAGCGGATGCCGCCCGGGCCGCCTACAAGCCCCAGAAGCCGGACCGCCGCCCCACGCCCGTGCCCACGGCGACGCCCTCCCCGGCCCCGACAGCTGCGGCAACGCCCACGCCGGAGCCGTCCCCCGCTTCCACGCCGCTGCCCAGTGCCGCGCCAGAGCTGGACGACGCGGGCCGCATCCGCAGCGTGACGCTCAGGCAGGGCAGCGGCGACGGCTATGTGGCACTGGCCGCAGGCAGCATCCGAAACAGCACCGAGCACACAGACGCTGACCTGCGCGCCGCTGTGACGACGCAAAATTTACCGTTTGCCGTTGAAAAGAACAGTGCCCTGCCGCAGGTGCTCATCATGCACACCCACGCCACCGAGAGCTACCAGACCTGGCCGGACCCCGTGTTTGACCCCGGCTACACGGCCCGCAGCAAAAGCACGGCGCTGAATATGTGTGCCGTCGGAGAGAAAATGGCGCAGGTGCTCAACGCGGCGGGCATCCGCACGCTGCACGACGAAACGCTCTATGATGCGCCCGGCTACACCGACAGCTATAAGCGCAGCCGCGCGGGCGTGCAGACGTATCTGGAGCGCTGCCCTTCTATAAAGGTCGTGCTGGATGTCCACCGCGATGCCATCGAGGACAGCGACGGCACGCGGGTCAAGCCCGTGTGCGAGATCGACGGCGAGAGCACGGCGCAGGTCATGGTCATTGCCGGGTGCGGCAACGGCAGCAGCATTGCCCTGCCTAACTGGCGGCTCAATCTGCGTTTTGCCGCCGAATGGGAGACCGCTATGGAAAGTGCCTACCCGGGCCTGACCCGCCCTGTGCTGTGCGGGTATCGGTTTTACAATCAGGATTTGACGACAGGCAGTCTTTTAATAGAGATCGGCGGCCACGCAAACACGCTGGACGAGGCCCTCCGCGCCGGAGAGTACGCCGCCAAGGCGCTGGCGGCGGTGCTGGGAGGGTAAATCTCTCATTACAATTTTAATCAGGGGCGGGATTCATCCCTTCCGGGCAGCTTGCGCCGCCGCACACTCCCACGGGCGGATATGGAATCCGCCCCTACGGTAGGAATCGGCGTCCCCGACGCCCCGCAGACCTTCATGGCATCGCAAACGTAACATCATCGCCGCGCGGTAGGGGCCGGACATGTCCGGCCCTGCACCTTCCCATAAACGCCTGCCCGCTGGATACCTCCGGGCCGGGCATGCCCGGCCCCTACAACCCTGCAACTCTGCAAATATCGGCTCTTTACTTTTTATAAAATACCTGTTACAATAAGAACATTCATATATATAAAGAGGAGTGGACTATCCATGCAGAGAACGGAACTTGCATCGCTGTACAAGGCCACCCCTGCAGACGGCACCAAGGTCACCGTCTGCGGCTGGGCCAAGACTGTGCGCGATTCTAAAAATATCGGCTTTATCTCGCTGTCCGACGGCAGCTGCTATAAGCCCGTCCAGATCGTTTTTCAGGCCGACAAGCTCTCCAACTATGCCGAGATCGCCAAGTGCGGTCTGTACACGAGCTTTGAGGTCACCGGCAGCGTTGTTGTGACCCCGGGCGCCAAGCAGCCCTTTGAGATCAATGCGGATGAAATCACCGTGCTCGGCCCCTGCGGCGGCGACTATCCGCTGCAGAAAAAGAAGATGGGCATGGACTACCTGCGCACCATGACCCACCTGCGCCCCCGCACCAACACCTTCAACGCTGCGTTCCGCGTGCGCGGCCAGGCGGCGTTCGCCCTGCACCAGTTCTTCCATGAGCACGGCTTTACCTACGTGCATACGCCGATTTTCACCGGCTCTGACTGCGAGGGCGCCGGTGAGATGTTCCAAGTGACCACCCTTGACCTCAACGATATCCCCCGCAACGACGAGGGCGGCGTTGACTACACGAAGGACTTCTTCAAGCGTCCTGTCAACCTGACCGTTTCCGGCCAGCTGGAGGCCGAGGCCATGGCCATGGCGCTGGGCAATGTCTACACGTTCGGCCCCACCTTCCGCGCCGAGAAGAGCTACGACACCCGCCACGCCGCCGAGTTCTGGATGATCGAGCCCGAGATGGCCTTCGCCGACCTGAACACCTATCTCGAGACCGCCGAGGCCATGACCCGCTACGTCATCCGCTACCTGCTGGACAACTGCCCCGACGAGCTGGCCTTCTTCAACCAGTTCTTTGACAAGGGCCTGATCGAGCGTCTCGAGCTGGTCGCATCCAGCGACTTTGCCCGCGTGACCTACACCGACGCCATCGAGCTGCTGAAGAAGAACAACGACAACTTCCAGTATAAAGTTGAGTGGGGCACCGACCTGCAGACCGAGCACGAGCGCTACCTGACCGAGCAGATCTTCAAGAAGCCCGTGTTCGTCACCGACTACCCGAAGGAAATCAAGGCATTCTACATGCGCCAGAACGAGGACGGCAAGACCGTGGCCGCCGCCGATATGCTGGTTCCCGGCATCGGTGAGCTGATCGGCGGCTCTCAGCGTGAGGAGCGCCTCGACGTGCTGGAGGCCCGCATGAAGGAGCTGGGCCTGAACACCGCCGACTACGACTGGTATCTCGACCTGCGCCGCTACGGCAGCGTCAAGCATGCGGGCTACGGTCTGGGCTTTGAGCGCCTGCTGATGTACGTCACCGGCATCCCCAACATCCGCGACGTCATCCCCTTCCCCCGTACCTGCGGTGGTTTTTGATGCAGCCCATTGCCGCACCGCTGCTGCAATGGTTTAACGCAAACAAGAGGCTCCTGCCTTTTCGGCAGGAGCCTTCTGCGTACCATATCTGGGTCAGCGAGATCATGCTCCAACAGACCCGCGTGGCAGCGGCTATCCCCTATTATGAACGCTTTATCGCGGCTTTGCCGGACCCCGCCGCGCTGGCGGCCTGTGAGCCGGACGCCCTGCGCAAGCTGTGGCAGGGGCTGGGCTACTACAACCGCGTCAACAATATGCAGAAGGCTGCCCGCATCGTCTGCGAGCAGTACGGCGGCGACCTGCCCGCCGACTACGACGCCCTGCGCAGTCTGCCGGGCATCGGTGACTACACGGCGGGCGCGGTGGCCAGCATTGCGTTTGGCATCCCCGTCCCCGCGGTGGACGGCAACGTCCTGCGCGTTTTTGCGCGGCTGTACAACGACGACGCCGACGTCATGGCCCCGGCAACGAAGAAAGCCTTTACCGTGCGGGTGCTGGACCAGATGCCCAAGGCCACGCCCGGTCCCTACAACGAGGCCCTGATGGAGCTGGGTGCGCTGGTCTGCATCCCCGGCACGCCCCACTGTGAGGAATGCCCGCTGGCCGATTTGTGCCGGGGCTATGCGGCTGGCCGGGCGGACCAGCTGCCTGTGAAGCCCGCGCCCAAGGCCAAGGGCAAGGTGCCCGTGACGGTGGCGTTGATTGAAAGTGAGCAGGGATTGCTTTTGCAGCGCCGCCCCGCACGGGGACTGCTGGCCGGATTGTGGCAGCCCGCAGCGTGGGAAAAAGCGCTGACGCGGGACGAGCTGACCGCCGCGCTGGCGGGCATCGGTGTGCAGGCCGCGCTGGATGAGTCCCTGCCCCCCGCAAAGCACGTATTTACGCACAAGATTTGGGAACTCGGCGGCTGGCGAGGCACCGCCCCCGCCTGTGCTCTGCCCGACGGGTATGTCTGGGCCGCGCCGGGGGATTTGGCAGAGGTCTACCCCGTGCCGAATGCGTTCGGGGCGTATGTGAAGGCGAAGTGAGGGTGAGTTTCTCATGGCCATGAACGGCCAGAGCCCCTCAGGCCTCGCGGGCTCTGCTCGTTTGCCGCTATGTATAACCTCCCGTGGGCTGTGCGCCAGCCACACACCTCCCCGGAGCGGTCAAGACCGCTCCCTACAAACCGGCCGTGAACGGCATTCCGTAGGGAGGGGTCTTGACCCCTCCGCGTCCGTGTGCGGTTAGCGCCCGTAAAAAGGCAATAGAGCAGTAGGGGCCGCACATGTGCGGCCCGCAGCCTGCCCGTCAGCACCCGTTCCAGGAAAGCCGCGAGCGGCATATATGCCGCCCCTACAAGCCATCCCGCAAACGCCCGCTTGCCTTATACGTCCCGGGCCGGGCATGCCCGGCCCCTACAGTACATCGAACAAAAACAGGAGCATCACCACGCACGGTGACGCTCCTGTTCTTTTTTACATAGTATGGTTTGCTGCGGTCACTCCAAATTCCCGGTCAGCAGCATGACGGACGTCAACGCGGCTAACGGCGCGGTCTCGCAGCGCAAAATTCGGGGGCCTAACCCTACAGTCACAGCCCCGGCGGCCTTCGCGGTCTCGGCCTCCTCGACGGAGAAACCGCCCTCGCTGCCGGTCACGATGGCAACGCGCTTGTACTGCCCGGGGTGCAGCACCTCCCGCAGGGGTGCGCCGCCGCCCTCGTAAAAGAACAGCACAACGTCAAAATCCGCAAATGCTTTGCAAACCGCGGCAAAATCGTTCAGCGGCAGGGCCACGTGGGGCAGCATGGCGCGGCCCGCCTGCTTGGCGGCCTCGGCGGCAATGCGGTTGTAGCGCTCGTTCTTGACATCCTCTTTTTTCGGCGTGGCTACGCAATACCGGCTGAAAAACGGCACGACCTCGGTCACGCCCAGCTCGACGCTGTGGCGGATGACCTCCTCCAGCTTGCCCGCCTTGGGGTAGCCCGCAAACAGTGTCACGGCGCAGTCCGGCTCGGCCTTGCTCGTCGTGCCGTCGGTTACGGAAAACTCCACCCGCCCCGGCTCGATGGCCGTGACCGTGCCGAGGTATTCCAGCCCGTCCGGCCCGCAGAGCACGACCTCCTCACCGATTCTGGCGCGCATGACGTCGGCCAGATGGTGGGCGTCACTGCCGGTCAGCGCGGCGCGGCCATCGGCCAGCTCCCGCGTAAAATAACGATGCGGCATAGATCAAGCCTCTTTCTTTTCGCAGATGATGCAGACCCAGCCGCGCTTCTCCTTGACCTCGACAGGCTCGAGACCTGCGGCCTTCAGCCCGGCCAGCACCTCGTCCTTGCGCTCGTCGATGATGCCGCTGGCGATGAACCGTGCGCCCGGGGCCATGAGCACCGGCACATGCGGGGCCAGCGACAGGATGGCAGCCGCCACGATGTTGGCCGTGATGATGTTGTACTGGCCGCTGGCCTTGTCGGACAGGTCGCCGACGAGGACTTTAAAGCGGTCCGCCACGCCGTTGCGCGCGGCGTTCTCGCCCGCGGTGCGCACGCACATGGGGTCGATGTCCACGCCCTCGGCGGAGTCTGCGCCTAATTTCAGCGCGGCAATGGCCAGAATGCCGGAGCCGGTGCCGATGTCGAGCACGCGCTCCCCGCCCTTGACAAGGCTGTCCAGCGTCTCGAGGCAGAGCGAGGTCGTCTCATGCGTGCCGGTGCCAAAGGCCATGCCGGGGTCCATGACGATCCTGATGCGGTCCGTCCGGTAATCCTCCCAGCCGGGCACGATGGCGAGGCGCTCGCCGATGTCCATGGCGTGGTAGTATTTCTTCCAGGCGTTCTGCCAGTCCTCCTGCTCGACGCCGGTGGTGTTGAGCTGGTAGCCGATGCCGCTGCTTTTCAGCCGCTCCTCAAACAGGGGCAGCACCTCGGCGGGGTTCTCGTCAGGGGCAAGGTACATGTGTACGATCACGATGTCACGCGGTTTGTCCAGCAGGTCCTGTTCAATTAAATCTACGTGGGCGATCTCCCACGCCTGCTGCTCCAGGTCGCTGTAGTCCTCAATATAAATGCCGCCGTTGGCAACCATCGTTGCGATGGCTTCGGCAGTGTCGGCGTCGCGCTTGGCGACGGTGATGCTGATGTCAGTCCATTCCATGTGGGTGGCTCCTTTATAAATTGCTTGCGGGCGCATACGGAATGCGCCCCTACGAATAACGGGTGCGTTGTAGGGGTGGCCATTGGCCGCCCGCGGAACGCGGTGGCTGCCGCAATGTGCCTGCGGGCGGGCAATGCCCGCCCCTACATGCCCGTAGGGGCGGATTCCATATCCGCCCGAGAACTGCGCCATAACCCCATTTTTACCTATTATACCGTATTTTCCCCCATAATTCAATCACAGAAAGGAGAAATCCCTATGCAAATCACGCGCTTGTCTGCTGCTAAATGTGAGGACCTCTACCGCTCTGCCCTGCCGCGGGATTTCCCTGCCGCCGAGCTGAAGCCGTTTGCTGAGATCCAACGCCTGCTGGAGTCCGGCGTCTACGAGCCGCTCCTTCTGACCGATGACGCGGGCGCACGGCTGGCCTATGCGTGGCAGGTCGTGCTGCCGGGCCAGCGCACGGCGCTGCTTGACTACTTTGCCGTGCGGTACGACCTGCGCGGCAGCGGCGTGGGCACGGCGGCGCTGGGGCTGGTCCGGGACTACGATGCCATGCGGGTACACGACCTGGTGCTGGAATGTGAGCACCCCGCCGAGGCTCCCGACCCGGCCACCGCGCGGCGGCGCATCGGGTTTTACCTGCGGGCAGGCGCGCGGGCCACGGCGCTGGAAAGCCGGGTGTTCGGCACGCGGTACGCCGTGCTGGCCCTGCCCTGCGGCGGTACGGTCCCCGACGCGGCGCTTTGTAAAGAGCTGCGCACGCTGTACAAGGTCATGGTGCCGCAACCGTATTATCGCGGGCAGGTCATATTTTACGGCAGCTAGGCACATACTACCCCCAAAAAGGGGAGGAATGAAATGTGAAACTGGATCCCAGGCAATATGATGAGATGGTCAGCCGCGCGTCGCCGCCGTCGCCCGTGGTGCGGGACTGCGCGTGGGCGTTTTTGGTCGGCGGGGCCATCTGTACCCTCGGCGAGGCACTGCGGCAATTTTTCCTGATTTGGTACGACAAAACGCTGGCGGGCACGCTGACGAGCATTGCGCTGATTTTTCTGTCCGCCATTTTCACACTGCCGGGCTGGTACCAAAAGCTGGCCGCCAAGGCGGGCGCGGGGACGCTGGTGCCCATTACAGGGTTTGCAAACTCCGTCGTCAGCCCGGCGATTGAATTCAAGGCCGAGGGCTGGGTGACCGGTGTAGGCGCGAGGATTTTCGGCATCGCGGGGCCGGTCATCGCGTTTGGGACGCTGGCCAGCTTTGTGTGGGGCGTGCTCTACTGGCTGCTGGGAAAGGTGGGGTGACCGATGACGCGCAGAGGCGATACCCTGCTGTTTGACGCGCCGCCCACCGTGGCGGCCTGGGCCGCGGCAGGCGGCAAAAAGGAGAGCGAGGGCCCGCTGGCGTCGGCCTTTGACTTTGTGACGCAGGACGCGGCTTTTGGCGAGCAGGGCTGCGAAAACTGGGAGCAGGCCGAAAGCCTCTTGCAGCGCAAGGCCGTGGAGCTCTGTCTGCGCAAGGCGGATATTCCGCGTTCCAAAGTCGATATTGCGTTTGCGGGCGACCTGCAGGCCCAGTGTACGGCCAGCAACTACACGATGCGGGAACTGGGCATCCCGTTTGCGGGCGTCTACGGCGCGTGCTCGACCATGGCGGAGACGCTGGGCCTTGCCGCGGTGTTTGCGGCGGGCGGCATGGCCGAGCGGGTCCTGGCGCTGACAAGCAGCCATTTTTGCGCGGCAGAGCGGCAATTCCGCACGCCGCTGGAGTACGGTGCCAAGCGCACCCCCACGGCCCAGTGGACAGCCACCGCCGCGGGGGCCTGCCTGGTGCGGGCGCACGGCAGCGCGGGCGTGCCGGTGCTGTCGGTGACGTTTGGCCGTGTGCAGGATTTTGCGGTGCATGACATCAACAATATGGGTGCGGCGATGATGCCTGCGGCAGCCTCGACGCTGCTGCGCTATTTTTCGGCCACGGGGACAAGCCCGCAGGATTTTGACGCGATCTTTACGGGCGATTTGGGCGAGGTCGGCACGGCACTTCTGCATGAGCAGATGGCCAAAGAGGAGCTGCCGCTGGACAACCATAAGGACTGCGGCTGCTTATTATATGACACAAACAGTCAGAATGTACAGGCGGGTGGCAGCGGGGCAGGATGCAGTGCGGCGGTGCTGTGCGGGAAGATCCTGCCGATGCTGGCCGCGGGGCAGCTGCGCCGCGTGCTGTTTCTGGCAACGGGCGCGCTGATGAGCCAGACCACGTTTTTGCAGGGGGAGAGCATCCCGGGCATCGCCCACTGTGTCGAACTGGGAGGTGCGGTATGAGCTATGTCTGGGCGTTTGTGGTCGGCGGCGCGATCTGCGTCGTAGGGCAGCTTTTTATTGATTACACGAAGCTCTCCCCTGCCCGGATCCTGACCGGGTATGTCGTGGCGGGCGTAATCTTAAGCGCT
>OCHE01002221.1_pt1 | contig 10745 bp, 10 predicted proteins | sample 1538681 | NCBI WGS metagenome assembly OCHE01 (sample SAMN04571717, study PRJEB22368) | human gut metagenome | biome: human gut; material: stool | host: Homo sapiens | place: Luxembourg | collected 2012-08-17
TTACCGCTGCGGACGCCGTTGCCGCCGCCAAGCAGGCTGCCTCCATCGTCGCCCTGCTGCCCGCCAACAATCTGGCCGGTCCTGCGCTGTTCGACTTTGCCGCTCCCTCCAAAGCTCTTGACCTCGTCAAGTACTCTGCGGCTGACGCCATCGCCGCTCTGGCCGATGAGGGCAGCACTGTGGAGCTGTACGCAGGCTACGGCAAGAACATCGTCACCGCACTGGCCACCATCAACGGCAGCGCCGTTGGTATCCTGGCCACCGAGAAGGCCGCCCTGTGCCACAAGTGCACCGCCAAGGCTGCCCGCTTCGTTCGTCTGTGCGATGCCTACAGCATCCCCGTTGTGACCATCGTCAACACCGAGGGCTTCGGCAAGAGCGAGGGCGACGATCAGGCAGGCGGCATCCGTCAGGCTGCCCGTATGGCCGGTGTCTACGCCGAAGCTACCACCGTCAAGGTCGCCGTACTGGCCGGTGAGGCCGTCGGCCCTGCCTACACGGTCTTTGCCGCCTGCGCTGACTGGCGTGTTGCCGTGCAGGGCTGCACCGTAGCCCCGCTGGCTCCCGAGGCCGCTGTCACCGTTCTGTACAAGGACGAGATCTTCGCTTCCGATAACATCGTCAACGCCACCAAGGCCAAGGCTGCCGCCTACGCCAAGGAGGTCTGCAGCGCCAATGCCGCTGTGGCCAACGGTGCTGCTGACGCCATTGCCGATGCTGCCACCGCCCGCGGCGCTGTCGCTCAGGCTCTGGATATGCTGGCCAGCAAGCGCACTGTGCGCCTGGCTAAGAAGCACGGCAATATCACGCTGTAATCATCAACCTTGAAATAGGGAGGACTTTTCCATGAAAAACCTGATCGTTACCGTTAACGGCGTTGCTTATAATGTCACCGTTGAGGAAGGCACCGGCGCTCCCGTTGCCGCTGCTGCTCCTGTTGCTGCCCCCGCAGCCGCTCCGGCTCCCCCTGCTGCCGCTCCTGCCGGCGCCGCCGGTGCCGTCTCCGTCACCGCTCCCATGCCCGGCAATATCCTGGATGTCAAGGTCAAGGCCGGTGACTCCGTCAAGGCTGGCGACACCCTGCTGATCCTCGAGGCCATGAAGATGGAGAACGAGATCAGCGCTCCGCAGGACGGCACCATTGCCAGCGTCAATGTGCGCAAGGGCGACGTTGTCAACTCCGGCGACCTGCTCATCACCATGAACTAATAGAAAGGCCGGGTGAATCACATTGGCTAAGAAACCCATTAAGATTACTGAGGTCGTCCTGCGTGACGCCCATCAGTCTCTGCTGGCCACCCGTATGACCATGGACGAGATGCGCCCCATCCTGCCCGAAATGGACAAGATCAACTACTTCTCTGTGGAGTGCTGGGGCGGCGCTACGTTCGACAGCTGCATCCGCTTCCTGGACGAGGATCCTTGGGAGCGCCTGCGCATCCTGCGCAAGGAGCTGCCGCACCAGAAGCTGCAGATGCTGTTCCGCGGCCAGAATATGCTGGGCTACCGTCCCTACGCAGATGACGCTGTGGAGTACTTTGTACAGAAGTCCGTTGCCAACGGCATCGACGTCATCCGCATTTTCGACGCTTTGAACGACCCCCGCAACCTGCAGACCGCAATCAAGTCTGCCAACAAGGAGGGCGCTCATGTGCAGGGCTGCATCAGCTACACCCTGAGCCCCGTGCACAACAACGAGTACTTTGCATCCTACGCCAAGACTCTGGAGGAGATGGGTGCAAACTCTATCTGCATCAAGGATATGGCAGGTCTGCTCACCCCCTATACCTGCTATGATCTGGTCAGGAAGCTGAAGGAGACCGTCAGCATCCCTGTGGATATCCACAGCCACTACACTGCAGGTCTGGCTTCCATGTCCATCCTCAAGGGCATCGAAGCAGGTGCCGACATCGTCGATACCGCTATGAGCCCCCTGAGCCTTGGCACCAGCCATATGCCCACTGAGAGTCTGGTTGCTGCCCTGCAGGGCACCGACTACGACACCGGTCTGGATCTGAAGCAGCTGAATGTCGTGCGCGCTTATTTTGCAAAGCTGCGCGAGAAGTACATCGCCAACGGTCAGATCAGCCCCAAGAGCCTTGGCGTGGACGCCAACACCCTGCTGTATCAGGTGCCGGGCGGTATGTTCTCCAATATGCTCAAGCAGCTGAAGGATGCCGGCAAGGAGGATAAGCTGGACGAAGTGCTGGCCGAGATTCCCCGCGTCCGTGAGGATGCAGGTTATCCGCCGCTGGTCACCCCCACCAGCCAGATCGTTGGCACGCAGGCTGTGTTCAACGTCATCATGGGCGAGCGCTACAAGATGGTCACCAAGGAGTTCAAGGGTCTGGTCCACGGCGACTACGGCAAGACTCCCGCTCCCATCAAGCCCGAGTTCACCAAGAAGATCCTTGGTGACGAGCAGCCCATCACCTGCCGCTTTGCCGATACACTGGCTCCCGAAATGGACAAGCTGAAGGCCGAAGCTGCCAAGTGGGCAACGCAGGAAGAAGACGTGCTGACCTACGCCATGTTCCCGCAGGTCGCACCCAAGTTCTTCGATAAGCGCAATGCTAAAAAGCAGGGCGTGGACGGTGACCATGTGGATTACACCAACCAGTCCCATCCTGTCTGATAAATAAGTCTCTTTCAGGGCTGCTGCACAAAAAGCTGTGCGGCAGCCCTTTTTGTATATCCGGCAAAGGCACAAAACAGGCTGCGCCGGGCAATGCCGGAAAAACTTCTGCATACACATTGACTTGCTGCCCAATACATTTTATAATGAAAGAAATGATCCCGGCAATACAATAAATGATGTGGAGGAAAATGCTATGCGAAGCATCCCGGAACAGCGCATTGCTGAGTTTCAGGAGCAGGACTATCAACGGTATTTTGGCATTTCAAAACTGGAATTTGACCGGATGCTCAAGGCTCTGCAGGAGGCTTACCGTCAGGAGCACAAACGTAAGACCCGCTTTACCAAGATCTCCATGATGGACAAGCTTATTCTGACCTTGATCTATCGCTACGAATACCGCACGATGGAAAGCATTGCCAAGGAATACGAGGTCTCTCTGGATACCATTGCCGACAACATCCATTGGGTGGAGCGCACGCTGCTCAACGCAGATATCCTGCAAACCAGCGTGACCTGCGTTTATAAGACGAACTGATGTTATGACCCTGCGTGAAAACGTGGGGTTATAATTTTTACAGCGAAAAGCTGCTAAAAGGTAGTAACTGCCGCAGCCATGTTGTTTTGACTGCGGACGGATGCACAGCAGTAAAAAATGGAAATCGTGTTTTTTGCGCGGATGCAGTCTGCACCTTGAATTTTTCAGAAAAGAATAGTAAAATGATGCTATATGTATCGTAACATGGGCTTGTGTGCCCAAAGCGGATACCTATACAGAAAAAACGAAGTTAAACCGCAAAAGAATAGGAGCTAGTATGATCTTAAGCATGACTGGTTTCGGCAGGGGGACTGCCGTGCTCAATGGCCGTGAGATCACTGTGGAGCTGCGCAGCGTGAACTCCCGCTATTTCGAGTATTCCTCCCGCATCCCGCGCACCTGCAGTTCTCTGGACAGCCGCCTGAAAAAGCAGCTCAACCAGCGGATCTCCCGCGGCAAGGTGGAGCTTAGCATGACCGTGCAGAACGTGGACGCAGCGGATACCGTGGTCGCCGTCAATATGGAGCTTGCCCGCAGCTATCAGCAGGCGATGCGGGCCTTGTCTGAGCAGCTGGGGGTCAAAAATGATGTGTCCACCGCCGTCCTGACCCGTTTCCCGGATGTGCTGACCACCCGCCACGCCGATGTGGACGAGGAGCAGCTGTGGCAGGATGTGTCTGCCGTCACCGCGCAGGCGCTGGATCGCTTTGTGGAGATGCGCGCCGCCGAGGGTGCCAAGATGAAGGCAGACGTGGAAAGCCGCCTTGCGTTTCTGGAACAGTGCATCGGCAAGGTGGAAGCTTTGAGTGCAGGCCGGGTAGAGAACTACACCAACCGCCTGTACGAAAAACTCAAGGTCATCCTGCAGGATCGTGATATCGATGATGCCCGTGTGCTGACGGAGGCTGCCATCTTTGGCGATAAGACCGCCGTGGATGAGGAGACTGTCCGTCTGCGCAGCCACATTGCGCAGTACCGCGATATCCTGCAGCTGGACGAGCCCGTGGGCCGCAAGCTGGATTTCCTGACGCAGGAGCTGAACCGCGAGACCAACACCATTGGCTCCAAGTGTCAGGATCTGGATATCACCCGCATCGTGGTGGATATGAAAGCGGAGATTGAAAAGATCCGCGAGCAGATCCAGAATCTGGAATAATATGTTGTGGAGGAGCCTATGAAACTCATCAACATCGGCTTTGGCAATATGGTCAGTGCGGGGCGCGTGGTGGCAGTCGTCAGCCCGGACTCTGCACCGGTCAAGCGTCTGGTGAAGGAAGCACGCGAGCGCGGGATGCTGATCGATGCCTCTTACGGCCGCAGCACCCGGGCGGTGCTCATCATGGACTCCGATCATGTCGTGCTGTCCGCCCTTCAGCCCGAAACGGTGGCAAGCCGCGCCGCCGGGCAGGAGGGCAGAGCATCAATGGAGGAAGAAGCATCTCATGGCGAATGATAAATTTCTGTTTGTAGTTTCCGGCGCAGCCGGTACCGGCAAGGACAGCGTGGTCAAGGCACTGCGCGAGGCACACCCCGAGATCGAAAAGACCGTCTCTGCCACCACCCGCACCCCGCGCCCCGGCGAGCAGGAGGGTGTGGACTACTACTACCGCACCCGGGAGCAGTTTCAGCAGCTGCTGGAAAATGATCAGGTGGTAGAGCACAACTTCTATAACGGCAACTACTACGGCACCCTGAAGTCTGAGGTGGAAAAGCGGCTGGAAGCCGGCAAGGTGGTCGTGCTGGTCATCGATGTGCACGGTGCTGCCAATATCCGCCGGATGTTCCCGGGCGCTACCACCGTGTTTCTGCTGCCGCCCTCTGTGGAGGAGTTGGAGCACCGTCTGCGCGGCCGCGGCACTGAGACCGAGGAAAGCATTCAAGAACGTCTTGCCACCGCCCGGCAGGAGCTGGCTGAGCAGGATAAGTTTACCGTAAAGCTGGTCAACAACCAGATCGAGCCCTGCGCCGCAGAGCTGTATCAGGTCATCTGCCAGCGCGCCGGGCTGCAAGGCTGAAAAATCAAGCGTTGAAGGAGTTGGACGAATGCCCAAAACGGTAGGCGTTGCCGTCAGCAATGCGACCTTCCATTTTGATAAGCTGTACACCTACGCTGTTCTGCCGGAGCACCAGAATGCGGTGCGTCTGGGCAGCATGGTGCTGGTGCCCTTTGGCAAGGGCAGCCGCGCCCGCATGGGCGTGGTGCTGGCCTGCGATGCCGAGCCGGAGCACTCCAAGCTGAAATATCTGTTCGATGTAGCCCCGGCGTCGGCCTGTCTGACACCGGAGTTGTTGCGGCTGGTGCATTTTTTAAAGGAGCGCACCTTCTGCACCTACTACGAGGCCGTCAAGGCGGTCATTCCGTATGGTGCGCAGTATAAGCCCGCCGTGGCGGCAGACGGTGTGACCCCGGTGCTGCAAAAGCAGCTTACCCGCCACACCGAAAACGCCTACAAGCTGGTGGGCACACTGCCGCAAAAGCCAAAACCTACGGCAAAACAGCTGGCGGCGGTGGCACTGTTGAGCGGCGGTCCCCGCACCCTGAACGAGTTGGAGGATAAAGGCATCAGCCGCGCGGTGCTGGATAACCTGTGCACCAAAGGTGTGCTGGAATGCAGCAAGGTGAATAAGTCCATCGACCTGTACGCCTCCATTCCGCTGCGCAACGACCCTATCACCCTCACGGAGCAGCAACAGGCCGCTTACGATACGCTGCTGCCCAAGTTAGAAGATACCGCACCTCATTCCGCACTGCTGTACGGCGTTACCGGCAGCGGCAAGACGCTGGTATTTTTAAAATTGATTGCCCGCTGTCTGGAACTTGGCCGCAAGGCGCTGGTGCTGGTGCCGGAGATCAGCCTGACCCCGCAGATGATCCTACGGCTCAAGGGGCAGTTCGGCCGCCGGGTGGCGGTGCAGCACTCCGCACTCAACCACACCGAACGCCTGCTGCAATGGCAGATGATCCAGAACGGCGGCGCAGATATCGTGGTCGGCACCCGCAGCGCAGTGTTTTCGCCGTTGGAAAACATCGGCCTTATCATCATTGATGAGGAGCAGGAGCACACCTACCGGTCGGAATCCGCGCCGCGCTACTCTGCCCACGAGGTCGCCCGGCAGCGTGCCGCCGAAAACGGCGCACTGCTGCTTCTGGCCAGCGCCACCCCCAGCACCGAGAGCTTTTACGCTGCGCAGAATGGCCGCACCCAGCTGGTGCGTCTGACCAAGCGCTACGGCGGCAACCCGCTGCCCAGTGTGCAGATCGTGGATATGCGAGCAGAACTGGCTGCGGGCAATCCCCGCGAGATCAGCCTTGCGCTGGAAGATGCCATCCGCCGCAATCTGGACGCGGAAAAGCAGACCATCCTTCTGCTCAACCGCCGGGGCTACCAGACCATTGCCCAGTGTGAGGACTGCCGCGAGGTGCTCAAGTGCCCCAAGTGCAGCGTGCCCATGGTGTACCACAAATCAGCGCATAAGGTGCTGTGCCACTACTGCGGCTCCCAGCAGGAGCCGCCGCCCACCCTTTGCCCGGCCTGCGGCGGCAAGCTGCAGTACCGGGGCTTTGGCACCCAGAAGGCTGAGGAGGAGCTGGTAAAGCTCTTCCCGGAGGCACGGGTGCTGCGCATGGATCAGGACTCTACCGCCGCCAAGGATGCCCACGAAAAGCTGCTTGCCAAATTTGCAGCGCATGAATACGACATCATGGTGGGTACCCAGATGGTGGCAAAAGGGCTGGACTTCGAGGACGTGACCCTTGTGGGTGTTCTGGGCATTGATTCGCTGCTGTTTGCGCAGGGCTTCCGGGCATACGAGAACGTGTTCAGCCTGATCACGCAGGTGGTGGGACGCAGCGGCCGTGCAAAAGAGCCCGGCTTTGCCATCATCCAGACAACCGACCCGGACAACCCGGTGCTCACCCTTGCCGCCGCACAGGATTACGATGCTTTCTATGAGCAGGAGATCGCTTACCGCAAGCTTGGCTTGTACCCGCCCTTCTGTGGGCTGTGCGTCATCGGCTTTGCCGGTGCAAAGGAAAATGAAGTGGCGCGTGCCGCTGCCCGGTTCTCGGTGCTTTTAGGGCAGCAGGCGTCCAAGCAGCCGGATCTGCCCCTGCGCATTCTGGGTCCTACGCCCGGCAGCATTGAAAAAATCAACGACACCTACCGCTATAAGCTCACCGTCAAGTGCCGCAACGACCGCCGCTTCCGCGACCTTGTGCGTGCTGCACTGGCACTGTATGAAAAAGAAAAACTGCCGTCCAAGGCATCGGTCGTGGTAGATCTGCATTCGGACGGTGACATCTGATAAAACTGGAGGTACCATTATGGCTATCCGTAATATTGTTAAAGAAGGCGACCCCATCCTGAACAAGGTCTGCCGCCCTGTGACCAATTTTGACGACCGTCTGGCTACTCTGCTGGACGATATGCGCGAGACCATGATCGCCGCCGACGGCGTGGGTCTCGCCGGCCCGCAGGTAGGCATGATGCGCCGCCTGTTCGTGGTGTGGGACACCACCGATGCCCCGGAGGAGATCCCCGAGGATTACGAGTACAAGTTCATTGACTTCGTCAACCCTGAGATCCTTGCCGTTTCCGAGGAAGAGGAGACCGCCTACGAGGGCTGCCTGTCCTTCCCGGGACATAACGGCGCTGTGACCCGCCCGGTTGCCGTCAAGGTGCGTGCGCAGGACCGCAACGGCGAATGGTTCGAGCTGGAAGCTGACGGTCTGCTGGGCCGCTGCATCCAGCACGAGAACGACCATCTGGACGGCATCACCATCATGGAGTCCAGCGAGTACTTCTATGAGGATACCGAGGAAGGCAAAAAGGCTGCCCGCGAAGCGAAAGGAAACAACTGATGCGCATTTTGTTCATGGGCACGCCGGATATTGCCGCCGAGTGCCTGAAAGCCCTATATGCCGCCGGGCACGATATCTGTGCCGTGTACACCCGGCGGGATAAGCCGGTCGGCCGCAAGCAGGTGCTCACCGCGCCGCCGGTCAAGGAGGTTGCTCTGGCGCACGGCACACCTGTGTTCCAGCCCCGCACCCTGCGGGACGGCAGCGAGGATGAAAACATCCGTGCCCTTGCCCCGGAGCTGATCGTGGTGGTGGCCTATGGCTGCATCCTGCCGAAGTCCGTGCTGGAAATGCCCCGCTATGGCTGCATCAACCTGCACGTTTCGCTGCTGCCGAAGTATCGCGGTAGCGCCCCGGTGCAGTGGTCGGTGCTGAACGGTGACGCCGAGACCGGCGTTTCCATCATGCAAATGGACGAAGGGCTGGATACCGGCGATGTACTGTACTGTAAAAAAATCGCCATTGACCCCGAGGAGACCAGCGGCGAATTGTTTGACCGCGTTACCGCTGTGGGCGCCGAAGCTCTGTGCGAGACTATTCCCCAAATCGCCGCAGGTACCCTGACGGCTGTGCCGCAAGACTACGAAAACGCCACCCTTGCCCCCATGCTGAACAAGGAGATGGCAGAGTTCCACCTTACAGACTCTGCCGCCCATATCCATAACTGGGTGCGCGGCATGAATCCTTGGCCGGGTGCGTGGTTTATCACTTCCGGCGGCAAAAAACTTAAGGTGATGTCCTGCCGCGTGGCTGCCGCCAACGGTGAAGCCCCCGGCACTGTGCTGGCCACAAAGCCCCTGACCGTAGCCTGCGGCGAGGGTGCTATCCAGCTGCTGGAAGTTGTGCCGGAGGGCAAAAAGCCCATGGATGGCACCGCCTTTGCAGCGGGTCTGCGCCTGAAAACGGGGGATAACCTCTGATGGCGGCAAATCCGCGTGCGGCGGCAGTTGCCGCACTGATACGGCAGGAGCAGGACGGCTTTTCCAATCTGGTGCTGGACGCAGAGCTCAAGCGCCAGAAGCTGGAAGGCCGGGATAAGGGCTTTGCAAGCGCCATCTTCTACACCGTATTGGAGCACCGGGGCACGCTGGACTATATTCTGGAGCAGTTTCTGCCCAAGGGTCTGGCGAAGCTGGATGCCCCCGTGCGGGAGATTCTGCGCGCTGCACTGGCACAGGCGCGCTATATGCAGGTGCCTGTCTCCGCTGCGGTGAACGAAGCGGTCAAGCTGACCCGCACCTTTAAAAAATCCAGCGCTTCCGGCCTTGTCAACGCTGTGCTGCGCAAGGCCTGCGGCTATGATTTAGACGCTGCCGTCTTTACAGACGAGATCCAGCGCCTGATGGTGCTTGGCTCTGCCGGGCGGGATGTGGCGGAATTCCTCCACAAAAACTACCCGGATGAAGCACTGGGCATCCTGACCTATCAGGCCGATGGAGGTTTGACCAGCCTGCGCGCAAATCCCATCAAGGCCAACGCTGCACAGCTGTGTGCGCTGCTCACAGAGCAGGGCGCAGCAGAGGTGCGGCAGGGCATCGTGCCCGGCAGTGTGCTGGCACGGTTTGCGGGCAGCCCGGCAGACAACGAGCTGTTCCGGCAGGGGTACTACCATGTGGAGGGGCAGGCCAGTCAGCTGGCAGCTCTTTGCGTAGGTGCAGCCCCCGGCGAGACGGTGCTGGATCTGTGTGCTGCCCCCGGCGGCAAGACCATTCTGCTGGCCGAGCAGATGCAGGGCACAGGAGAACTGTACAGCTGTGATGCGGCAGAAAACCGTGTAGGGCTGATCCGAACCGCTGTGGATCGCATGGGCTTTGCCGGGGTGCATACCCTGTGCAACGATGCCACCAAGCCGAACCCTGCACTGCCCATGGCAGACCGCATCCTGACGGATGTGCCTTGCAGCGGCTTGGGCATTCTGGCAAAAAAGCCGGATCTCCGCTATAAAAAGCTGGAAGCTGCCCGGCAGGCAGAACTGCTTGCCACACAGGCGGCAATTCTGGATACCGCTGCGGCGCTGCTCAAGGCGGGCGGGCGGTTGGTCTACTCCACCTGCACCATCGACCCGGCAGAAAATCAGCAGCAAATCGCAGCCTTTTTGCAGCGTCACCCGGAATTTGAGGTCTGCGCGCCGGATGTACCGCTGCCCGCCGGGATGACGGCAGGGGAGCACGGCTGCCTTTCGGTGCCCACCCGTACCGGCATGGACGGTTTTTTCCTGTGTGTGCTGCAAAAAGCCGCCGCAACGCAATAAGCACGACCTTTGTGGGTCGTATCCTCTTATAGGAGAACAGAATGGAACAAAAACGCTGTATTTCTTCCCTGACGCTGGCAGAATTGACTGCTGAACTGAAAGCGCTGGGACAGCCGGGTTTCCGGGCAAAGCAGATCTTCCACTGGGTGCACCAGAAACTGGTCACCGAGTTTTCTGCCATGACCGACCAGCCCAAGACCCTGCTGGCAAAGCTGGAAGAAACCTTTTATATCGCTGCACCGCAGATCGAACGCCGTCAGGAAGCTAAGGACGGTACTGTGAAGTATCTGCTGCGCATGGCAGACGGCAACTGCATCGAGACTGTTGTCATGCGTTACCACTACGGCAATACCGTGTGCGTGTCCACGCAGGTGGGCTGCCGCATGGGCTGCCGGTTCTGCGCTTCCACGCAGGCGGGGCGGGTGCGTAACCTTGAAGCAGGCGAGATCTGCTCCGAGAT
>OCHE01002222.1_pt1 | contig 10737 bp, 10 predicted proteins | sample 1538681 | NCBI WGS metagenome assembly OCHE01 (sample SAMN04571717, study PRJEB22368) | human gut metagenome | biome: human gut; material: stool | host: Homo sapiens | place: Luxembourg | collected 2012-08-17
TATCGATATGTCTCTTGGGGAGGTCGAGGATCGGCTATCCTTGCCAACCGATTATTGCGCTGATTTCTCGATTTGAAGCCGATTGAGTAAGCAAATGTATACTTCAATGGCTTCTCGTATTTCTTCTAATATAATGTATTCGTCGGCGGTGTGCGAGCGTGACGAATCGCCCGGACCCATTTTTACCGAGGGGAATGGCATGAGGGCTTGATCGGAGAGGGTGGGAGAACCGAATGGTTTATATCCGGCAAGGAGTGCTCTGCGGACAAATGGGTGCTGCATGGAAATTGCCGATGAATTGAGCCGTAAGGAGCGAGGCGTGATTTTCACTTCGGGAAAACGGGATTTGAGAATCTCGACGGCTTCGGCATTGGTGTAGCGGTCGTTAGTGCGTACATCGACTACAAAATCGCAACGGTCGGGGATAACGTTGTGTTGTGTTCCTGCCTGAATTTGGGTAACAGTCAGTTTTACTTTTCCCAATAAATCGGAAGCGAGTGGAAACTCGAATGTTCGTAGGGCTTCGATCGTTTCGGTGGCTTTGTACAAGGCGTTGATTCCTTCGTTGCGAGCGGCGTGTCCCGACTTTCCATGTGTGGAACAATCGAGTACAAGCAACCCTTTTTCGCAGACGGCGGGCTGCATACCCGTGGGTTCGCCTACCACGGCGAAATCGATAGTCGGCAGTTGTTCCAGAGCCTTGACAATACCGTTTTGCCCGGAGACTTCTTCCTCGGCGGATACCAAAAAGACAAGGTTGTAGGGCTGTTCGGTTTCGGAAAGGTGAATGAATGCGCTTAACAAAGAGACGACGCTTGCTCCGGCATCGTTGCTTCCTAAGCCATATAGCCGGTTATCTTCTTCGATCGGAACAAAGGGCGGGCGACTCCAACTGTCTGTGGGCTTTACCGTATCTATGTGCGAGTTGAGGAGAACGGTGGGTTTTTCTGAATCGAATTCGCGGGCGAAAGTCCATACGTTATTGCCGGTTCGATATGGTGTGAATCTGTTTTTTTGCAAGGTCTCACAGATTATTTGCGCTGCCGCATCTTCCTCCCGACTGATGGAAGGCGTCCCGATTAACCGATGTAGCAAATCTATGGCAGAATAATATAGTTCGTCTTTTGAGTTCATTACCGATTTCGATTTTCACAAAAGTAGTTTATTTTTATCGGTTTCGATAATTTCTGACCGGATTTATTGGGGGCGATATGGGTTTGAATATTAACCGATATTAACTATTCGAATTTGGACGCTTATTTGTGGGGAAAGGTTGATGTACAAATGATATAAAGCCGAATTTTGCAATGTCGACTTAACAAAATGAAATATATATTCTACTTAAAACTTATTAAAACGGGAATCGTACCGATATAATCCGTAACTTTGTCGCAGATTTATAGTTATATTTATGGTAAATCAATTGACCTCGTTGGTCCGCAGGCAGGCTGCAAAATATGGCAACCGTGAGGTGTTCAGCCACAAGGACTATTCAACCAATCGATGGGTTTCTACTTCTTGGAACCGTTTCGCAGAGCAAGTATCGGACATGGCGAAAGCTATGGTAATATTGGGTATTCGCGAAGAAGAAAATATTTCTACATATACGCAGAATAAACCGGAAGGTCTTATCGTGGATTTCGCTGCATTCGATAACCGTGCGGTGACAGTGCCTCTTTACCCGACCAGTTCTTTGGATCAGATAAAGTATATTATCGATGAGGCAGAGATACGATTCTTGTTCGTTGGCGGTCAAGTGCAGTACGACAATGCGATTATCGCCTTGCGGGAGTGTCCGACGTTGGAAAAACTGATACTTTTCGATCCCGATATAAAACGAGCAGAGAGCGATAGCTCGTCTGTTTATTTCGAAGACTTGATAGCAATGGGAAAATCGGCAGACGAGAAAGTCTGCGAAGAAGTGGAGCGGCGTAGAAATGCCGGTTCGCCCGACGATTTGGCTACGTTGATTTATACCTCTGGAACGACCGGAGAGCCCAAAGGAGTTATGTTGGCGCATTCCAATTACGACGAGGCTATGCGTATACATCTTCAACGTTTAGTAACATGTTCGGATAAAGACGTTTCGCTTTGTTTCCTTCCGTTGACTCATGTGTTCGAGCGGGCGTGGTCTTATTATTGTTTGACCGTGGGCATGCGTATCGCTATCAATGTCGATCCGAAAGATATACAGAACACGATTCGAGAGATACGGCCGACTATTATGTGCAGTGTTCCCCGTTTTTGGGAGAAGGTTTACTCGGCCATACAGGATAACCTGTCGAAGATGAAAGGTATCGCTCGTCGCTTGGCAGAGAGGGCGTTCGTAATAGGTCGTCGGCGCAATGTGGAATATTTGCGAGCCGGGAAACGTGTACCGCTGTGGCTCGAATGCCAATACAGATTCTACGACAAGTTCGTTTTCTCGAAAATTCGTCGGGCTGTCGGGGTAGAAAACGGGAATATCTTTCCTACGGCGGGAGCTCCGTTATCCGACACGATTAACGAGTTTCTGCATATTTGCGGTATCAATATCGTTTATGGTTATGGCCTTTCCGAGACGACAGCGACGGTGAGTTGCTTCGATTTGGTGGGATATGAATTCGGAACGGTAGGTTCTTTAATGCCCGATATTCAGGTGAAGTTGGGTGAGAATAACGAGATATTGGTAAAAGGAAAGACCGTAATGAAGGGTTATTACCGTAAACCCGAAGAGACGGCCAGAGTCTTTACCGAGGACGGTTGGTTCCGTACGGGCGATGCCGGCAAGGTAAACGAACAAGGGGCATTGGTGTTGACCGAGCGTTTGAAAGATTTGTTCAAAACGTCCAATGGGAAATATATCGCTCCGCAGGCGTTGGAAACCCGTCTGGGTGAAGATAAGTATATCGACCAAGTGGCGGTGATAGGAGACCAACGGAAATATGTGACGGCCATTATCATTCCGGCTTATGAGGCTTTGAAAGAGTATGCCGCTCAGAAACAGATACAATATCGAAATTTGGAAGAGCTGGTAAAAAACCAGAAGATACAGGCTCTTATTTCGGAACGGATAGAAGCGTTGCAAAAGAATTTTGCCCGGTTCGAACAAATCAAGCGGTTCACGCTATTGCCGCAGGCTTTCAGCATGGAAAAGGGCGAGTTGACCAATACGTTGAAAATTCGTCGGTCGGTTATCAATTTATTGTATAAAGACGAGATAGAGGCCATGTATGCTTAAAAACGAAATATGAAATTTGGTAAATAGGCAGAGGGTGTATATTTTTGTACACCCTTTTGTCATATCATAAGGAAGCCTATAAATATGATTACACAAGAACAATTAAAAGAGACGGAAGAACGCAAGTTGGCGTTGAGGAGGTATCTTTGACATCGATTCGAAGAAAATCGAGGTAGAAGAGGAAGAGTTGCGTACCCATGTGCCCGATTTTTGGGAAGACCAAAAAAAGGCGGAAGCACAGATGAAGAAAGTAAAAGCCTTACATTTCTGGATAGATAGTTATACCGAGATAGAAAAGTCGGTGGAAGAATTGAGGCTGGCTTTCGATTTCGTGAAAGAAGGTATCGTGTCGGAAGAAGAGGTGGACGAGATTTACAAACGCACTACGGAGCTTATCGAGAATCTCGAACTTCGCAATATGTTGCGTCGGGAAGAGGATAAATTGGGTGTCGTTCTGAAAATCAATTCGGGAGCCGGAGGAACCGAGTCGCAAGACTGGGCATCGATGTTGATGCGTATGTACTTGCGATGGTGCGAACAGCATAACTATAAAGCCTCTATCGCCAATATATTGGAGGGCGACGAGGCCGGTATCAAATCGGTGACGATACAAATCGAAGGTGATTATGTATACGGTTATTTGAAAAGCGAGAACGGTGTGCACCGGTTGGTGCGGGTATCTCCGTATAATGCGCAAGGAAAGCGCATGACTTCTTTTGCATCGGTATTCGTCACACCGTTGGTCGACGATACGATAGAAATCAATATCAATCCGGCGAATATTTCGTGGGATACATTCCGATCGAGCGGGGCCGGGGGACAGAATGTGAATAAGGTGGAGTCGGGCGTGCGGTTGCGCTATCAGTTCAAAGACCCTTATACCGGAGAGGAGGAAGAAATCTTGGTCGAGAATACCGAGACACGGGATCAGCCTAAAAACCGGGAGAATGCCATGCGCCAGTTGCGCTCTATTTTGTATGAGAAAGAGTTGCAACATCGTATGGCCGAACAAGCTAAAATCGAGGCCGGCAAGAAAAAAATCGAGTGGGGGTCGCAAATACGCAGTTATGTATTCGACGACCGTCGGGTGAAAGACCACCGTACCAATTATCAAACTTCGGACGTGCAGGGCGTCATGGACGGTAAGATAGACGATTTTATCAAAGCCTATTTGATGGAGTTTGCCGGTGAAGAAAATAACGGTTAGACTAATGGACAAACTGACACTGATAAAAGTAGGGGGTAAAATAGTGGAGGAGCAGGAGACGTTGAGTCGCCTGCTTGTTGCTTTTGCTGCCATTCCCGAGAAAAAGGTCTTGGTACATGGTGGCGGTCGGTCGGCCACCGCTATGGCCTCCCGCTTGGGGATAGAGAGCCGAATGGTCGGCGGTCGTCGCATTACGGATAAATCTATGCTCGAAGTGGTGACAATGGTTTACGGCGGTTTGGTAAACAAAAACATTGTAGCCGGATTACAGGCAGTGGGTGTGAATGCTTTGGGTATGACGGGAGCTGACATGAATATTTTGTTGTCGGACAAACGCCCGGCAGGAGAGGTCGATTACGGTTATGTAGGCGATGTGCGTCATGCCGACGGTAAAGCGCTTACAGGTCTAATCGAGATGGGGGTTGTTCCCGTAATCGCTCCGCTTACCCATGACGGTAAAGGCTCTATGCTAAACACCAATGCCGACACTATGGCGGGAGAAACGGCTAAGGCTTTGGCTCCTTATTACGATGTCTCACTGGTCTATTGTTTTGAGAAAAAAGGAGTGTTGCGAGATGAGAAGGACGACGAGAGTGTTATTCCGGAAATTGATTTTTCTTTATTTCAAGAATATCGGGGGAAAGGAATTATACAAGGCGGCATGATTCCTAAACTCGAAAATGCATTCGAGGCTATTCGGCACGGGGTATGCGAGGTAATCATTACTCGTGCCGATTGTATAGGGCAAAAGGATAGGGGGACAAGGATTGTAGGATAAGCGTTTAGAATGGAACTGCTTATGTCGTTGAATTAATTCTGAGTTGATTCATCTTTAAGGGTAATCATTTTGCAGGAATTGGGAAACGAATAGTCGTCTATAAATAAAATACAAGGGTTATTCCGAAAGGAATAACCCTTGTCGTTAAGGATAGGTTATCGTTTATTTAAATAAAGTCCCCTCGGTGAAATTTTAGTATCGACCTATCCATTCCCAACCGGAAGGAGTATATTCCGATGAAAGAATAATGATTCCCTCTTGATTTCGGAGAGATTCTATGACTAAGAAATATCCGCAATGGTTCTGTATTCGAGAAGAACTTTTCCATGCTTGATGTACAAAATAAAGATGCCCGATTTGAGGATAACAGTATGATTCTCCTTCTTGTGGAATGTCAATGGTATTCAGGTCTATATCTTCTGTTCCCCGTTTTCCTAAATCGGTAAAGGTGGTTATTCTGTTTTCTTGTCCTTCGACTTTTCCGTTATTCCATGAGATGATAATATTCTTATTGAGAAACTCGAAGGGGGACTGGTCGCTGATCAATCCCCTTGTCCATACGGTATCGACGTTGGTTGGATATTCTTTCTCGCATGAGGTGAAAGAGATGAGTAAAAGTAAAAAGATAGAGATTTGAAATGTTAAATGTTTCATAAAATAAAAAGGTAAATATCCGACCGGTTCCAAAATCGGATTGTTTGAAAATGGATTGTAGACGGATATAAAAAAGACGCGGAACCTAACTTTATCGTATCTCAAGGTTCTGGAATACCCTATTAAGCAATAAAGTTAAGCCCACGTCGTGCGACGTAGGCGTTATAACTCTATATCCTTGCTTAATGTTTATAGAATTTTCCAGATTCTGAGATACAAGAATAAAAGCTAACGCTCTTTTATATATGTCTTAAAAACGATAAGTTATTTACATAGGCTCTTGTGTTTTATTTGTTTGCGCAAATATACGGATTTTATTTCAATTGTTCCGCTTGATTGTAAATAGCTTCGAAAATGGTTTTGTCGGCCTCGGTTAAAGTGCGTCCGCGGCGAGCCATCATTTTCTCGGCGATAGCATAAAATTTGGTGAGTTGTACGTCGGTGAATCCGGCGGTTCCCCCTTCGCTGAACGAGGCGACAAAGTTACGCGGAAATCCGGCTCCGTGTATATTCACGCCTACACCTACGACCGTCGCTGTGTTGAACATGGTGTTGATTCCGGCTTTGGAATGATCGCCCATGATAAGTCCGCAAAATTGCAGGTTCGTGCGGAGGAAGCGGCGGGTAGGATAATTCCACAATTTAATTTCGCTGTAATCGTTTTTGAGATTGGAGGATACAGCTCCGGCGCCCAAGTTACACCATTCGCCAATAACGGCATTTCCTAAAAATCCATCGTGGGCTTTATTGGAGAATCCGAACATGACTACATTATTCAATTCTCCGCCTACCTTACAATATGGCCCCAACGTGGTCGCTCCATAAATTTTAGTACCCATGTTGACAACGGCGTGTTCGCAGGCAGCGAATGGCGCGCGAATGCAACTGCCTTCCATGATTTCGCAGTCTTTCCCTAAGTATATGGGACCGTTTGTGACGTTGAAAATTGCACATTCGGCATGTGCTCCCGGTTCTAAAAATATCTTGGGAGTTCCGTCTGGGAAGCAGGGCTCGCCGATGATACGGTTCGAATCGCTGAGTTTCTCGCTCGTTCGTCCGTTTGTAATGAGTCGGAAATCGGCTTCCAGACATTCTCCGTTCGTCAGAAATATATCATAAAGATGTCGGATACATTTCAGCGTGTGGTCGTACTCTATCGTGCAATTGTATCGTTCGTTTCGGAAATCGGCTTCATTTCCTCGAAATGCAAGCAGTTCTTGATTGCAGACGATGGCTTCTCCGGGATCCAAATCGGATATTTGTTTTACCAATGAATCGTCGGGAAGAATGTGGCTTGCGATAAAAATGTTATCGTCCGAGAGAGCCGCCGGATATTTGGCTGCCATATATTCGGGTGTGAGATAGGAGTACATGCCGGGTAACCGGTGTTCCCATTTTTCTCGTATGGTAAGAATTCCTATTCTAATGTCCGAAACCGGACGGGTGAATGCCAGCGGTAAAAGATCGAAATGCTGTTGATTAACGTCGAAAAGAATGATATTTTTCATAACCAAATGTAATTTGATACTTCAAAGGTAATGTAAATCTTAGAAATAGGTTCGGTTTTTTTAATAAATATTTCATACAGAGGGGTGTGCAGTAGAGCGAGGTAACGAATGAACAGCGGTTTGTGAAATCCTTTGAACAAATGAGGCCATATAGTCGTTTATGAGGGAAAAAGGGATATATGGAGAAGAATCGTTTTGTGCAGTTGGTGGCCGATATGCTGTATCGGACGGATCGGGAATCTTTGAATTTGGAGACTCTTTATAAAAGTCTGGAAGAGTGGAATTATTTATTTGAGGTTTCTTTGGCTATGATGCTCGAAGAGGAATATCAAGTAGAGGTTACTCCTGAGGATTTTGATTGCACGAGAACCTTGGGTGAGTTGTTCCATCGGGTTTGTGAACCCAGTTTGGCTGATAAAAACTAAAAAAAATCGGAGGAATAGAAAATATGTGCGGATTAGCCGGGATAGTGGGAGAGGTGGATTTGATGGAGCAAGTATTGCTTCATATGTCTGCGGCACAAAATCACAGAGGGAAAGAGACTCCTAATAGTTGGGTCTCTTCTTTTATTGATGCTCGGGTGGGATTGATGCATAATCGCATGAAAACCATCGATATGGCCGTGGCTCCTAAACAACCGTTCGAAGATAACGATACCGGATTGGTCGTTATGTTAGATGGTGAAATATTTAATTATGAAGACGTCCGGCGCCAGCTCGAAAATTATTATTCTTTTACGACTCGTGGAATGTGCGAGGTGATTACAAAAGCGTATGACCGTTGGGGAGATGGTTGTTTCGACCGGTTCGAGGGATACTTTTCTATCGTTATATACAATCGCTGGTCGGAGGAATTGTTGCTTTGCCGAGATCGGTTTGGCATAAAGCCCTTGTATTATGCCACCCAAAGGGGTAACTTATTTTTCGCATCCGAAATCAAAGCTTTGTTTGCCGGTGGAATTCGTCCTTTGTTGTCGGCGGAACGATGGGCGAGTTACTTGGCCTATTCTACTTATGGCAGTCCTTATGAAACTTTTTGGGAAGGTGTGCATCAGCTCCCTGCCGGATTTTTGTTGCATTATAATGGTTATTCGCTGGTAGAGAAACGTTGGTATGAGTTTGAAAAAAGAGTCTCATTGTGGAGCGAGGAGTCGCCCGAGCGATTGCCGGAGGCTTTTCTGGAACAGATGCACAGGAGTGTCGGATACAGCTTGATGGGAGAAATGGAGAAAGGTTTGTCGCTAAATGGTAGTTTGGAGTCGGCGTTATTTATTTCTCTGATGAAGGAAATAGGACTTCCGAGGTCGTTGAAGAGCTATATGCATTATCGGGGGGAAACTGCATCAAAGCGGAGTTTTGTGGAGTGCCGAGATGCTTGCGGAGGCCCCTTTGCCAATGGAACAGGTGAAAATTACCAAATCGATGTTATTGAAGGAGCTCGATTATCTGGCGAGATGGCAAGAGGAACCTATCGACGGTTTGAACACAATTACCTACTCTGCTTTTTTCAGGGTTATGCACAAGCGCGGACTTTCGGTGCTTAGTGGCGGATGGGGACTTAATCATTTTTTAGGCGGGGTTTCGTTGCCGGGTGACAGTTCTACATCATTGGTCCCTTCGGAGGTCCTGTCGGCCGATTTCAGACGATTGGCACGGAAACCCGAATATCGACATTCGTTTGTTTCGGAAAATGAAAATTTACGGTTTTGTGATTTGTGCTATGAACGTATACCACATTTGTTGAGAAGTGTCGATAAAATGAGTATGTATTACGGGGTTCAAATCAGGAATGCTTTTTTAAATCACAACTTGATCGAAATCGCTTTTGCATTGGCCGATGGAAGTTCGGGTAAGCATCGAAAGGCTTGGTTTTCGGATAAAATCGTGATGCCTTTACTCCCTGAAAAAATAAGGCTTGCTCCCAAAAATGAGGTAGAGGGACTTTATGATATTCCCACGGAATTAAAAGGCTGGGCCGATGAAGTGGTACATGATTTGCGATTCGGGCAAGTTTCGGAATGGTTTGATTATCCCCGGTTGGAAAGAGCGTGGGAGAATCCTGAAAGCGGAGTTTTCTCCGATCCGGTAAAGGCTTGGAAGTTGTTGTCTCTGTGTTTACAGTTGAAAAGTTTGACTTGAATTGATCGTGCTCATGTAGCGGTTCTGATAAATTTTATCTTTTGTTGTAAAACTTTTGCGTTTAGAGGAGATTATATTTGTTTCTCCTCTCGGCTTGCGCTATCTTTGTCTTCCAAAATATATTTCGATGAAATTTACAGAGCAGAAGTTAAAGGGGGTTTTTGTCATAGAACCGCAGGTGTTTGGCGATAGCCGGGGATATTTTATGGAAAGTTATAAGAAGGAACTTTTCGAGAAGTATATAGGGGTTGTCGATTTTATTCAAGACAACGAGTCGCGGTCGAGTTATGGCGTGGTGAGGGGACTCCATTTCCAAAGGGGTGAATGGTCACAGTCCAAATTGGTGAGAGTGACACAGGGGCGTGTCTATGACGTGGTTGTTGATTTGCGTCGTACGTCCCCTACGTTCGGGCAGTATGTAGGGATAGAGCTGTCCGATGAAAATAAAAAGCAACTTTTTGTTCCCAGAGGGTTTGCTCACGGTTTTGCTGTATTGAGTGAAACTGCCCAATTCTGTTACAAGGTAGATAATGTATATGCTCCTCATGAGGAAGTGACATTGTTTTATAACGATCCTCATGTGGCCGTGCAATGGCCTATAAAGGCCGAGGAAATGTTGCTCTCGGAAAAAGATAAGAAGGGACTCGGATTTGAGGAAATCGAGGTTTTCGAATAAAACGAAAATTTTATATTCGTTTTTTTAATGTTTATGGCATAAAGAGAAAAAGCTGAAAAATAATCCCAATATGTTTGGTTTTTAATGATTTAGTCTTTATCTTTGCACCACTTTTGATGCCGTAGAAGGTCGATATTTTTATATAATCGCTTGATTATGTGAAAGTAATGGCTGGTTTTGGTGTCGTGGATAAAGAGAAAAATAAGAAGAGTTATAAGTAAAAGATTTTTTAAAAAAAAAGTTCTAAGAAATGCCTACAATTCAACAATTAGTAAGAAAAGGACGGGTTGTATTGGAAGACAAGAGTAAATCTCCCGCATTGGATTCATGTCCCCAAAGACGTGGCGTGTGTGTGAGAGTTTACACGACGACTCCTAAAAAACCTAACTCTGCCATGCGTAAAGTAGCTCGTGTGCGCTTAACCAACGGGAAAGAGGTGAACTCTTATATACCGGGTGAAGGTCACAATTTGCAAGAGCACTCTATCGTACTTGTCCGTGGCGGTCGTGTGAAAGACCTTCCGGGTGTGCGTTATCACATCGTTCGTGGTACATTG
>OCHE01002224.1_pt1 | contig 10732 bp, 6 predicted proteins | sample 1538681 | NCBI WGS metagenome assembly OCHE01 (sample SAMN04571717, study PRJEB22368) | human gut metagenome | biome: human gut; material: stool | host: Homo sapiens | place: Luxembourg | collected 2012-08-17
TGTTCTGTACTGAAAATCTAGCAGGTTAATACGCAGAATGTGCTGTGGAGCAAAACGCCACGGCACATTTTTGCATAAAAATTATTTGAAGGAGGTTCTTTCGTGAAAAAACAGTCCGATCTTTCCCGGCTGATGGGCTATGCCGGGAACTACCGATATTTCACCTACGCTTCGTGGGTGCTGTCTGCGGTCAGCGCGCTGGTGGCACTGGTGCCCTTTGTGTACATCTGGAAGATCCTGCGGGATGTGTTGAACGCCGCGCCGGACTATGCGCAGGCGGTGAACATCCCCCATTACGGCTGGATGGCAGTGTTGTTTGCAGTGCTGTCTTACCTTATTTACATTGCAGCGCTGATGTGCTCCCACCTGTCGGCGTTCCGGGTGGCGACCAATCTGCGGCTGGCGGTGTCGGAGCATCTGGCGGTGCTGCCGCTGGGCTTTGCCGAGACTTTCGGCAGCGGCAAGCTGCGCAAGATCATCCATGAGAGCACGGGAGCAGCCGAGACCTATCTGGCCCACCAGCTGCCCGACCAGTACAACGCCATCGCCACCCCGGTGGGGCTGCTGGTTTTGCTGCTGGCGTTCGACTGGCGGCTGGGGCTGCTGAGCCTTGCGCCGGTGGTGCTGGCTTTTCTCATTATGACGACCATGACTGGCAAGCGGATGGCTGAAAAAATGCGGCAGTACGGCAACGCCTTGGAGGCTATGTCCAATGAGGCCGTGGAGTACGTCCGGGGCATCCCGGTAGTCAAGACCTTCGGGCAATCCGTCTTTTCGTTCAAAAAATTCAAAGCGACCATTGATGAGTACGAAAAGTGGGTCATTGCCTACACCAAAGAGCTGCGGATGCCGATGATGCTCTATACTGCCGCAATCAACGGTGTGTTTGCTTTCTTGATTGTAGGTGGGCTTCTGTTCACCCGGAACGGTGTGACTTCGGAATTTCTGCTGAACCTGCTGTTCTACATCATCATTACCCCGGTAATCTCCCTGACCCTGACCCGCATCATGTACATGAGCGAAAATGAACTCGTTGTGGCAGATGCGTTGGCTCGTGTGGATTCGGTTCTGGATGCGGAACCTGTGCCAGAAAACGATCATCCGCGGCATCCGAAAGATGCCTCTGTGTCCCTGAAGGATGTGCATTTCAGCTATGATGGCAAAACGGATGTTATCAAGGGCGTTTCGCTGAAAATTCAGCCGGGTCAGATGGTGGCTTTCGTTGGCCCCTCCGGCGGCGGCAAATCCACACTGGCAAACCTGATTTGCCGGTTCTTTGATGTGCAGAGCGGCAGCGTCCGAGTGGGAGAAGCGGATGTGCGGGACATCCCCAAGGAAGAGTTGATGGACACCATCTCCTTTGTGTTCCAGAACAGCCGCCTGCTCAAGGGCAGCATTCTGGACAACGTCCGGCTGGGCAGAGCGCAGGCCACCGAAGCCGAGGTGCTGGCGGCGCTGAAAGCTGCACAGTGCATGGATATCGTGGAAAAGTTCCCGGAGGGCATCCATACCGTCATTGGCACAAAAGGCGTGTATCTGTCCGGCGGCGAGCAGCAGCGCATTGCCATTGCCCGCGCCATGCTGAAAAATGCGCCCATCCTGCTGCTTGACGAGGCCACCGCTTTTGCCGACCCGGACAATGAAGCAAAGGTGCAGGCAGCCTTTGCTCAGCTTGCCAAGGGCAAAACCGTGCTGATGATCGCACACCGTCTGTCCACCGTAGCCAACGCCGACTGCATCTATGTGGTGCAGGATGGGCAGATTGTGGAATCCGGCACAAAGGACGAACTGTGCGCGCAGAACGGCCTGTTTGCCCGGATGTGGCAGGACTATCAGGCCTCGGTGCAGTGGAAGGTCGCAAAGGAGGGGTAAGGAATGATCGAAAAAATTCAACACGCCACAGCCAGCTCCCCGGAGGGCGCAAAGGGGCTTGTAAAGGGCGTTCTGGCCTGTGCGTTCCAGAACATGGCGTTCATGCTGCCCACCGGGCTGCTGTATCTTCTGGTAAAAGACCTGCTGGCAGGCTCTACGAGTGAGAGAAGTACCTTTTATCTGCTGGGATGCGTTGCCTGCTTTGCACTGATTTTACTGACCACATGGTTCCAGTACAACGGCACCTATTTTACCACCTATAAAGAGAGCGGCACCCGCCGCCTGACCCTTGCGGAGCGGCTGCGGAAGCTGCCTCTGTCCTTTTTCGGCAAGCGGGATCTTGCCGACCTGACCAGCACCATCATGGCGGACTGTGAGGTACTGGAAAAGGACTGCTCCCACTTCATTCCCGGCCTGTTCGGCTCCCTCATTTCCACGGTGCTCATTGCCCTGAGCCTGTTCGCCTTTGAGTGGCGGATGGCACTGGCGGCTCTGTGGGTCATTCCGGTATCCGCTGCCATCGTGGTGGGCAGCTATCGGGTACAGGATAAGGTGCAGGCCAGGACCATGGCGGCGAAAATGGCCTGTGCGGACGGCATTCAGGAGTACATCGAGACCCTCCGGGACCTGAAAGCCAGCAATGCAGAGCAGCGGTATCTGTCTGGCCTTTCCGACAAAATTCGGGCAGTGGAAAAGCAGTCTATTGTGGCAGAGCTGGAAACAGCGCTGTTTGTGTCCTCCGCCGGCATGGTGCTCAAGCTGGGCATTGCATCGGTGGCGCTCACCGGTTCGGTGCTGCTGGTGCAGGGCAGCATCGACGTACTGACCCTGTTTCTGTTCCTGATGGCGGCATCCCGGATGTACGACCCTATGCAGGGCGCGTTGCAGAATCTGGCGGCGGTCATTGCCATGCGCACCAATGTGGGGCGGATGAACGAGATTCTGGACGCTCCCCTGCAGACCGGCAGCGAGCAGCTGACCAATCAGGGCTGCGATATCGTGTTCGACCATGTGGGCTTTGCCTATGACTCCGGTGAAGCGGTGCTGCGGGATGTCTCCTTTACCGCAAAGCAGGGGGAGGTTACGGCGCTGGTGGGCCCCTCCGGCAGCGGCAAGACCACTGTTTCCCGGCTGGCAGCACGGTTCTGGGATTACCAGAAGGGCAGTATCACCGTGGGCGGCATGGATGTCTCCCGAATCGACCCGGAAAAACTCATGAGCCTGTATTCCATCGTCTTTCAGGATGTGACCCTGTTTGACAACACAATCCTCGAAAACATCCGTCTGGGGCGCAAAGGTGCCACCGACGAGGAGGTCCTTACGGCGGCAAAGCTGGCAAACTGCGAGGAATTTGCCGAGAAGCTGCCGGACAAGTGGAACACCAATATCGGCGAGAATGGCTGCGCTCTTTCCGGCGGTGAGCGTCAGCGCATTTCCATCGCCCGTGCTTTTCTGAAGGATGCGCCCATCATTCTGCTGGACGAGGCCACCGCAAGTCTGGATGTTGAGAACGAAACGGCGATTCAGGAGGCTCTGTCCCGCCTCATCAAAAACAAGACCGTTCTCATCATCGCTCACCGGATGCGTACCGTGGCAGGTGCAGACAAGGTTGTTGTGCTGAAGGATGGCATCGTAGCGGAGCAAGGCAGACCGGATGAGCTTTATGCTCGGAACGGATTGTATGCGCACATGGTTGATTTGCAATCAGCAAGTCAGAATTGGACGATTTAAAGCTATAATAAGAGAAAGCTGTTTCAAAAGGATGCTCTGTCATGGGATAGAACATCCTTTTTGAATACCGTTCAGCCGAAATTTGTACAGGAGTCCATCATAAAAATGACATTCAGGAAAAATGACATTCTATAAACCTATTGCAATAGGATGAAAAGTATGGTATATACATTATACGAAACATTGCTTTGAAATGAACACTCTACCGTCCATTGATGCATAAAAGAGAGGTGCTTGCCATGACCGCCGTGATCTATGCCCGCTATTCATCGGATAACCAGCGCGAAGAATCCATTGAAGGCCAGATTCGTGAATGCACTGCCTATGCGGAAAAGAATGGCATCACCATCGTCAAGCACTACATTGACCGTGCCATCTCTGCCAAAACGGACAACCGCCCGGAGTTTCAGCAGATGATAAAAGACAGCGACAAAAAGCTGTTTGACATTGTGCTGGTCTGGAAGCTTGACCGTTTTGCCCGGAACCGCTACGACAGTGCCCGGTACAAGACCCAGCTGAAGAAGAATGGTGTCAAGCTCATGTCTGCCACCGAGATCATCTCCGAGGGGCCGGAGGGCATCATTCTGGAATCGGTGCTGGAAGGTTATGCCGAGTATTATTCCGCTGACCTTGCCGAGAAGGTCGTGCGTGGACAGACCGAGAACATCCTGAAAGGACGCTGCAACGGTGGTCGTGGAACCTTTGGTTACACGCTGGATTCGGAACGGAAGTTCCATATTGACCCTCTCACCTCGCCTTTTGTGCTGGAATCGTTCAAGAAGTACAATGAAGGCTCCACCATGAAGGAGATCCGGGACTGGCTGAACGAAAACGGCATCAAGAACCCGGTGGGCGGTGCGTTCACTTATAACAGTGTCGAACATATGCTCAAAAACCGGCGGTACATCGGAGAACTGAAATTCCGGGATGTGGTCGTGCCGAATGCTATCCCGCCCATCATTCCACTGGAACTGTTTGAGGATGTGCAGGAGAAGATCGCAAAAAACAAGAAAGCCCCTGCCCGTAGAAAGGCAGAGGACGATTATCTGCTCACCACCAAGCTGTTCTGCGGCTACTGTGGGGCGTTGATGTTTGGCGAGAGCGGCACAAGCCGGACGGGTGAAGTTCACCGCTACTATAAATGTGCTACTGCCAAAAAGCACAAGGGCTGCAAGAAAAAGACCGTCCGCAAACAGTGGCTGGAAGATTTGGTAGTCAACCAGACCATGCAGCTTGTGAAAGACGATGCCGCTATGGAATCCATCATCGCCAAGGTGATGGAACTGCAAAATAAGGAGAACACCAACATTCCACTCTATGAGAAGCAGCTTCGGGATGCGGAATCTGGTATCCAGAATATGCTGAACGCGATTCAAGCTGGAATCCTGACCAGTTCCACCAAGGAGCGGCTGGAGCAGCTGGAAGAAACCAAGCGTGAGCTTGAAGCCCGCATTGCGGAAGAAAAGCTGGCGAAGCCGAAAGTGACCGAAGAATTCATTCGGTTCTGGCTGCTGCGGTTTCGCAAGCTGGACATGAGCCTGAAAGACCAGCGGCAGGCGCTGGTGGATACGTTTATCAATGCGATTTATCTGTATGATGATAAGGTTTTGATAACTTTTAATTATAAAGAAGGAACACAGACCATCACTTTTGAGGAAGCTGCAGAAGCTGCATCAAAGGGAAATGGTTCGGATTTGGGTTGCTTTGCTGCACCAAGAAAAACCAGAACACATTGGTGTTCTGGTTTTTCTTGGTGCGATGGAAGGGCTCGAACAGGGCGGCGGCGCACAGCGCCGCAAGCAAAGCCACAGTGCGGCTTTGCTTAGCCCACGGGTCCCAACGGCTAGGAATGTCTAACGTGGAAGCTGTGAATCGAAAGATTTCATGGCTTTTTTGTTTTGTAAGCCATGGGTGCACGGCTTCTGCATGGTCTGGATGCTTGCAAGTGCATTTTGCATTGTGCTATAATTTTTCTGCTAAAATCTATCGCGCAGGCAGCATCTGCCGATCGTATAGGGAGGTCTGTTTCATGAATACCACATTGCGGCGGGACGCCGATGCAATTGTCCGTTCCAGCATTCAGGCGGTGCTTCCAGACGAAGCTGTGCGCCGTGCGCTGGAAGCCTTTCAGCCAAAGGGCGGCAGAGTGCTGCTGGTGGCGGCGGGCAAAGCGGCATGGCAGATGGCGCACGCCGCCGTGCAGGCACTGGGGCGCGTGGACGGCGGCGTGGTGGTGACAAAGTACGGCCATGTGAAGGGCGGGATCCCCGGCGTAAATTGCTGCGAGGCTGGGCATCCGGTGCCGGATGCCAACAGCTTTGCGGCCACCGAAAAAGCTTTAGCGCTGGTACGGGGGCTGACCGCAAAGGACACGGTGCTGTTTCTGCTTTCCGGCGGCGGCAGCGCCCTGTTTGAAAAACCTCTCGTCTCCGGCGCAGAGCTGCAGGACATCACAAATCAGCTGCTTGCCTGCGGAGCCGACATTGTAGAGATGAACACCATCCGCAAACGGCTGTCCGCAGTCAAGGGCGGGCGGTTCGCGCAGCACTGTGCTCCCGCAAGGGTGTTCAGCATCGTGCTCAGCGATATTCTGGGCGACCCGCTGGATATGATCGCCAGCGGCCCGGCAGCGCCGGACTCCTCCACCTGCGCACAGGCGCTTGCCATTGCGGAAAAATATCGGCTGAACCTGTCTAAGCAGGCAAGGACGCTGCTGGCGCAGGAAACGCCGAAAGCCCTTGACAACGTGACCACCCGGATCACCGGCAGTGTGCGGGAACTGTGTACTGCCGCCGCCGATGCCTGCCGGAAGCTGGGGTATGAGCCGGTCGTCCTTACCGACCGGCTCTGCTGCGAAGCCCGGGAGGCGGGCAGCTTTCTTGGCTCCATTGCCCGCACCCATGCGGGACAGGGCAAAAGGCTGGCTTTTATCGCAGGCGGGGAAACGGTGGTGCACCTGACCGGCAAAGGGCTGGGCGGGCGAAATCAGGAGCTTGCGCTTGCCGCTGCCCCTGCCCTTGCGGGGCTGGAACACTGCTGTGTGTTCTCGGTGGGCAGTGACGGCACCGACGGCCCTACCGATGCCGCAGGCGGCTATGTGGATGGCGACACCGCCGCCGCACTGGCTGCAGCGGGCTGGAATGTTTTTGACGCTTTGCAAAACAACGATGCCTACCACGCCTTGCAGGCAGTGGAAGGGCTGATCCTCACAGGGGCCACCGGCACCAATGTCAACGATGTTGCCGTGGCACTGGTCTGACGCAGAAAAAGCCGCTCCGGGCACACCCGGAGCGGCTTTTTTAAGGAGGTAACGAGGTAAATGAATAAGGATCTCCCAACGCTTATCCCGGGGTGCAGGCCCCGGACAGGCGCTCAGGCAAAGAAGGAAATAACAAGTGCTACCAGGAAGCCCACGCCGCCGACCAGCGTTTCCATGATGGTCCAGGTCTTGAGGGTGGTCTTTTCGTCCATGCCCACAAGGCTCTTCACCAGCCAGAAGCCGGAGTCGTTGAAGTGGGAGCAGACGGTGGAGCCGCCTGCAATGGCAGCGGTGACACAGGCGAGGTACAGCGGGCTCAGCTCGCTGAGGCCGGGCATGGCGGAGATGATGCCGGCTGCCATGGTCATAGCCACGGTAGCGGAACCCACCGAGATACGCACCAGAGCAGCCACGATGAAGGCCACCAGCACCAGCGGCAGGCTGGCGTTTGCCACGGCGTTGCCGATGACATCGCCCAAGCCGGAGTTCTGCAGCATATAGCGCAGCACGCCGCCGCAGGCAGTGACCAGCAGGATCATACCGGTGGGCTCCAGAGACTTGGTCATGATCTTTTCCAGCTGGGCGTTGTTATAGCCGTGACGGGTGCCCAGCAGGTACATAGCAGCGATGGTAGCCAGCAGCAGAGCCATGAAGGGCTCGCCGAGGAAGGCCAGAACGGGCTGGATGCCTGCCAGTGCGGGCACCACCTTTGCCACAGAGTTTGCGATGATGAGCAGCAGCGGGATCATGATGATGCCCACGATGGTGCCAAACTTGGGCAGCTTGCTCTCGTCAATGTCTGCCTGCTGTGCAATGTGCTCGGGGACTTCGACCATGTACTTTTTGCCGCAGATGCTGCCCCAGATGGGACCGGCGGCGATCATGGCAAAGATGCCGCAGAAGATGCCGATGAGGATGACCCAGCCAAGGTCAACGCCCAGCATGGTAGCCACCAGCACAGGGCCCGGCGTGGGCGGGATGAAGGCGTGGCCGACCGCCAGACCTGCCAGCAGGGGGATGACGTAGTACAGCACCGAGCGCCTGGTGCGCTTTGCCAGAGAGAAGGCCAGCGGGATGAGGATGATCAGACCGGCGTCAAAGAACACCGGCATGGCCACCACCAGACCCGTGATGCCCAGTGCCCACGCGGCCTTTTCGTCACCGAACTTCCGCACCATGGTCACAGCCAAGGTCTGTGCGCCGCCGGATTCTTCCAGAATGGCACCGAACATGGAGCCCAGACCCACCAGAAGGGCGATGCCCTTTAAGGTGTTGCCGATGCCCTCGTTCACCGAGCCGATGATGTCGGACAGGGGCATACCGGCCATCAGGCCGATGCCCACCGCACCGATCAGGATGGAGATCATGGCGTGTACTTTAAACTTGATGATGAGAATGAGCAATAGGATCAGACCTGCCACGGCAGCAAATACCAGCCGTGCCGCATCGGGCGTTGCAACTGCTGTCATAGAAAATTCCTCCGTTTCATGATTTTTTGGTTGCACTTATCCAAGCCGTCCGGCAAAACCCGCCAGGCGGTTTACTGCTTGTTGTTTACGAGGGACGTTTTACTCCATGTATGCACCCTTCATGGGGCTGACGGCGTGCTGAGAGTAGAGCTTCAGCAGACCCTTGGTGTACTTGGGGGCCTTGGGCTTCCAGTTGGCGCGGCGCTCGGCAAGGATGGCGTCCATCTCTTCGGGAGTCTTGGGCTCGCCCTTCACGCCTACGATGGCCAGCTTGCGGTTATGCACGTCGATCTGGATCAGGTCGTCGGGCTCCACCAGTGCGATGGGGCCGCCCACCGCAGCTTCCGGGCTGACATGACCGATGACCGGGCCGCGGCTTGCACCGGAGAAGCGGCCGTCGGTGATCAGCGCTACGCTGGAAGCCAGCTTCGGGTCGGCGCAGATGGCCTCGCCGGTGTAGAACATCTCGGGCATACCGCTGCCGCGGGGGCCCTCGTACCGGATAAAGATGGCGTCACCGGGCTTCACCTCGCCGTGCAGCACAGCGGAGATGCACTCCTCCTCGCTGTCGTAGGGCTTGGCGCGCAGGGTGGCTTCAAACATATTCTTCGGGCAGGCGGTGTGCTTGATGACGCAGCCTTCCGGGGCAAGGTTGCCCTTCAGGATGGCGATGCTGCCGTCGGTGCCCTTGGCGTTATCAAAGCTGTGGATGATGTCCTCGCGGCTGACCGGGCGGGCAAAGCCGGCGGTCTTTTCTGCCAGAATGGCATCGCAGTGCTGGTAGAAGCCGTTCTTCTTCAGCTCTTCCAGATTCTCGCCCAGCGTCTTGCCGGTGACGGTCATCACGTCCAGATGCAGCATGGACTTGATCTCCTCCATCACGCGGGGCACGCCGCCTGCGTAGTAGAAGTACTGTGCGGGCCAGTCGCCGGAGGGACGGATGTTCAGCAGGTAGTGGGCTCCCCGGTGCATCCGGTCAAAGGTGTCGGCGTCGATCTCAATGCCGAACTCGTGGGCGATGGCGGGCAGGTGCATGGTGGCGTTGGTGGAGCCAGAAATGGCGGCGTGCACCATGATGGCGTTCTCAAAGCTCTTCTTGGTCACGATGTCCTTGGCGGTGATGCCCTTCTTGACCAGCTCCATCAGCTGCTTGCCGGCATCGTAGGCCGCCTGCTTCAGCTCCGGGGCGGTGGCGGGCATCAGGGCGGTGCCCGGCAGCATCAGACCCAGTGCTTCTGCCATGATCTGCATGGTGGAGGCGGTGCCCATAAAGGAGCAGGCACCGCAGCTGGGGCAGGCGTTGTGCTTGTAGTAGTCCAGCTGGCTGTTGGGGATGACGCCGGTCTTTTCCCATGCGTCAAACTTGCCGATCTGCTCCAGCGTCAGCAGCTCGTTGATGGCGCAGGCGGGGTCGTTGACCACATACTCCTTGGGCAGGGTGTGGGCTTCCATGACGCCGCCGGTGACCACGATGGCGCTCATGTCCTTCAAACGACCGATGCTCATCAGCATGGCGGGCACGGACTTGTCGCAGCTGGCGATGAACACGCCGCCGTCGTAGACGCTGGCGTTTGCCTGTGCTTCCACCAGATTCACGATGGCGTCACGATGGGGCAGAGAGTAGTTGATGCCGTCATGACCCTGTGCGATGCCGTCGCACATATCAGTGGCAAAATAGCGGGCAGCCTTGCCGCCGTTGTCGTTGACCGCCTGCACGGCTTCCTTGACGAACTGATCCAGATGGGCGCTGCCGGGGTGGCTGTCGCCGAAGGTGCTTTCCACCATGATCTGGGGCTTGGAAAGATCCTCGACCTTCCAGCCCATACCCATCTTCAGCGGGTCATTCTCAGGTGCTAATGTGCGGACTTCCTGTGAACGCAACTCCATATTCATTACCTCCAAATACTGCTTGCTTTCGTCCTTTTTTCTGCGGGACCTTTTGTGATTTTATTGTAAAACCGCAGACGTCTTTTTGCAAGTTGTCACGGGTATGTCCTACTTTTTGTGCAAAAACTCTGGGATACATCATGCACTCTGCCCAAATCCGGGCGAATTTTGCCTAAAATCAGCCGTCAAAGCGGCTTTTGAGAAAAAATGCGGGAAAAAGTCATCTGATGACTTTGAAAAGGAGCCTCTAAAGAAACTCCCCCAGTCTGCTCCCGTTGGTCGCAGCCAGCCCCCTCTGAGATGGGGCCTTTGGCATAGCGGTAAAGTTTCCGGCATAAATGCAAAGCTTACGGGTGTGCTCGCTCCCCCTCGGGGGAGCTGTCGCGTAGCGACTGAGGGGCTTTAAATGGAGAAGCGAAAAAAGCGTTAAAGCGATAGCGCCGACTGGCGCAGCGCTAGCTTTTTTGTGCTTCGACTTCTTCTTTAGGATTGTCAAGGGCGTGCAGCCCTTGGC
>OCHE01002235.1_pt1 | contig 10674 bp, 14 predicted proteins | sample 1538681 | NCBI WGS metagenome assembly OCHE01 (sample SAMN04571717, study PRJEB22368) | human gut metagenome | biome: human gut; material: stool | host: Homo sapiens | place: Luxembourg | collected 2012-08-17
GGGAGCGACCGTCTATCGGTATGCCCCTTTTTTATTATTATACATCAATTATGGAAATATGTCAACTTTATTTTATAATTTCATACGTCTTTTCAAAAATATCTGGTTTACATGGATAAAACTCACCGTTAACACCCTTAATAATATAATCACCCTTAGTTATGACCATATCTCCCTCTAATGTTTTTATTTTCATATCAACACTCGGAATACCCTTTCCACACTGCCAAGCTGCATCTTGAATATCATAAATTAAACTTTCGCCTACAAATTCTTTGACTTCTTCCAAATTAATTCCAGTCCATCGTATAGCCTTTATAATTACAGGCTTTTTTCTGTATTTATTCATTTAGTTCTCCTTCAAGTTCATAACCGCCGCAAGACCTGCCGAGATAGCCGATACAGCTAATCCCAAAACAGCGGATTTTACAGTTAAATCCGTTGCAGCGATATTTACCGCTATGTAACCTACAGCCGTTTGTAAAAATGTTCTAAGTGAACGCTTTGCCCATGTTTTCATAATTAACCTCCTAAATAACATACAATTTTAATCTCAACGTTCCTGCTGTACCTGTGGAATTACTTTGCGTTAATGTAAATACTCCTGCACTTGTACAGGTGACCGTATAAGTGTAAATCCTTGTGCCCGTATAAACCTGCTTTGTAAATACCGCTCCTGCCACAATAGCGGAAATCGGAATCACATCGCAGAAATTGACCGTCTCTCTTTCCGTCCAGCTTGCAGCCATATACACCTGTGAATATTTTGCTATCTCAGCATTGGTTACCGTCAGACTGTTTTCATTTGTTGAGTTTTCAGCAAGAAGTGTTCCCGATTGGGACTGCTTTATGTGCGGCGCAATTAAATCACCGGTCAGCGTTCCTCCGGTCAATGGAAGATAGCTTTGCAAATTGGTATTGTCCTGTAAGATTCTCGGAGTTACCGTTGTCCAGCCGCCCGGAGCGTCCGCAGTATCGCCGAAATCAGACAGCGTTACATTTGTACCCCTCAAAACCGTTACTGCAAAAACAGAACGGTATGTTCCGGTATATGCGCCAAAATAAAAATAACCGTTTTCGTTGTCCTCATAATATCCAAAATTTACTGTACCCCTTTTATGCGGCAGCAGCGTTGTAACCGACATAGTCGGCTTGCTTTCACGGTTGCTCAATTGTATCAGCCATGCGCCTGTCTGGGGAGAACCAAAATTGCCTGCGTCTGTCACAAGCAAGGTTGCTCCGCAGTTTTCAAGCGTATTGATATTGCTTGTTCTGGCAAACATCGAATGTCTGGAAATGCTGTCATACGGACCCAATTCATAACGGCGGGTTTTGCCGGTCACATCTATCGTTATATCCTGTGTTCCGTCAAATGATACTCCGTTGATCTTACGGGCTGTTTCAAGTTTTTTGGCGCTGTCAGATAACTCTGACGCACTTTTTATACCCTCTTCCATATGATTAAAATTTTCAGCTGACATAGGAGTTCCCTGCTGAACAACGCTTCCATGAGGTATTATCGTATATGTACCGTCATTATTTTTAGTGATTGAATACTTATCGTCGGAAAGAATGTGGTCTTTCCATTTTGTCGGAATATATCCCATTATAATTCGCCCTCCTCATATACACGGAATTTTAATTTCATAATCAGTATTTGTCCGGATTTTTTTACTATATGTTCTTCTCTCTGCCCTATAACCGAACCCATACCCAAAAGCTGAATTCCGGTTACTGTACCGTCTGCGGCTTCGGGTATTGTTATTGTAATAACATATTTTCCGTCAATTTCCGAGGTGTCGGTTATTTCCGCATACTTCCACTGACCTCCGTCAATCTGAAACTGACAGCTGTCTATTGTATTAAGTACCGTGGAACTCAGCATATTTAAAATATTTTCTTTCCAGAACATTTATACACCTCCTGAAAATGGTATTTGTCCGCATGAGTAAAGACCGAATAACGGCAAGTCGGTATTGTACAATTCAACTTCACAGCTTAAATATATCGGTGCGTCTATACCGAATGAAAGCTCATATTCAATATGCGCCGGAATCTTTTCACTCAAAAGATTTTCTACTTCCTGCAAATAAATCTGCGGATTGTTTCCTCTTTCGGCATTGATATACAAGCAATTATTGCCTTCCGAATCAAACGGCTCAAGGCTGCATTTTGCTTCTCCGCCCGTATACGCCTTTATCATATCGGAAATTACAGAAGCTGAAATTTTGCCCGAACCGATCAGTCTTGCTTTTACCAGTCGGCGGCGTTCTTCAATCGGTTTTAAAGAATCCGGAATAATCCCCATAATTTTTTCATAAGAAGAGATCACGCTTTCATCCGCACTGTCTATAAACTGATTGGAAAATACCTGTTCAATACTATTTTGCAGATTGTCGGCAAGTCTGCCCTGAGCCTTGAGAATTTCAGTCATTTCATATACTTCACGGTAAAAGACCGGATAATAGGTTATTAGCTCCTCATAGTTGTTTTTGTAATGACTTTCAAACAGCTTCAATTTCAGTCACCCCCAAAATAGGCACACTTTCAGCGTTTACCGCAATATTTTCGTCCGAACCGTTAATGACGAGATTTCTGTAATCTGCTATTTCAGTAACATCGGAAATCACAGCGCCTATTTCAGAAATTCGTATCATAATTTCCTCTGCATCAGAGCTGTTCATTACCTGAGTTTTAAAATAATTCTCTATCCCCGATTTTATTGACTCCTTTGCTGATTCAAAGCTAAACCCCTGCTTTACCTCAATCGTAACGGAAATATCTATATACTCACTTTCAGCTGCCGCAGCTGTAAAATGAGCGCCTATAGGAGCGCAGCCCCCGCCCAGTCCCAGACTGTCAGGGTCAACATACTCCTGTACTTCATTTAAAATATCTTTTCCGCACGGAAGTCCGTTTAAATCTATAAGAACTGCCTTTACAGTATTGGGGCCGTTCCACAGCGGAAAGATTTTTGCCTTGCCTACGCCGTCAATACTTTCGCACCATATTTTGTAATGCTGTTTGTTTCCGTTTTCTCCCGAACCGGATATTTTGTCTTTCAGACGGCGGCGCAGACTTTCGTCATCTTCCGGCGTTGTACCGTATTCAATTACCGTACCGAATTCTGCTCCTTCAAGTCCCGATATAGTATCAACGGGAACCGCCGCTGTTCCGGGGAAAATATTATTGTATTCCGTTCCTGTTTCCTCGGCTTCAAAGTACCAGCCGGATTCATCGGTTTTAAGTACAAAATACAGTCCATTGTAAAAGAAACGTTCATTTTCTTCTGTAACAGTTCCCGTAATTGCGGCAGTATATCTTGCCTTTTCAGCTCCATGACGTGTAATTCCGTACTCAGACGCTTTGGAATCAAGATATTCTCCCGAAGCGGTTTCTACCTGTGAAAGCGAAAATATCAATTCAAGATCAGTATAGTATTTTGCGATTTTAATAAGGATTCCGGAAACTGCATCATAAAAAATGCTCCCCGGACGTGTGTCAATATCGTCGGGAGCATTATTTAAAACCTCTTCAAGAAGATTTTCATAAGTATAGCTTTCAAACATCATATTACCTCTCTTATCTGAGTTTCACCGAATACGGTATCGGCTTTAAACACAATAAAGGCTTCATCATTCTTAAAACTTATTTCAAAATCATACACATCAAGTATTCGTGTATCCTGTGAAAGCGCGTCCCTGACAAGCTCAGGCAAGGCTGTTTCTATCAGTTCGGGAGTTGATACCTCGTCATAGACCATATCCTTCAGCTCTCCGCCGTAATCGTCATCATAAATAAGGCACTTGTAACGTGCCGTTATTATCGCTTTTCTTATCGCCTGATTTACTGCTTCGATTCCGTCAACAGTACCGATAATTCTTCCCGAATCAAGGTCAAGACGGTATGTGCGTGTGGGCTTTTCCGTCTCTTCTTCAATAGTATCAATGGGAATTTCAATATCTACCGCCATTTACATCACCGCCCTGTCCAACGCATAATACTTTTTGCCGTTATTAAATACCAGTAAATGTACATATTCTCCCGTATGCAAATCGGAAAGTCTTTGAGGGACAATTGGGATCGGTGTAAGCTTTTCATCATTTATTACCTGTACTCTGACAGGATTTACGGAAATGACCCTGCCTATTACAATATCATTTCCCTTTGGCAGCATTTGCTGCATCAATCCTTTAATACTCGTTGGATTATCCATTCAGACCTCCTATTCGTTTACGGAATTAAGCGTAAGATTCATTGTATGACTTCCTCCTTTGAAAGTATGAGTATCTTCATCGACATAGAAAGTACGCTTAATCCCCAGTTCGTCAATTATTACATAAACTCCCACACCTGAAATTACATCGGGTATACCCAAAGCCTCAACACTCAGGCTTATTTCGGGAGTACTGATTTCTTTCAGCGTTTCTTTGATATGCTCCTGAAGCTTGGCTTCGGAAAGATCATCGTCCTTTTTTTCGATATCCTGAAAAATACCGATTTTCTTTTCAAGCTCGGTATTCTTCTTAACGGCATAAACCTTATCTTCGTCAGAGAGAATTTTTAAACGTGTCTTTATATCCTCAATACTCTTTTTGTATGTATATGACATAATATTTCCGCCTGTTTCAAGAACCCATTGAAGTATATTTTCACGACGTTTTATAAGGCTTAAAACTCCCTTTGAGGAATTCACATAATACTTTGTTCCCGTAGCTTTAAAATCCTGAGAAATGGCGTCGAGTATTGCGTCCCATGCAGTTGTTTTTGACTTTGTAAGCTCCGGAATTTTGTATGATGTCTTTGCAACGTCTGAATATTTAATACCGAAACGCTTGCATACATCAATAAAAATATCGTGTACGGTTTTGTTCTCGTACACGAATGTATCTTTATTGTTTGACAGGTAAATACCGTTATCATAGGCGGTAATTGGCATTTTAAAGCTTTCGGACTGCTGTTGTGACATTATCATACCCCTAAATAATTCCTTGCCCTTATAACTGAAAATCAATTGATGACCTTTTGTGACATCTATTCCGCTTTGTGCGCCTTTGCAGTCCAAAAGCGAAATGCTTACAGACCGTGCGGCAGAACCCTTTCTCCCTTTCCATTTAATACTTTCCACAAGTTCTGAAATATCGAAGGTCTTACCGTCACGGTATAAAATTAAACTGATATCGGACATAACTTGCCTCCTTACGGTATTGTTAAGACCTGACCTGCCTTTATCAGATTAGGATTAGAGCCGATGATTTTTTTATTGGCTTCGTAAATTTTAGTATACTTAGAGCCGTCTCCGTAATACTTTTTGGCAATATTGTAAAGGCTGTCTCCTGATTTTACGGTATAGGTCTTAGGCTTTGATTTGGTATTGACTCTTGCGTTTGTCTTTTTGGGAGCAGACGCTTTTTTGTTCTTGTTAATATTTATCTGCCGCACTCTTACCGTCTTATATGATTTCAGCGAAATGGTATAATCATAAGAACCAACGTCTCCGCCGCTTTGGGAGTAGGAAAAGCTTTCAATCGTTGCATACCATACAATATCGCATTTAGTTATATACAGTCGGACAACAGTCTTTTCGTTAAGCCACGTAGATATTGCATTGATATACGCATGGGGTAAAAGAGGTTTTTTCACAGTACAGCCGGGGAAATACGTCTTAGGGAAAAAGGACGTAAATGAAATCGTAACGGCTTTGGGTTCTTGTAATACGGTAGTTTCTCCAAGTCCGGCAATGGTTACACTTTGATTGTTGCCGTTTCTCTGGATCTTGATACTTTCGGGATTCACAGGTAATTGATGTTTCTTTTTTCCTGCTTCAAGCCATATTTGATATTTGCTAGAAGTCATAAGAGTCTTCGCCCTCCTCAAATAATTCAGTTGAAATAATACTCATAAGTGCAGGCTTTAAATTTTCTATAAGGATCTCCGCCACCTGTTCCTTATCCATATTGCTTTTTACGTTTATAGAACCTTTGCCGTTGATATTGAGATCAACTTCACGGCGGGATACTGATTCGGTTTTGTTTTCAAACTTTTTTACAGGAGATTCTGCAGGAGGAATATTGAGATGATTATCAGCGTAACCGCTAATGATCTTTTCCGTCTCATCGGCAGTATATACCGTTTCTCCGCCTTTGAACCGTACAAGCTCAGGGCCCTCTTCACCGACCAATGCAATACCGGGTTCTGCCGATAGCGTACCGGAAGCGTAAGCATTCACATTTGCAGTAAACCCACGAACAGCAGCCGCAGCATTTGAAACTGCCGACGAAACGTCAATGCTTAATGCAGCTGTGATTCTGCTTGCAATGCTCTGGGCTTGCTGAACGGCATTGTCACCACTAGATTTAAGTTGGGATATGTATCCGTCCATTGTAAGCTTTGCGGCATCTGCCGCTTCACTATCCAATTTCATCTCTTCGACCATTTCATCAAGAGACTTATCCATATTTTCTTTTATTGCATCAAGCCTTTGTGAAATTTCTTCGTCAACTTCAAGCATCGTTTGTGCAGTGTCATCTTTAATATTTTTTAATTCTCCAAATGATTCATTGAGTTCACTGACCTTCCCCTTAGCCTCGTCAACATTCATTTCATTAAATGATTGGGCAAAGGCAACAGCTTGTTCAGGGTCTAACTGCTCTATAATATTACTATCAAGCTCTAAATCGGAAAGTGCGGCAACCGCTTCCTTATATTGATTAAAATAATCTATTTGACTTTCAATATTTTCAATTGCAGTATCGGGAGATAAGGCATTTTCAAGGTTCATACTTGCTTCTTCAAACAATCCGAACATACCATCTAAGCTTTCACGAATAGAATCATATGCTTCTTCATATTCTTCAGCAAATTGTTTGATTTGTTCTTCATTAACTGCCCATACTTCTGAAATTGCTTCTTCAGGAGTCAGGGCTTTCTGAGCATCTTTCGCTGATTTCCCTAAATCGTTGTAAGCATTTGCAGTATCTTCAATAGTCTTTAGAAATTCTTCAGCGCCGTCGGGATTATCCATTATACTAAAGGCTTCAAAAGCGGTATTTTTATACCCATCAACAACCTTTTGAGCTTCTGCGATTTTTTTGCCGAAATATTCATTAGCTTCCGACATAGTATAGCCTGTCATATTGGCATGACCGGGATCATTCATGGATTTTGTTATTTCATCTTTAACTATTTTATACTCTGTCTCAAAATCTTTAAGCTCTTTAAGACCGTCTAAATAACCGTTAGTAAAATCGGCGCTAGTCACAGATTCACTTGCTGCTTGTTTGCGATTATCCATGGCTATCTTAACCATCTGTGAATTTATATTAGTCGGATCGAACCCTGTTAATTTACCCGTATCATAATCAACCTCAATATTACAATTAAACGTATCATTAAGGTAATCGGCATATTGAGACATCATATCAAGGTCAGCATTGGTTAATTCAGACTGCTTGGATAATGCTTCAAGCTGAGCTACTGCAACCATTCCATTTTGCCAATCTTTGTCGATACTGTCCATTTTGCTGTTGTATTCAGTAGTGAACGAAGCAAGGGCTTCCTTGCTTTCTTCCAATCGCTGAGCATAATCAGCTGCAAATCCTCCACCTTTTTGATACTGAGCATTAAGAGTTTCAAGTTCAGAAGCAAGACCTTGTGCCGCCTGAGATTCAGCTCCGTACATATTGCAGACATTTTCATAAGCTGTTCTGGTATTGTCAATTTCTGTACTGCATTGTTCAAGCGTTCCGTTGTAGTCCTCAACGGCATCAGTATTGCTTTTAATTACATTTGTAAACGAAGCTACTCCTGCAACTACACCTGCTATACCAACAGCAATCATAGCTCCTTTTACCAGAGGATTCGCTTGTAAAACAGCGGTAAAGGTTTTAGTTGCCGCCGAAGCCACCTTAGAAGCGACGCTGTATCCGGTCAAAGCTACAGTGCCTATTCCTAAAGTAACACTTACCCCTGTAATTGCCGCTGTCACGCCCGGATGTTCATCGGTAAATTCCGAGAACCCGTCTACAACATCAGCAACACCGTTATACAAATCTGAAATAACCGGATTCAGCTGCGAACCTATTGTAATACCAAGATTGCTGAAAGCGTTCTGCATTCTCTTCTGAGCGTGTTCCGTGGTATTGGTCATAGTCATGTACGCTTTTTCAGTCACTCCGGCTGAATCCTGCATTTTGCCCAGAGTACTGTTAAACTCTGCCGCTCCTGCATTAAACAAAGCCAACGCACCGATTCCGGCTTCCTGACTTCCCCAAAGGTTATTAAATGCCGTGGTATCTCCGTTTACGCTGTCTCCGATGACAGTCAGTACATCACCCAGTGAATAACCGCTTTCTGTAAGCTGTGCAAAAGACTGTCCTGTCTGCTCCTGTAAAACTCCGGCAACCGCACTTCCTGTATCACCGAGTTCATTCAGCATGGATTTTAAATATGTCGTTGACTCTGCCGTGGCAATACCGTTTTTTGTGAGAATCGCATAACCCGTAGAAAGATTATCCATTTCAACGTTATATGCCGCTGCAAGGGGAATAACACGTCCCATGTTCTGAGCAAGTTCATCAACGGTTGTCTTACCTAGATTCTGAGTTGTTATCAGCATATCTGACACTTGTGTCGCTTCTGATACAGCTAACCCGTAAGCGTTTATAGCCGTTGTCAGTACGTCCGCCGCTGTTGCCTGTTGAGTAAAACCGCCCACAGCAAGCTTATTGGCTTCATCAACGAACTTAACGGCATAGGCAGTATCGACACTGGCTGAAATTGCCTGATACGAAGCTTCTGTCAAATCGCCTGCACCTTGTCCGGTGGAACGTGAAAGAGCCATAATATCTGATTCTATAGTACTCAAGGAAACCTGACTTGTATCGGCAATTGTGGAAACCTTTGCAATACTTGCCTCAAACTGTGCCGCTGAATTACTTCAATCAAGAAACGCTTCGCCGATTTTTTTAAGTCCCATGACTATTCCTGCACCTGCAATAATTGATTCCAGTTCAGAAATAGCGTTACCGCCCTTGTCTCCTAGCTTTTCGCTGTCATCAGCCGCCTTTATCATGGCGGCGCCGTACTCCTTAGCCTCCTGTTCGGATTTATTGAGAGAGTCGGCTACTTTTTGCTCAGCAGAAGCAGTTTTGTTTGCAGATGATTGTAAATTCTCTTCTGCCTGAACGTTTTTTTCTATTGCAGCGGTAGTTTTATTATGCGTCAAGAACCTGTACTACCTGTTGTTCTGCATGCTTCATTTCATCAATTGAATCGACAAGTTTATCCTCTGTCCGAATATTTTTTTCAACAGTACTTGTAACCTCAGCATGCTCTTGATTAACTTTTTCGAGCACTTCAGCTGCCTGTTCTTCCGCTTTTACTTTTTCAACCAATTCTTGCGCATGCTTCTCTTCTGCAAGTGCAGCCTTTTCAACAGCAGAGGCATTATTTCTAGCAGCCACAGCATCTTTTTCTGCTTTCTGTGCTTTCAATTCCGACTTCTGAGCAGCCTTATCAAGGTCATTGGATAGCTTAAGTGCTTGGGCTGCTTCATCCTTCATAGCTTCAGTTACTTTGTCCACAGACAAAAGTTGCTTTTGTAATCCTTCATAGAATTTTCTTGCCTCAGATGCCGCCTGTGAATCGGAATCCGCTTTCTCACGAGCTTTTTCTGCGGCATGTTCAAGCTTGTTAGCCTGATTCTCAGCAGCATTTGCCAAAAGTCGGGATTGTGTAACTGTCTCAGTAACGTCTCCGGAAAGCTTTGCAATAGACGCCGATGCTTCAGCCGCTGCTTTTGAAGTATGGCTTATCTCTGAACTTACATTTACAAAACCGTTTTCCAGTCCGGCTATGACCTTAGTTCCGGAATCGCCTATATTATTCATGGCAGAGCTTACTTCATCTACTAATCGTATTTTTAAAGCTAATTCCTTCATTACAGCCTCATCCCGCTTTTAAGCATAGCAAGCAAAATTTGTGTATCTATCCTGCAAGGGTCGTTTAACTCGCACAATTCGGATGCAATGTAGAAGAGTTTTGTGTGTTTAGGCATTTTCTCAAACTCTTCCATACGCAGTCCGTGGCGCTGCCATAAGACATGTGCCCAGTATTCAAACGATCCCTTGCAGGTTATTAGTTTTTTGCTTCTTTAACTTCGTCTGAATCTTCGTCCTTTTTTATAAGTCCAAGCACTGACATAACGGAATTAAATACCTGACTGTATTCTCCCGGTCTGTGAAATACTTTAAGAGGCATTTCACTGATATCATAGCAGTGATAGAAGTCCATTAGTTCCTTAGATTTTAAATCGGGGTAAACCAACGCTTCAGCGACGATATGTCTCATTGCTCTGTTGATATCATTTTCTGTCTGGAATACTACTTCACCGTTCGATAGATAAGGATTTCCTGAATTATCCAGAGCAATAGAACGCTTGCGGTAATTGTCCTGAATTTTTCTTATCTTGTCATTGGAAATTGTTTTAATTTCAAGTTCAAGACGGTTTCCGTTTTCGTCAACGAAACTTTCCGGTGCAGGAGCATTTACGATTTCTTCCTTCTGTTCTCTCATGAAATAGCTTAAATTCTTTGTCATTTTTATGACCTCCATAATATTATATTAATTTTTTGCGGAGCAGTTTTACGTCTTGACCGCTTTCGGACATAAAAA
>OCHE01002240.1_pt1 | contig 10657 bp, 9 predicted proteins | sample 1538681 | NCBI WGS metagenome assembly OCHE01 (sample SAMN04571717, study PRJEB22368) | human gut metagenome | biome: human gut; material: stool | host: Homo sapiens | place: Luxembourg | collected 2012-08-17
TACGATAGATAAGTCAGCAACTGCCGCCGAGCGGCTCAAATGAAAGGAACCCTGTATGGAGTCCTCCGCCTATCCGATGCTCTTTAGCCCAATCAAGGTCGGTACAACCGAGGTCAAGAACCGCGTCTTTATGCCGCCGGTATCTACCAACCTGGCCGATCATGGCTATGTGACCGATGACTTGGTCGATCATTACCGTGCCCGCGCCAAGGGCGGCGTGGGCCTCATCATCACCGAGGTCGTGACGGTCGAGCCCACCTATACCTATCTGCCGGGTGACATGTGCTGCTACGACGACACGTTTATCCCCGGCTGGGAAAAGCTCGCCGCGGCCGTCCACGAGTACGGCTGCAAGATTATGCCGCAGCTCTTCCACCCCGCCTACATGGCCTTTAACATTCCGGGCACGCCTCGCCTGATCGCTCCGTCCTTTGTGGGCCCGTCTTACGCCCGCGAGGCACCGCGCCCCATCACGGTCGACGAGATTCACGAGCTCACGCATCAGTTTGGCGACGCTGCCGTGCGTATGCAGAAGGCCGGTGTCGATGGCGTCGAGGTCCATGCGGCGCACGCCCACGGCATGCTCGGCGGTTTCTTGACCCCGCTCTATAACAAGCGTACCGATGAGTACGGCGGCTCGCTCGACGCCCGCATGCGCTTTTTGCTCGAGGTCATCGCCGAGATTCGCGAGCGCTGCGGCAAGGACTTTATCATCGACGTCCGCATCTCGGGCGATGAGTACACCGATGGCGGTCTGACCCTCAACGACATGATCTACGTCTCGCGTCGCCTGGAGAAGGCCGGCGTCGACATGATTCATGTGTCGGGCGGCACCACCATCAAGCGCGGTTCCGCGATTCCTGCCGCCGGCACGCAGCAGGCCTCGCACGCTGCCTGCTCGCGCGAGATCAAAAAGCACGTCAACATTCCTGTCGCCACCGTCGGCCGCATCAACGAGGCCTGGATTGCCGAGGAGCTGATCGAGGACGGCGCCGCCGACATCTGCATGATGGGCCGCGCCAATCTGTGCGATGCCGAGTTCTGCAACAAGGCCGCTGCCGGCAACGCCGATGACATCCGCCCCTGCATTGGCTGCCTGCGCTGCCTGAACGGCATTATGTTTGGCAAGCGCATCTCCTGCACCGTCAACCCCGATGTTGAGCGCGACGAGGCCGGTTACGAGCCTGCCGCCGAGGCCAAGAACGTACTGGTTGTGGGCGCTGGTCCTGCGGGCATGGAGGCAGCCTACATTGCTGCCAAGCGCGGCCACAACGTAGTGCTCGTGGATAAGCAGGACGAGCCGGGTGGCGAGATGCGCATCGCGGCCGTTCCGCCGGCAAAGCAGGAACTCACCCGCGTGATCAAGTATCAGTACCGTCGCCTGGCCGAGGTCGGCGTGAAGTGCGTATTTGGCACCGAGCTTACTGCCGAGGACATTCAGCGTGACTACGCCGGCTACGAGGTCGTCCTGGCCTATGGCGCCGAGCCCATCGCCCCGGCCTTCATGCAGGGATTTAAGCAGGTCATGACGGCTGACGACCTGTTGGGCGGCAAGGCTTTCCCGGGCAAGAAGATTGTCATCGTGGGCGGCGGCACCGTCGGTTGCGAGACGGCCGACTACCTGGCCCCGTTGGTCAACGATCTGTCGCCGGCCAATCGCGACGTCACCGTCATCGAGATGACCAAGACGCTCGCCGCCAACGAGGGCGGCGCCGGTCGCGCGGTGCTCATCACGCGCATGCTCTCCAAGGGCGTTCACGTGCTGACCGAGGCCAAGGTGACCGAGATTACCGAGGATGCCATCAGCTACGAGAAGGACGGCGAGGTCCATATCATCGCCGATGCCGATACGCTGGTGCTTGCCATGGGCTATCGTCCCAACACCAAGCTGGCCGACGACCTGGCGGCAGCCGGCGTCGCCACCCACGTGCTGGGCGATGCCAACAAGTGCGGCAACATCCGCGACGCCATCGGCGATGGCTACAAGGTTGCCTGCGAGCTCTAGTCAACCCCTTGGCGCATGTGAGGCCTATCCCTGCGGCGTCAGTCGGTAGATAGCAAAAAGCGGCGGTCGTCCCGTACGTGGGACGACCGCCGCTTGCGTTAGCTGCAATGAGCCGTGCGATTAGAGGCCCAGGATCTCCTTGACCTTGGCGATGATGGCCTCGTCGGTTGCGTTGGCAAAGAAGTACTCCTGGAAGTGCTCGCCGGCAAGTGCGCCCTTCACCAGGTCCTGATCGATCTCGCCCAGGACGTCGACGAGCGGACGCATGGTCACAGCGCGCACGCCGTCGAGGATCTTCTTGTTGCGCTGCTCGGGCTCAACGCGCTCGGCAGGATAGCCGTTGCCCGAACCAAAGCCAAAGAGGTGTACTCGAGGTTGAGCTCCTGGCCCCAGCCGTTCTTGAGGGCGAAGGGCATGGCAACGGCGTTGCCATCGTTGACCTGGGCAAAGGTGTAGGCGTCGAGCGGGTCGGCAACGTGGCCGCACAGCACGCCGGGGAAGGAGTTACAGGCGAGCATGGCGCCCTCGCCGGTGCCGCAGCCGGTCACGACGTAGTCGGCAGCACCGGAGTTCAGCAGCACGGCGGCAAGGATGCCGTTCTGCACGTAGGTGAGGGGCTTGGAGTCGGCGTCGGCATACATACCATAGTTAAAGACGGTGTGCCCCATGGGCTCGACAACCTTCTTAAGGGCAGCCTCGATCATGGGGTTCTTGGAGTTCTGAGAGTTCTCATTGATCAGAGCGATTTTCATTGCGAATTACCTTTCTATTTCTAACTTGCGGTGAAATACGGACTGTTTTGCCTGATAGAAGCCAAAACCAATCCTTATCTCACCGCAACTCAAATGAAAAACGATTGGGGAAAACTGATGTGGGCAGTTGCGGTGACGCTTATTGAGGCTGCTTGCCGATATAGGCGAGGATGCCGCCGTCGACGTAGAGGATATGGCCGTTGACGAAGTTCGACGCGTCGGAAGCCAAGAACACGGCGGGGCCCTTCAGATCCTCGGGCGTGCCCCAACGGGCGGCCGGCGTCTTGGCAATGATGAACTGGTCAAACGGGTGGCGGCTGCCGTCGGGCTGCGTCTCGCGCAGCGGTGCGGTTTGCGGCGTGGCGATGTAGCCGGGCCCAATGCCGTTGCACTGGATATTGGCCTCGCCAAACTCCGAGCAGATGTTCTTGGTGAGCATCTTGAGTCCGCCCTTGGCCGCGGCATAGCCGGCGATGGTCTCGCGGCCCAGCTCGCTCATCATCGAGCAGATGTTGATGATCTTGCCGTGGCCCTTGGCGATCATGCCGGGCAGGCAGGCCTTGGACACGATAAACGGTGCGTTGAGGTCAATATCGACGACGCGGCGGAAGTCCTCGGCGCTCATGTCGAGCATCGGGGTGCGCTGGATGACGCCAGCGTTGTTGACCAGGATGTCGGGCGTGGTGCCAAAGTCGGTCTCGATCTTGGCGATGAGCTCGGCGACGACGGCCTCGTCGGTGACGTCTGCCACGTAACCATGAGCCTCAAAGCCCAGCTCGCGGTAGTGCTTCTCGGCCTCGGCTACCTTGTCGGCGTGACGTGCGTTAAAGGCGATCTTGGCGCCGGCCTCTCCGAGCGCCTCGGCGATGGCCATGCCAATGCCATAGGTGGCGCCGGTTACGAGCGCGACCTTGCCATCCAGGCGGAAGCTGTCCATAAGATCAGACATAGCGATCCTTTCAAAAGAAACGTTCATCTATATAAGTCTTGCTTTTCATACAAGGTCAGTATAGGAGAAGAGGAGGATTTAAAAATCAGATTCTCCTAAAATCAGGTGAACGTTCACTTTTAAAAAGTAAACGGTGATCTCGTCCCTTGCCGCGCGGACGTTTATTCGCTCTGTTCCTGCGTGCCCTCTGCGATCATGTTGCGGTTGTACACCAGATGCAAATACATCGCATCGTGCGCTGCGGTGGGATTGCGCGCGGCGATGGCGTCGGCCACGCCACGGTGGGTGCGGATGGTCTCCTCAACCAGCTTTTTGCCGGTCACGTCAATAAACAGGGGGACAGACGCCTTGAGCACGCCCATTAGGCGGGGAACGACGAGGTTTCCGGAGCTCTCGGCAATGGCATTGTGGAACGCGGTGTCGGCGGCGGAGTAATCCTCACCGGCCTCGGCCAGGCGCTCGGATTCGTCGCATAGCTCTTTGATACAGACGACCTGGTCGTTGGTTGCGTGCTCGGCTGCCATGCGTGCAATCTGCGGCTCGATCATAAAGCGCACCTCGAGTAGGTCGCGCGCCAGACGCTGCTTGTCGTCGATAAAGGTAAAGCCCAGCGGGTCGTCGGCAACGCCGGGGTTTGATGCCACATAGGTGCCCGAGCCCTGCTTAATGCGCACGATATTGCGCGACTGCAGCAGCTTCATGGCCTCGCGCACCGTGCTCCTGCCGGCGCCCAGGCGCTCGACGAGCACGGCCTCCTTGGGCAGGCGATCGCCTTGTTCAAGATGCTCATCCAGGATCAGTTGAATGATTTTCTCTGAAATCTGCTCGGGGAGTCCCGAATCGGCTCGTGCCACGCTTCACCTCATATCAAAAGAATTCATCTGAGCTATTTTAGCGCACTGCGAACGCTATGTAGACGGCTTGACATGAATCAGCTGCCACATATATGCCGTTCGCAGCTCTTTTCCGACCGTTCACCAAATACATCAGATGTATTTCGAACAAATTTCAAAATGAAACATCAGACCTTTCCAAAATACGCTATAGTCATCAGACGAATTCAAAAGGTCTGATGAATTGGAGGAAAGATGTCAGACCCAACGTTTATGGCCGACCCCACCAGGCTGGTCATCGCCGCCATCGTGGGCATCGCGCTGCTGCTTGCGCTCATCATTAAGTTCAAGCTGCATCCTGTGCTTTCGATGATGGTCTCGGCGCTCGCGATCGGCATCGGCGCCGGTATGCCGCTCGACCTGGTGGCGGACACTGTCACCAAGGGCGTGGGAACCACGCTGCAAAACATCGCCCTGCTCATTGGCCTCGGCTCGATGTTTGGCCAGATTCTTGAGGAGAGCGGCGGCGCCAAGAAGATCGCCCAGACCTTCATCGATACCTTTGGGCAGGGTCATTCCAGCTGGGCGCTGGGCATTACCGGTCTGGTTATCGGCACTACGGTGTTCTTTGAGGCGGGCGTAGTCGTTTTGATTCCGCTTGCGTTTAGCGTGGCATCGCAGACCAAAAAGTCGACGCTCTACTACGGCATCGCGCTGCTCGCAGGACTTGCCGCTGGCTATGCGTTTGTGCCGCCATCGGCCGGTTCGGTTCTGGTCGCCGGCACGCTCGGTGTCGACCTGGGCACCATGATTCTCGTCGGTATCCCTACCGCCTTCATCGCCATGGCGATCGCCGGCGTCATCTGGGGTCGCAACGTGGGCGGTCGCATTTTTACCGATGTTCCGGAGCACTTTACCTCTGCCGAGGGCGCGAGCGACGAAAAGGAGCTTCCCTCCTTTGGCATGGTGCTTGCCATCGTGCTCACGCCGCTTTGTCTGATTTTGCTGGGCACGCTGTCTTCTTATATCCCCATGCCCGCCGAGCTCGCCTCGATTCTCGCCTTCCTGGGCAAGCCGTTCGTCGCTTTGACGCTCGCCACGCTCGTCGCGATGTATCTGCTGGGCGCGCGCCGCGGCTACTCCGGCGCCGAGCTCAAGGCCTTGCTCGACCGCTCTCTTAAGCCCGTCGGCATGATCTTGCTGGTTATCGCTTGCGGCGGCGTCATTCGCTGGATGCTGCAGGACTGCGGCTTGGGCCAGGTTATTGGCCCTATGCTCGAGGCTTCACCACTGCCTTTGGTGGTTGTTGCCTTTTTGATTGCCGTCATGGTGCGTGCCTCTGTCGGCAGCTCCATCGTCGCTATGACCATGGCATCGGGCATTATGGCCGCCATGCCCGCGGTTGCTGGTGCTTCGGTGCTCATGCGTGCCGCTATCTGTCTTGCCATCTGCGGCGGTGCCACGGCCCTCTCGCACGTCAACGATGCCGGTTTTTGGATGTGCTCCTCGTTCCTGGAGATTGACGAGAAGACCACCCTCAAGTCCTGGACCGTTATGGAGACGCTCATCGGCCTTTCGGGTCTTGCCTGCGCCCTGGTGATTTCGTTCTTCGCCTAGTTCGCGTAGCTAAGCATCTTTTGCCGAGCGCACCGCTCGGTACCCATTTACACCTGATTCATTAACCAACGATTGGTACAACCGTTCAAACCAAAAGAGGAGAGCATTATGGACGAGAAGACCAAGGCACAGATTCAGCAGGAGGCAGCCGACTTGGTTGCCAAGCTGCAGCCGCGTTCCGGCAAGTTTCGCACCATCAGCCCCGAGATGGACCCGCTGCGTCTGGGCTCTGGCTGGTCCATCGAAGATCTGGACAAGCCGCAGGTCATTATCGAGTCGACGTTCGGCGACTCGCACCCGGGTTCTGCCGGTCTGTTTGAGTTGGTCGAGGAGGTCCGTGCCGGCGTTGCCGAGGCTGGCGGTCATGGTGCCCGTTACTTCTGCACCGACATTTGCGACGGCGAAGCCCAGGGCCACGACGGCATCAACTACTCGCTGCCCAGTCGCGACATGATCGCCAACATGATCGAGATTCATGCCAAGGCCACCCCGTTCGACGCCGGCGTCTTTGTTGCCAGCTGCGATAAGGGCCTGCCTGCGAACCTTATGGCCATGGGCCGCATCAACATCCCCTCCATCGTCGTTACCGGCGGTGTCATGGATGCAGGCCCCGACCTGCTGACCCTGGAGCAGCTCGGCGCGATTTCTGCCCGCTACGAGCGCGGCGAGATCTCTCGCGAGGAGCTTGAGTTTGCCAAGCACAACGCATGCCCCAGCTGCGGCGCCTGCTCGTTTATGGGCACCGCGTCGACCATGCAGGTTACCGCCGAGGCCCTGGGCCTTATGCTCCCCGGCACGGCCCTGCTGCCCGCAACCAGCTCCGATCTGCGTGAGTTTGCGCGCGCGGCCGGCCGTCAGTCCGTGTGGCTCTCCGAACACAACCTGTGCCCGCGCGACATCGTGACCAAGGAGTCCTTCGAGAACCTCATCATGGTCCACGGCGCCATTTCGGGCTCCACCAACTCGCTGCTGCACATCCCCGCGATTGCCCGCGAGTTTGGCATCGAGATGTCCGCCGACGACTTCGATCGCCTGCACCGTGGTGCTCACTACCTGCTCAACGTCCGTCCCGCAGGTGAGTGGCCGGCGCAGTTCTTCTACTATGCGGGTGGCGTGCCGCGCATCATGGAGGAGATCAAGTCGATGCTCCACCTCGATGTCATGACCGTCACCGGCAAGACCCTCGGCGAAAACCTCGAGGACCTTAAAAACAACGGCTACTACGAGAAGTGCGGCCGCTACTTGGAGAAGTGGAACCTCAAGCGCGAGGACATCATTCGCCCGTTTGACCAGGCTTTTGGTACCGATGGCTCCATCGCCATTCTCCACGGCAACCTTGCCCCCGAGGGCGCCGTCGTCAAGCACACGGTTGTTCCGCGCGAGATGTTCCAGGCCACGCTTAAGGCACGTCCGTTCGACTGCGAGGAGGATGCCATTCACGCCGTCCTGACGCACGAGGTCAAGCCCGGCGACGCCGTCATCATTCGCTACGAGGGCCCCAAGGGCTCCGGCATGCCCGAGATGTTCTACACCACCGAGGCTATCGCCAGCGACCCCGAGCTGGGCGCGAGCATTGCCCTGATCACTGACGGCCGCTTCTCCGGCGCCTCCAAGGGCCCGGCTATCGGTCACGTTTCGCCCGAGGCTGCCGTGGGCGGCCCGATTGCCCTGATTGAGGAGGGCGACCTGATCCAGATCAACATCCCCGAGCGCTCGCTGTCCATCGTGGGCATCGCCGGCAAGGAGATGGAGCCGGCCGAGATCGATGCCGTCCTGGCCGAGCGCCGAGCCGCTTGGAAGCCCAAGGCTAATCGCTATACCTCCGGCACGCTCAAGTTCTTTACCGAGCATGCAGTTTCCGCCATTCAGGGTGGCTACATGGAGTAGCGCCCATGCGCATCAAATATCTCCTCTCATAGATGTGCGGCGCGAAAGGCCCCGAGCTCACGTGAGCTCGGGGTTCTTTTCGTCTGGATTGCAGACGTATCGTCGGACGAAAGCACGTTGCGTCTAGGGAAAAAACGTACGAAAGCGCAATTTACGTCTTAATTCCGTACGCAAATCAAGACGAAAATCGTTTACGTCTGCTTTAAATCCGTACGAAAACGGTTTTCGTCTTGCAGGGCAGTTGCCGTTTCTACAGTTCAACTTCCAGTTCGGCTTTGTGCTCGTAGAGGTAGTCGCGCATGTAGGGGATGGCAAATGAGACCTTGCCGTACGAAGGAGCCTCGATAATCGATTCTCTTAACAGGCGGCTGCGGACGGAGCTCACCTGTTGAGGCGTTTTGTTTAGGGCGTCGGCAACCATGCTGGTCGAGCTCGTCTGCCCCAAAGACGCCATGCTCAGCAGATAAGCGATGCACGTGGGCGGAATGCGCTGCAGCGCGGGCTCAATCACCATGGCGCAGAAGCGTTCGCGTGCCGTTGCAATGCCACGCTCGGCTTCTTCTTCTCCAATAATCGCTGTATGTGCACGTCTTGCCAACTGCCATGCGTAGTATCCAACGAGTTGGATCATGAAAGGATAACCTTGCGTTGCCTCGGCAAGTTGGCCGGCAATACCTGGCTGCAACTCCATGCCAGACGCTTCAATGGTTTCCTCGAGGGAGTACGACACTTCGGTTACTGCCACAGCCTTCAGGTCAAAGGGGAGGGCACGGCGCAAAAACGTAAGTGTCTTTCCGTTGATGATTCTTTCAATCATCGAAGGCAGCCCCGCAAAAACAAAGGCGATATCAAGGTCTTCGCCGATAACCTGCTGAATCGCAATGGAGAGCGTTCGGACCTCATCGAGCTCTGCGTCTTGAACCTCGTCGAGAGTGATGAGCAGGCCATTTCCATTCTTGGTTATTGTCTGTCTCATGGCGTCGCGTAGCGATGGGCCGATTCGCTCAATATCTATGCTGCCGATGGATATGCCAGCTACGGTGGGCTCAAATCTGGCGTGTTTGGCCTGGAATTTGGGCTGCAGCTGTTCGAGAATGCGCTGGCAAAGTCCCTCGGTTACGACCTCTTTTATGACCGTCCAGCCACGGCTTTGCGCCAAACGTGAGCACTCGTCAAGGAGGACCGTCTTGCCCGTTCCACGGACGCCGGCTATGCGCATTAGGCGCCCCGGGGCACCAGGCCCGTTGATGAGGCCTTCATTGAATTCTTCGAGTACATCTTCGCGGCCGATAATCGTGGGGGGTGTTTTACCTGCTGTGGGCTTAAAAGGGTTTGTTTGCATGTGAGCCACCTTTGCTCAAGATATAGCAAGATATAGCAAAGTATAGCAAGTTATAGCAAAGTATAGTGAGATATAGCAACGTATAGCGCTGTTCACGGGTTCTTACGGTGGTGCTATTTTCCGAATGCCGCGCGCACAAAGCGCTGGGCGAACAGCTTGTTGGCAACTCACGAGGGCTCGGGGTGCCAATTTGGGATGGAGTAGTGCTGTGCCACGAATAGGGCCTATCTACTACGTTTAAGCCGCAGAGGTCAACCATAGCCGGCTTTTTCGAAAATCGACAAGCTGCCTACCTGCGGTTTTGTTTTCACGGTTTTCGGTATGGCCGAGGCTATCCGTGTTAACGTAGTAGATGGGCAACTTTTGTGGCAAGGGGGCCGATCTGCGGGCCAGGGTAGCTAAAAGAGCCCCGTCCCAAAAAGACTGATTGGGAGCTGGGACGTGTCGATGCGATAGTATTGCATGGTGGTATTCGATTAACCGAGGCTTCATCCGAGGGCTTTATGGAACAGCACCAGCATTATCAGAGCCTGCAAGATCAGGCATACAACGCATTGCGCTCCAAGATCATCTATGCCGAGCTCAAGCCCGGCACGCGCCTTTCGGCGATTGGTCTGGAAAAAGAGACGGGAATCGGGCGCACACCCATTCGCGAGTCCTTTGTGCGCCTGCGCGAGCAGGAGCTGGTGGAAACGCGTCCCAAAAGCGGCACCTACGTTTCTAAGATCAGCATGGAACGCGCCGAGAATGCTTGTTTCTTGCGCGAGAAACTCGAGAGAAGCGTGCTTATTAAATGCTGTTCGGCCGCCTCGCCCGAGCAAAAGCATCGGCTTGAGCAGATTCTTGCCGAGTCCGAGTCGCTCGACCATAGCGAAACGCGTCGCTTTTTCGACCTGGATAACCTGTTCCATGAGACGTGTTTCGTGATTGCCGGCCGTCACATGTTGTGGGATTGGATGAAGAGCGTCAACACGCATTTTGAGCGATACAACTGGTTGCGTATGGTGTCGCAGGATCTGGATTGGGAGCCGATTCGTCGGCAGCATCGCCGGATTCTCGAGGCCATTAAGAGGGGCGATACCGATGCGGCGAGTTATCTGGCAGAGACGCACTTGCACCTGATGCCCGAGGAGCAGGGTCCGGTTATCGCCTTGCATCCCGACTATTTTGAGCTGTCCAAAGACTCGTTCATCTAATCAATCCCCATATAAGTTGCGGTGAAATAGGGACTGTTTTGCGGCCTAGGTGGCGCAAACAGTCCCTATTTCACCG
>OCHE01002242.1_pt1 | contig 10648 bp, 13 predicted proteins | sample 1538681 | NCBI WGS metagenome assembly OCHE01 (sample SAMN04571717, study PRJEB22368) | human gut metagenome | biome: human gut; material: stool | host: Homo sapiens | place: Luxembourg | collected 2012-08-17
TGGTGACAAGAAATCCGCCATTTGTTTTCATGCAAAAGCTCCTATATAGTAGTTTTTTAGATAATACTATATAGGAGTTTTACTGTCAAGAGTTTATATGTCTTAATAGGTAAATTCCGTTTTTTCAATTCTCCAAACTGGAATTGTCTTACTTCTTGTCATTGAAGTAGATGATAAAAGCACCCATTACTGCAACAGCAATGAGCAATCCAAACTCAACCCAATTACCTAAAAGTTCAAGTCCTACGACCATACCTAAATAACCAACAATCAATGTAACGATTGCTGCCAAAATCGCTTTACCCATATAATCACACTCCTTTGTCAAATTCCGATTTATCAAATTGAACAGGGATGTTCAGTTCCGCTCGAATCCAAGATAACGGGTACCCTGAAAACTCAGCTTACCGATGTCGCCCTCCACAAGCATTCCGTAGTCCGAACCACTTACGGTAAATTCCATGCGGTCGCCGCTCTCCACCTGAAAAGTCACATAATACGATGTAACTGTGCTAGTGTCGTATCCGTGCGCACCGGACATATCTCCGGCATTGGCACTGCTGGAATGCGAAACATCGGTGCGCTTTGCTACCACTGTTGCCGGAACGGTAAGCCGCGGCGAGTGGTTGTTTTTGTTCCATGTGCGGAGATTTGAAATTAGAGCAAAGAAAAACATTCCAATAAAAAGCAGGAACAGGATTGGGAAAATGAAGCTGAATATAGCGTCAAACCATCCAAAAAACATTTTACTCCTCCAAAATTTCTTCCAGCAGGTCCTTTACATCGTCCAGAAAAGATTCTTCTCCGAGGGTGTTCACCTTGAAGAACACCGCTTGACTGCCGCCCGCTGTAATTGCAGACAGCCGAATCGGGCTATTTCCATTCTGGAACATGGTCAGTGTCAGACTCAAGCGGTTGCCGCCCATCATGCTGTACCGTTCAAACACACGGACACTGCACCGGGCATCGCCCTCTTTGAAATCACTGCCTGCCTCTAAATCTGCCGACCAACTGCTGTCCGGGATTTCATTTTCCAGCTTCCGAAGCAGTTTGTCAAAATTCTTGTTTCGGATGGTCTTTTCAAAGATTGCCATAATGGTTCCTCCGTTATGCCAACGAAATTCGGTTCCTTTATCTGGAACACGAGCGAAGCTGCCGAAAAATTGCAGAGAAACTCCTCTCAATAACCGAACGCTAGTGCGCCGCCATCCACGGCAAAATCCTGTCCGGTGATGTAAGCCGCGCCATCGCCCACCAGGAATTCGGCCATCTTACCCAAGTCGCGGGTGTCACCGTAGGCGTGCAGCGGCATCCGGTTCAGAATTTTCTGCTCCCGGGCTGCGTCCACTACCTGCTCGTTCATTTTGCTGCGAAACCACCCCGGCGCAATGCTGTTGACGGTGATGTTGTCCTGCGCCCACTCCACGGCCAGAGCGCGGGTCATCGCCAGCACAGCGCCCTTGCTGGCACAGTACGGCACCACCTCGCTGAAGCCCAGATGGGCGCTCATGCTGGTGATGTTGATGATGCGGCCCTTGTCCGCACTTTTCTTCAGATAGGGGTAGCAAATCACACTCATCTGGAACAGGTATTTGACATTCACATTCATGATATTGTCAAACTGCTCCATGGGAAAGTCCTCGGCCCGGCATTTATAGCTGACGCCTGCGTTGTTTACCAGAAAATCCAGACAGCCGTTATGCTTTGCGGCCAGCTCCGTCACCAGTGTTTTCATAGTTTCTGCATTGCCGATGTCCCCCTGCAGATGGACAACGCCCGGTGCACTTTCGCCTACACCCTCTTTGGGCTTGCCGGTGCGGCTGATGACATAAACTGTCGCGCCGGCCTGAGCCAGCACATTTGCGATCTGGAAACCGATCCCGCTGCTGCCGCCGGTGACGATACCGGCCTTTCCCTTCAAACCTGCCATAAAAAGCACCTCTTATCTTTTATCTGCGACCTGAAAGCTGTCAGCTTCAGTATATCATACCTTTGCAGGATGCGAAAGCTCTTATGTACGCCGCCCGCAGGCGGCAAAAATCAGTTCATTGGAAATTCCAGCCCCGCAAACTCGGCATCGGTCAGCAGTTTCAGCTTTTCGATAACGCCCTCCGATAGTTCCCGCAGAGCAGTTTCATCGGGCATCAGGTAGCACTGCATGAGCCGCAGTTCGTGGATAAGCCCCAGCCGGGTGCCGGTGTTGTAGAGCATCATCAGCATGAGTTCCTCATGGTTAAAGTTCATGGTCAGCCCTCACTTTCCGGCATCCAGTTGGATTGCACTCCGGGGCATCGCACTTTTCTTTGAGCGTTTGCAGAACAGAAGAGCGCTCCTGCTTTTTATCCAGAAACCCCGGCAGTTCCTTGAAGCCGATGTTGTCCACATAATGCGCCGAGATTTTCCCATCCTGATTCAGCATGATCACATCGCTGACCGACAGGCTGTGCCCATGGTAATCCGTCGGGCGGGCGAAGTTGAATTTCTGGTACAGTTGTTCCAGCAGTTCTGCTTGCGGAACGCTGCGCTTTCCTTCCGGGAGATTGCCCCGGTACAGGATCTTGTAATTCTCAATGGACGGAGCAATGTTCTGCTTATTCAGAGAGCGCATGGCGGCAAATCGGAGCGCAGGGTCTGCATCCTGCTTCAGCTGCATAAGCAGATAGCAATCCTGCCCGCTTTGCTGGAACTGCTTCATCCGATATGACTGTATTTCTTCTCGGTCCGCAAGTTTTTGCGCAAATTCCTCCGGGCTGAGAGAGATGCAGGCATTTTTCCCAAGGTTGTGGGTGTACACAATTTCGTCCCGTACTTCCTCGATCATCAGTTCGGGCGCATCCAATTTTCCGCGTTCCAGCAGAGAACAATCCCCCTGATAGAGGGCATACTCCCATAGTCCGTTGTTTTCCTGCACAGTGAGGTAAAAATCATATTCCAGATTCACGATTTGATGGATGGTGTCCTCCTCATCCGGGCAGACCCGGAGCAGCAAGTCCACCTCCAACGACTGCATAAAATATGCTTCCAGCCGTGTGCTCTCATCCGGTTTGTCCTCCGCGTCGGAAGAGAAAGGATCAGGTTCACTCCCCTCGGTTTTATTCCACTCAGTCTTATTTCCTCGTGTTTTTGCCGTTTCCTGCTGCGCTGAATCCGCGGCACCGGAACCGTTCTTTTCACGATTCCGGAAACGCGGGTCTGCAAAGTTTTTGACGTAAATCAGATTGGGTTTTCCCAGCCCGCGCCGTTTGCGCTCAATCAGACCAAACTTTTCCAATTCCCGGAACAGTTTGGTAGCCTTGTTGTCTGCGCAGCCCAGTGCATCCATCACTTCCTGCACAGGAAAAATGATATACACTCTCCCCTGCCCGTCTAACCATCCGTTTTTAGCGGATAGTCCCATGCGGTCCAGCAAGATGCTGTACAGGGTCTTTGCATCGGTGTTCAGTCAACTAGCGCGGGAAATCATTGGTCACTTTGCATCTGTTGAAAATGCACAAATTTTAAAGCAATATATTGTGCTGCCAAAAGCAGCGGCAAAAGATGAGATATTTTTCAGTTTTACTTGGCATTTTGTCTTTTTTCAGATTTCAGCGTATAAAAAAGCGGACAACCGTTTGGAGTTGTCCGCAGAAGGATGTATTGTTTTCGTCACTCGATAAATGGGAATTTAACGAACTAATCTCTTTACTCTTTCAACATAATCATCTGCATGATTTATGCTAATATCTCCGTGATAATATCCTTGTAATACTTCAAGTTCACTATTTGGTATTAAATGAACAATTTTAGTTGCTGATTTTTTCATAATAGGTCTTTCTTTACTTCCAACTAATACGAGGGTCTTTGCTTTAGTATGCGATAAAGTGTTTTTTACTTCATAATTAGAATTTGACTTCATAAAAGCAATTAAATTATCTTTTGTAATTTTACAAGTATCTTCATAATATAGAGCAAACAAGCTTTTTTTAAGTTTTAAACTTTTAAATTGTAGTTTTGAAAACCACTTTTTACTTATCAAACAATATGATAAATTAAATATTGGCTCTATCATTTTATAGGTAAAGTCCATTGGCATTACCAAAGCACTTTCAATAATAGCGCATTCACATACATCAGGATTTTTAGATAATATTTCCAATAAAATTTGTCCGCCTAATGATAACCCTCCAATTAGTTTTACTTTTCCATTATAATTTTTATTTATAAAATTTATTATTTCTAGAGCATTGCTTTCAATAGAAGTAAAATTTGTATCACTTCCTGAATGTCCATCTAATATAGGAATAACTATGTGAAATTCATTTTCAAGCAAGGATATTTCATCTATATAATTCCACCAAGAAAGACCTCCACCGTGTAATAAAATTACAATATCATTATTCTTTGAGCCATATTCTTTATATTCCATCTTACACCTCTAAATTCCGAGTTATCCCCCTCAATATACCACGCTTTTTTCCCGCGGAAAAGATACCGCGTACAAAAGGCTTCTCCGGCAACTATCCGCGCCCCGGCTCATACAATCTAACAACTATGTACCGGGAGGGATATCGTGTGCTGCTGACCTTACTGCAATTTTTCGCCACAAAATTTCTGTTTCTGGCGCTCCATCTGGAAAGCGGCTGCTTTCCGCGTCCGCTCACAGCCCGGGAAGAAGCCGCCGCTTTCAGCGCCCTGCGCGCCGGGGACGCCGCCGCCCGGGAAAAGCTGATCCGGCACAATCTGCGGCTGGTGGCGCACATCGTAAAAAAATATTACGCCCTGCCGGGCGATCAGGAGGATCTTGTTTCCATCGGCACCATCGGGCTGATGAAAGCGGTAGATACCTTTGATGCCACACGCAAGGCGCGTTTTTCCACTTATGCAAGCCGCTGCATTGAAAACGAGATCCGTATGCAGTTCCGGCGGGAGCGCAAGAACGGGCAGACCGTCTCCCTGCAGGAAGCTTTGGAGGCAGACGGAGACTCGGCTCTGACCTTAGCAGACGTGATACAGGACGGCTTTTGCATGGAGGACAGCTGTGAGCGGCAGGAGGATGTCCGGCGGCTGCGGCAGCTGCTGGACACTCTGCCCGCCCGGGAGCGGCAGATCTTACTGCTGCGGTACGGGCTGGCCGGACAGCCACCCCTGACCCAGCTGGAGACCGCCGGGCTGCTGGGCATCAGCCGCAGCTACGTTTCCCGGCTGGAGACCCACGCGCTGGAACTGCTGCGGCAGGCGTGGGGTAAAAACGGCTAGGTTTTTACTCCTGTAAAATTTTCAACTGCAACTCGTCCAGTTGTTCAAAAGTATATAGGCGGTTAAAGGCCTCCACCAGTTCCTTTTTGGAAAGGCGCAGCGGCAGGCCCAGCGCGTTCAAGAGTCTGGCCTTGCGCTCGGCGCTGCCGGGCTTGCCGGAAAGCCCCCACTCGTACAGATCGGTGTAGGTGATCTGCCGCCCTGCCGGGCGCACCGGCGCGGCACCGGCTTCCGCACCCAAGGCGTCCAGCAGAGCCTGCCGCACAAGGGCATCGTCCACGCCCTCTACCCCCAGCAAGCCCTCCTTGCCGGGCTGCGCCTTGCGTTTTTCCTTGCCGTGGATGGCGGGCACATAGGCCTGCACCACGTTCTGCGCACCCACCATGTTGGTGATGTAATTGCGGATGCGGAAGCCTGCCGCGTCCGAATCCGTGAGTAAGATCAGGCCGTTTTTCTGCGCCAGCGCCCGGAACAGCTGCTGGCGCTGTTTGTCTTTATAAATGCCAAAACCATCCGTCAGCAGGATCATGGCATCGGTCAGGTGCGCCAGACGGACGGCGTCGTATTTGCCCTCCACGATCAGCACGCGGTCGGTATGGATCATCTCGTTTTGCATCATCTTCCGCTCCCCGCCAGCGCCAGACGGCACAGTGCTGTTTCCAGCAGTGTCTGCGCCGCCACAGGCTGGCTTTTCAGGCTCTGATCCAGCTCCAGCAGCACCTGCAAGCAGGCTTCCAGCTGGGGCAGGGTGTAGTGGGCGGCAGTCTCTGCCGAGCGCTTCAGCCGGTAGTCGCTGCCCTTATAGCCAAAATCCTTGTGCACCGCACTGTAATTTTTCCGCTTTGCCGCCCCAAGCTTTACCCGGTACAGATCCACATAACTGCCGATCATGGCGGCTGTAATGGCGATAGGCTCCTGCTGCAGCCGCAGCAGGGTCTGCAGCTTTTTGCAGGCTCCGGTGGCGTTTTTGGCGGTGATCATGCGGATCATCTCGAACACGTCTGCATCAAGGCTTACCGTGCCCATCTCTGCCACCATGGAGGCGCTCACGGTCTGGTAGCCGGACAGGGCACAGAGCTTGTCCACCTCGTTTTCCAGCAGAAACGGGTCCTCGCCGCAGCGCTCCAGCAATGCGGTGGCTGCGCCGTCCGGCAGGGCTGTGCCCTGCGCCTTTGCGCGCTCCATCATCAAATTTTTCAGTTCAAAGGGGCGGGGCTTTGCCAGTTCTTCCGTGTAGCCAATGGCCTTGCACTGGGCTTGCAGCTTTTGCGCCTGCTTGCCCAGCTTGAGCTTGCTGCGCTCCAGCGGGAACACACTGCCCAGCACTGCCACAGCGTTTTCCAAGCTGGAAAGGGTGCTGCACAGCTCATCCAAGTCCTTGCTGCCGTAGGCAGCGGGGTCTATTTCCGGCAGCACCACCACGCGCCGGGTACCGAAAAATGAGATGGTGCCCGCCGCCATGATGAGCTGTTCCAGCTCCGGGGCAGCGCCGTCCAGTATAGTGGCGTCCTCGTCGCTGTCTGCCGACAGCACCCGCACCGCCGCCGCTACCGCCTGCCGCACCAGATACCGCTCGCTGGAATAAAAATAGTAGACCGGGCAGCCCTTGTCGGCCAGCTGCCGGAGTTTTGCTTCCGTGGCCATGCAAATGCCCCTTTCCTGTTATAAAATGCTCTTTGTATTGTACCACACTCGGCCCGGATTGCAAAGCGCTACCCTAGCCTTTCGCCGCCGGTGCGGCGCAGGCTGAGGGAGGCGGTGTACTGCGTTTCCGGTGCCATCCAGCTGTAACGGCGCAGCGCCAGCAGTTTTTGGTACCGCACCGTCTCCGGCTTTTTCGGCGTAGCGATCAGCCACTCCGTTTGCAGCGGCTGCGCCAGCTCTGCCCTGCCGCTTAAAGTTACAAACTGCCGGTTGCCGATGCTCAGCCGTACCAGACACCCTTCCCGGGTGCGCAGCAGCTCCACCGCCGCCGGAGTGCAGCGCAGTTTGCGTGCTGTGTTCACCGGCAGACGCTCTGCCCGGATGCCCTGCTGTGCGGGCAGGGTGCAGGCGGTTTTTGCATTCATGCGCAGGTCTGCCACCAGTTCCACGGTGCGCACGCCCCGCCGCGCCAGCTGGTTTTCCACCGCACGCTGGGCGGCGCTGCCGCCCCGGAACAGCACCACTGCCCGGTCGTTCTGGGCAACCACTACCGCAGGTGCCTGTGCACTGCCCACAAGGTCGATGTGCACCACGTCCCGGCTGAGGGCGTTGCCCAGCCCGATGCCCACCGCTGCTGCCAGCAGGATGCCCGGCAGAGCCACCCGCAGACGCACCCGCCAGCGGAAAGCCAGCACCCCAAGCCCGCACAGCAGCAGACAGACCAGCGCCGCGTAGGCGGTATCAAAGTAGATGGACGCCCCGGGCTTTGTGCAGAGCCAGACCGCCCAGCCGTTCAATAGGCCGGTGAGCAGGTCTGCCGCCCGGGAGAGCGCCCCGTGCACCGGTGCCAGCCACGGCACCAGCCCCGCAAAAGCCACTGCCAGCCCCAGCAAAAGCAGCGGCTGCACCATCCACAGCACCGCAATGCTGGAGACCATCGCCCACGCACTGACGCTCAGGCCCCGCAGCACCAGCACCGGGAAGGTAGCCGCCGAGGCGCAGGCAGCAATACAGGCGCTCTCTGCAAGACCCTGCAAACGCTCCGGCAGCCTGTTGAACCACGGGCGCCTGACCGGCTTTTGCAGATTCTCCCCGGCTTTGATCCAAAAGCGTCTGTCGTGGGCATCCCGCATCCGGCGGATGCAGGCAGAACCCGCCACCGTGCCCGCCACTGCTGCAAAGGAAAGCTCAAAACCGATATCCCACACCGCATAGCTGTTGACGGCGGTCATCAGGATGCCTGCCGCCGCCAGCGAGGTGAGAGTATCCGCCGGGCCCCATACCCACACACCCAAGGCGCTGACCCACACCGCCACGGCGGCGCGGCGCACCGAGGGTGTAAAGCCAGTCACACCCATCAGCACCAGCGCCAGCAGACTTTTCCAGACCGTGCGCCGTCTGCGGCGGCGGTAGCTCTGCTCCCAGCGATAGGGCAGCAGCACGCTCAGGATATCCCCGCACAGGATGGAAACGTGCATTCCGCTGACCACCAGCACATGGGAAAGCCCCGCGCCCCGGTAGGCGCTGCGCAGCTGCGCCGAAAGCCCGCTGCGGTCGCCCACCGTCATGGCAGCCAGCACGCCGCCGGTGTCCCGGTGCATCTCCCGGCGCAGGCTCTCGCTCAGTTTTTGCTGCAAGCGGTGGGTGCGGGCACGGAAACTGCCGCTCTCGCCCAGCACGGTAAGCTGCGGCTTTTCTGCCAACGGCTCTGCCTGCAGCGCGATGCCGTCCGCGTACTGCGCCATCCGTTCTTCCATGTCCGGTTGTTGCAGCGTGAACCAGCCCTGCACCCGCTGCCCTGCCGCGCAGGCGGGTAGCTCTGCACAGGCTATGCGGAAGCCCGCACGTCTGCCGTTCACACTTTCCACCCACAGGGTCGCGTCCACGGTGTCCGAAAAATAGGTGCTGTCCGCGCGCTCCACCTCGGCAGTCAGCAGCACGGTGCGCCCGGCGTAATTTGCCCGGGCACGCTCCAGCCGGGCGTTTGTAGTGTACACCGCGCAAAGCCCTGCCAGTGCACCCAACAGCAGGCAGACCGCCAGCTTGCGGCTGCGGCGTGGGATGCAAAGCAGCAGCAAAAAGGCAACAAAAAATGCCGCAAACGGCATAAAAAACTCCGTTTGCGGCAAAAAAGTCCACAGGAAACTAAGGCCCATCATTCCGGCGCAGAACGCGCAGAGCGGGCGGCGCATCCCGGCTTAGTGGAAGAACAGGGGCAGCGGCTCAAGGAAGATGATATCCTTGCGCTCGGAAGCATCGCCCTCGGCCAGAACAGCGGCCTGACCCACGATGGTGCACTGGGTCTTTTCAGCCAGCGCGTCCAGCGCCTTCAGAGAGCCGCCGGTGGAGATGACATCGTCCACCACCAGCACCCGCTTGCCGTTCATCTTTTCCAGCTCTTTGCGGTCGATGACCAGCTTCTGCTTACCGGCAGTGGTAATGGACTGGTCCTCCACCACAACGGGGTCCGGCATATACAGCTTGACACCCTTACGGGCGCAGATATAGGGCTTGCCGCTCTGGCGGCTCATCTCGTGTGCCAGCGGGATGCCCTTGGCCTCGGCGGTGAGCAGGATATCAAAATCCGGGCACTTCTTCAGCAGCTCCGCAGCGGCGGCCACGGTCAGCTCGGCATCACCCAGCATGATGAAAGCGGCAATGTCCATGTGGTCGTTCACCTTGCAGATGGTCAGCTCACGGGTCAGGCCTGCAACGTGCAGGGTATAAGTTTCAGCCATAATCAAAATCTCCCTTTCGTGTTGGAATCAGACAGGCAGTTTTTCGCCGCCCAGAACATGGAAATGCAGATGCTTCACGGTCTGGCCTGCGTCCTCGCCCACGTTGGAGATGATGCGGTAGCCGTTTTCCAGCCCCTGCTCCTTGGCCAGCTTTGCGATAACGGTAAAGATGTGACCCAGCAGAGCGGCATCCTCTTCAGTCAGCACAGCGGCAGAGGAGATGTGCTTGCGGGGGACCACAAGGAAATGCACCTTTGCCTGCGGGTTGATGTCGTAGAATGCCACCACCTGGTCATCCTCGTACAGCTTTTTAGAGGGGATCTTGCCCTCTGCGATCATGCAAAACAGACAATCTTCCATGGGGGAACACTCCTTCCTGCTTCTACAAAAGCCCGCCGCCCCGGCGCGCATCCGGCACCGGGCGGGGACATGGATCCTTTTTAGCCCAGAGCCTTCTTGACGATGGCGCTCACAGCAGCCAGTGCTTCATCGATCTTGGTCTCGTCCTTCAGACCTGCCATTGCAAAGTCCGGCTTGCCGCCGCCCTTGCCGCCTGCGATAGCGGACAGCTCCTTGACCAGCACACCGGCTTTGAGACCCTTTTCCTGTGCCAGCTTATTCACGGTAACGGCCATGGTGATCTTATCCTCGGCCTTGCCCACCAGAACAGCCACCACGGGGTTCACGGCCTTGTCGCGGATGCTGTCGCACATACCGCGCAGGGTGTCGCCGGTGGTACCGGTAAAGTATGCAGAAGCGATCTTCACGCCGTCTGCTTCCTCGGCATTGTCGAACAGGCTGTCCACCTTGGAAGCGGCGATCTTTGCCTTCATCTCCTCCAGCTCGCGGCTCATGGCCTTGTTCTCGGCCATCACAGCCTCGGCACGGGCGGGCAGAGAAGCCACGTTGTTGGCCTTGAGGGTGTTCGCCACATCATGCAGCATAGCTTCCTGCAGGTTTGCACGGATCAGCAGGTTGCGGCCGGTGACAGCCTCGATACGGCGGATGCCGGCAGCCACAGAGGACTCGCT
>OCHE01002244.1_pt1 | contig 10645 bp, 6 predicted proteins | sample 1538681 | NCBI WGS metagenome assembly OCHE01 (sample SAMN04571717, study PRJEB22368) | human gut metagenome | biome: human gut; material: stool | host: Homo sapiens | place: Luxembourg | collected 2012-08-17
ATCTGTCAACACTTTTTTGAACTTTTTTTATTTTTTCAATTTCGTACACTCTGCGTCCTGCAGCCTCCCAATACAGCAACTGTCACATTCAGTCCCAAAATTGCAATAAATACTTTTGCTCTGATCCGCGCTTTTTCTTCATATGTACCTCCTTTAACACAATCTTTAAATTCCTATCATTTCCCGATACTCTCTCGGCGTAACTCCATAGCGTTTTTTAAATTGACGATTAAAATTTGACAGATTCATAAATCCTGCATCCTGTGAGATTGTCAATATTTTATCATCAGTCTGGCGCAATGCCTCTGCGGCCTCCGCAAGTCTCCGGTCATTTACATAAGAAGTAAAGCTGTCTCCCGTCATCTTTTTGAACCAACGCATGAAGTGGCTGCTGCTCCTGAAAGATTCTCACTGCTTTTAACACTGATTTCCTGCAGTACTTCTTTCAACTGCTCCCTATCCGGAGAAGACACGATTTCTCTGGACGGATACATTCTTATAAGAAGAAATATGATCTGCAATACTGCAGCTTTCACTCCTAGCTCATAAGCATTTTCTTTTGTTTCACACAATTCTTCCATCTGAATAAGACATCTTTTTAATGAATCATAATGCGCTTCCTCTGGCTTTATCTGTACCGGAGGAAACAACTTACCTGCTGCAAGCGGGACGAGAAATTCTCCTGCACAGAGATCTGCTGCTCCTTCTCCCAGAAAATCCATTTCAAAGATAATATTTTCGTATTCCATAGAATATCCTTTTATCCTATGAATTGCATGAAGGGTTCCAGGTGTTACTACAAAAATATCCCCCGGTTCTCCCTCAAAGCTTTTTGTTTCGAGCTGGATCAGCCCTTTTCCCTTTTTTATATAAATCAATTCCATCTCCTTATGCCAGTGCAAAGGAACCGCCGGAAAATCCAATGGAATCGTACATGGATAAATATTAAACGGAAACAACCGGCTGCCATGCTGTTTTGTTTCCTGATATTTTGTACCACTTTCTTTTTCTTTCATCTATTTCCGCCTCTATGATAGGATAGTATCATTTCTTGCTCGCTTTTGACAAGAAACGACGGACTATCTGTGATATAACTAAAGCAACTTAAGTTAACGAAACTACAACCATTTTATATATGAAAGGAGCAACTCCCATGAGTGAATCTATGAAAACAACACTAAATGAACTTTGCCAAAAGGATATTGCAACTGCTTCCGACGCAGAACTTTATACAGCCCTTCTGAAACTTGTGCAGGAACAGAGTCAGAAACAGATAAAACCAGTAACTGGCAGAAAACTGTATTATATTTCTGCTGAATTCCTGATTGGAAAATTGCTTTCCAACAACCTGATCAACCTTGGTCTGTATGATGAAGTTCGTGAAACACTTGCCAGTATCGGAAAATCTCTTGCAGATATCGAAGAGCAGGAACCGGAACCAAGTCTTGGAAATGGTGGTCTTGGACGACTTGCCGCATGCTTCCTTGACAGTCTTGCAACTTTGGATCTTCCTGGTGATGGTGTCGGTCTTCGTTATCACTGCGGACTTTTTCATCAGAATTTCAAAAACAACATCCAGAACGAAGCTCCTGATTTCTGGCTGACTGACCAGTGTGCTGCCAAAGCTACCGATACAGTATTTCCGGTTTCGCTTGCAGGAAACACCTATTCTGCAAGACTCTACAAACTTCCTGTTACCGGCTATGAAGGCAGAACCAATATGCTGAATCTGTTTGATCTGGATTCTGTAGATGAATCTGTGATCGGTGACGGAATTTCTTTTGACAAAAAAGATATTGCCAGAAACCTTACATTATTCCTCTATCCAGACGACTCCGATGAAGACGGCCGACTGCTTCGTATCTATCAGCAGTATTTCATGGTTTCTGCCGGTGCTCAGCTTATTCTCAACGAATGTGCTGCACGTGGATGTAACTATCATGACCTTGCCGACTATGCAGCTATCCAAATCAATGATACACACCCAAGTATGGTAATCCCGGAGCTGATCCGCCTCCTTGAGGAACACGGAATCAGCTTTGATGAGGCAGTTCAGATCGTAACAGATACCTGTGCATATACCAATCATACAATTCTTGCAGAAGCTCTGGAAAAATGGCCACGTCATTATCTCGATACCGTTGTTCCTCAGCTTATGCCAATTATTGAAAAGCTGGATGACATTGCAAAAACACGTACAACTGATTCTTCACTTGCTATCATTGATCAGAATCAGGTCGTTCATATGGCACATATGGATATTCATTTTTCTCACTCCACAAACGGTGTTGCCGCACTGCATACACAGATTCTGAAAGAAAGCGAACTGGCAGGATTTTATCAGATGTATCCGAACAAATTTAATAATAAAACAAACGGCATCACCTTCCGCCGCTGGCTGCTGAAATGTAATCCGGCCCTGACTTCTGAAATTGAATCTCTGATCGGATCCGGTTTCAAAAAAGATGCTTCTGAACTGAAAAAGCTTCTGAATTATACAGACGATGCAGAAGTACTGAAAAAACTCAGTTGTATTAAAAAATCCAACAAAGAAGCACTTGCTTCCTGGTTAGAAGACAAACAGGGAATCAAATTGAACACCAATGCAATGTTTTCCATTCAGTCCAAACGACTTCATGAATACAAACGTCAGCAGCTGAACCTGCTTTTCCTGATTCATGAATACCTGGAAATCAAAGCAGGACATACTCCAGTAACTCCATTAGTAAGTATCTTCGGTGCAAAAGCAGCTCCTGCCTATATCATCGCCAAAGATATCATTCACGCTCTTCTTACCCTGTCACAGGTTATCAGTGCGGACTCTGAAGTTTCCAGATATCTGCAACTTGCATTTGTAGAAAACTACAATGTTTCTGCAGCAGAAAAAATGATTCCGGCATGTGATCTTTCTGAACAGATCAGCCTTGCTTCCAAAGAAGCATCCGGAACCGGAAACATGAAATTCATGCTGAACGGTGCACTGACTCTTGGAACCATGGATGGTGCAAATGTAGAAATTGCCGAAGCTGTCGGAAATAACAATATTTACATCTTTGGTCAGAGCAGCAAGCAGGTTATTCACCGCTATGCAGCCGGTGACTACTGTGCAAAAGACTGGTATGAAGCAGACTCGAACCTTCGTCGTGCCATCGATTTCCTTACCAGTGAAGAAATGCTGAAATATGGAGATGAAGAACATCTGAAACGACTGCAGAACGAACTGATAAATAAAGACTGGTTCCAGACTCTTCCGGATTTCAATGCATACATTGTCCGCAAAGAACAGGCAATGAGTGATTATGCTGTAAATCCGGAAGCATGGAGCCGCAGAACTCTGATCAATATTGCAGAAGCCGGATTCTTCTCCTCAGACAGAACCATCAAAGAGTACGATGACGACATCTGGCATCTCGGAAAATAATCATTCTCCTGGATTAGAGCGGCGAATCTGCTCAGTCAGCTCTTCGCCGCCCTGTTCATACCATTCCTGCACAAAAATGTCAAAGTAAGTAATTGGTTTTACACCCATGATAATCTGAATGAAAGTGTCTTTTTCAAGCTGCTGAAGAGACTTCGGTATTTCACCGTCTGCATCATCCAGGTATCTTTTGGCTGTTGACCGGTAGTTTCCTTCTATCAACCTTCCAACTGCTGCAAGTCTGGATTCATATGCTGCCCAGTCTTCCGCCGTTTCTGATTTTCCCTGAATAAATTTTTCTGCTGCATCGTAATAAGATTTCTCAATTGCACTTAAACTTTCTTCTTTTCGCATGCCTCTCATTACACTCTGGATATCTTTTGTGATCTGAAACGTCGCCTCGTTATAATCAACATTGATAACCAGCGGTCTGGCTGTCGGTTCTACGTTAAGAGCAAAATAATCATTTACCTCATCCGCATCCTTGGCTTCATATCTGCTATAATCAAACAATACACTGATTATCTTCATTACAATTTCCGGATGCTCATATCCTTTGCGTACAACAACATATTTATTATCCTGAAAAGTATCATATACATTCTGCCAGTCTGTCGACTGTAGATAAAATGGCTGCCAGTTTGCCTCTTTGTCTGTCTCATAAACATCCATCAGTGGATTGTTCGGTGTCCACCACAGGCCAAAAAAAGCTCCACATTTTCCATTTATCACCAGATCTCTGAGGTTATTCTGCGCACGCAATGCAAAGTTCTTATCCAACACGCCACGTTCATAGAGTTCATGAAGATAACTCAGTGCATTTTTTGTTTCTTCTGTTACGGAACCATACACGATCTTACCATTTTGATTTACCCACCTTTGTGGACTGGCTCCAAATTTATCAAAAACAGAATCTACTGAATAATTAGAGCTGGTAGTTCCCACCAGATCTGTATCACAGGCGAGTCCGATCGGGTCTTCTCCATCCTCCGTGCCCATTTTATTCTGGACAAATTTTTCTACTATGTCAAATGCATCTTCCAGTGTTTTCGGATCTTCAAGGCCAAGCTTATCCATCCAGTCCTTACGCAGCCACATCAGACGTGGACCATGATCTGTAACGGTCTCCGGAATTGCCATCAGTTTTCCATTAAATCGCACAGAATCCAGAAGACCGCTTCCATAACTCTCAAACATCTCTTTGATTCTCTCTGAAGTGCAATTCTCATATACTTCGCTCAGATCTTCCACAAGATCATTATCAACCAGTTCTTTGAGTGTTTCTCTGTCCGAAACCACCAGTACATCCGGCAGCGTCTGGTCTTTTACAAGAATGTTCACAAATTCATCATATCGATCTTCCCGTTCCATGTAGACACTTTTATTCTGAATATTCAGCATTTTTCTGAGATAACGAGTGTAAGCATTGTTGTCATAGGTATTTCCATCCGGAAGATTTGAATTATTCGCACCACTCATTTGTCCTAAAGTATACGTTACAAGTTCAGGATAAGCACCATAAGGAGTCTGTGCAGCTGTTTCCCAGGTACCGGTACGGACTGTCTCTGTAGATTCCGTATTTTCTTTTGCTGCCGATGATCTTTTCTGATTCAGCTCCTGTAAATCATTGCTGCATCCGCAGACAGCTATAGCTATGATCCCTATCAGAACAACAGGCAGTTTTTTCCATTTACTCTTCATTCTCTCTGCCCTCCTTCGGAAATTTCATAATAACAGTCGTGCCTTCATCCGGTGAACTGAAAATATGAATTCCATAATTCTCTCCATAAAGAAGCCGGATACGGTCATTTACATTCTTAAGGCCATATCCTTTTGCCTGATAAGTTACCAGTGTTTCTGCTTTTTCCTGTTCCATACCAAGTCCATTATCACGGACAGTGATCTCTACATCATCCCCCTTGCCTTTAAATGACAGGAAAATTTTTTTATCACCATCCTCTTTTTCATCAAGACCGTGTTCGATCGCATTTTCGACAACCGGCTGAAGAAGAAGCTTCGGCATTTTTTCATTTTTTATTGTCGCATCAATATCCCAGTCTACCGAGAAATTATGATCATGCATCGTAAGCTGGATTTCCAGATATGCTTCCATATTCTGAATACAGTTTTCTACCGTAACCACATCTTCACCTTTGCTTAATGCGGTTCTGTAAAAAGTAGAAAGCGCCAGGGTAACCTTACTGATCTCCATCTGGTTACTTCGAATCGCCATCCAGTTCATCATCGACAGTGTGTTATATAAGAAATGTGGATTGATCTGGGCCTGAAGGGCTTTCAGTTCATATTCTTTCAACGCGATCTTATTGACATATACTTCGTCGATCAGGCGGTTAATCTCATCCATCATATTACGGAAACTGTTAACAAGAATTCCTACTTCATCTCCCGAATCACTGTTGACTGTAACTTCACGGCTTCCATGATTTACCCTGTCCATATTTTTCGTCAGTTCTTCAATTTTTCTTGTAAAAATTCTTGAAAATGCCATAGCCAGAAACAGAATGATCAGACCACAGGCCGCAATCAGTGGAATCTCTTCCAGCAACAGTCTTCGTACAGAACCTGATATCGCATCCTGACTCTTATAAAGATAAAATACCCAGTCATTTTCTTCACTCTTGGTCTTTGTATATGCACAGGACTGGCTGATTTTCTGAATCATGGAATCCATTTTTTCAGATTTATCAAATTCCAGATTTGTCAGACCAGTTTTGTTATAAAGAACTGTACCGTTTTTGTCTGCAACAATTCCACCATTTTCCTGCGTGAGAATATTGGTCAGTGGCTGGAAGATTTTATTATAATCCAGAGAAATGCACAGAACTGCATCCAGTTTCTGATCACTATAGATCATACGTACTGCTGCAACTTCTTTACGATCCTGATCAACTTTCCACTGAATACGCACATCATCTTTCAGCCCTTCACTCCACCACTCTTCTTTCATCTTATCAAGTGGAACAAGTGTATACTCATGCTCCACCTGGATACTGTCCGCAAAAAGCTGAATTCTGTTAATCGCGTCATGATATGATTTTGGTACAGACAAAAGTGGATCCGCTATTTCTGTATATTTTTCATACGCCGTATAATTATCGATATTTTTTTCCTTAATAATTTCCTCAATATCTGGTGAATAGGTCAGATAATTGAGAAGGCTGGCATAAACCGCCGTCTGGCTGTCAATGCTTTCTCTGGTCTGTTCCATGATCGACTGCATATCTTCCAGTTCGCTGCTGCGGACCATAGTACTCAGCCTGCTGTGACTGTACCAGGCAAGTACTGTCATCGGTACCAGGCTTGTAACTACAAGAAAGATCGTCAGTTTATGACGATACTTCATATTTTTGAATATCTTACGAAGTCTGTTCATCCTCTCCGGTTCCTTTCCTGTATGATTCCGGACTGCTTCCGTAATATTCCCGGAAACTTCTGCAGAAATAAGAAACATTTGCAAAACCAACACGTTCACTGACCTGTGCCACCTTCATATTGGTGCTGCAGAGAAGTTCTTTTGCCTTCTCCATCCGGAACACACGTATATATCGGTTCAAATTCATGCCGGTCTCTTTTTTGAAGATAAAACTGAGGTATCCAGAAGACAGATAGACTTTTTCTGCCAGCATTTCAAGATTCAGATCTTCCTCATAATGCTGATAGATATAATTTTTGACTGCTGCCACTTCATTTCTAGAACTACTCATAGAACGGTCAAGAAATGCCTCGTATTCCTTGATATTATCTTCAGTTACTTCAAGGATTTCCATGATATTTCTACAGTTATACAATCGTTCTATCTCATGCTCAAGACGCCGCTCTCCAGAAAACTGATTTTCCTGAAACAGTTCCTGAATGACATTCGAGAAAACAAACTTGATATACATTGCTGAATACTTTGTATTATCATGATATTTTTCTTTCAGGCATGCGAAATGCTTTCTCAGCTGATCTGTATCCTTCCGTGTGATGTCTTCTGAGATCATCTGCATGATCTGCGAATCCTGCACTTCTCCCACCGACAGTTTCAGTACATCATCTTCATTTGAGAAAACATGTTTTTCCGGATGATAAAATTTCTCTTCCATCTGCTGTTCCAGCTGCTCAAGGATTTCCGGCAGACACTCACAACCTTCAAATTTACGGCTGACTGCCAGATAAAAACTGTCTCTGTATTTTCGTTTCATAAAATTATAAAGATGATTTGCCACCAGCTGATAATCGCAATATACGTCCTGAAAAAGGAGAAGCGACTGTCTTGCATTCAAATTCAGATAAAAGCATACTCTTCTCAACTCTTTCTGAATTTCCTCTTCCAGAGTCTCTTCAGCCGTATCAAAAAAAGCTACATCTGATTCGATCAGAATTCCGCAGTGCCATCCGTTCCATTTATCCATGTCAATCATTTCTTTTGCTTTTTCCAGAGTTTCTGCTTTACCAGAGTACAGATAATTCTGAAGAAAATACTGCTGCAGGAAATTTTTTTCTTTCATCTCGCGACTTTCTTTTTTCTTTCGTCGCTCGATTTCTTTCTCCGCCTTCTGGATCACCTTATGGAAATCATCCGGATTTACCGGTTTCAGGATATATTCTGTCACACCATATCGGATTGCTTCCTGTGCAAATGCAAAATCACTGTATCCACTGAAGATTATGATCTGCAACGCCGGATTTTCTTCCTTGGCACGTCTTGATAATTCCAACCCGTCCATATGAGGCATTTTTATATCAGTCAAAACAAGTTGTATGTCCTCTGACCGAATAATCTGCAGAGCCTGTTTTCCGTTCGAAGCTTCAAAAACATTTCTTTCGCCTTCTTCTCTCGAAAGCAGATATTTCAGACCTTCGCGCTCTATTTTTTCATCATCTACAATAAGAACGTTTGTCATAATTTCCCCCTGTTTTGTTTCCTATAATACTTATGATTATAGCACAAAAAGTCTCTGGAAAAAATATTCTTCCAGAGACTTCCATTCTACATAACCAGAATCAGCCTTTTACGGCACCTGCTACAACGCCTTCAATAATGTACTTCTGACAAACCAGATATACGATGATGATCGGAATGATATCGATCATAATACTTGCCATCATTGGTCCCATCTGTACATGTCCGAAGCTGCCACGGAAATACTGGACTGCCATCGGAATAGTCTTATATTTTTTAATATCAAGAACCAGTGTTGGAAGAAGGTAATCGTTCCATACCCACATCAGTTCCAGGATCGCTGTTGAAATAATTGTTGGTTTTAATATCGGAATTAAAACTTTAAAAAACACCTGTAACGGACTACATCCATCAATCAGAGCTGCTTCCTCAATCTCAAGCGGAATACCTTTTACAAATCCTGTAAACATAAATACCGCCAGTCCTGCACCAAATCCAAGATAAATAATGCAGATATTGTATGGATTATTCAATTTTAAAGTATCTGCAGTTTTTGCCAGTGTAAACATAACCATCTGGAAAGGAACTACCATACTGAATACACAGAGATAGTAGAAGATTTTGGACAGTTTACCATTTACACGAACAATATACCATGCTGCCATTGAACAACATAACATGATAAGAACTACAGACATTACAGAAATTACAAGACTGTACCAGAAAGATTTTAGGAAATCCATCTGAGTAACACTCGCTACAAAGTTCGCAACACCATTCCATGTTTCACTGGTTGGAAGGCTAAATACTCCAGATGTAGTGATCGCTACTTCTTTTTTCAGTGAGTTGATTAATATTAAGACGATTGGGTACATCCAAAGGATACAAACAATTGTCAGTAAGACCGTTGCAACGGAATTTCTTTTTTTATTTTCCATTACTGCTGCACCTCCTTAGATGATGTTGCACGAAGCTGGATCAATGCAATTACAACTACCAGAACAAAGAATACAACAGCTTTTGCCTGTCCAATACCCTTCCATTGAGGTCCGCTTCTTGCATAGAATGTATCGTAAATATTCAGCGCCAGTAACTGTGACTGTTTTCCAGGATCACCACCGGTCAGTGAGAGGTTCTGGTCGAACATCTTGAAACCATTAGTCAGAGTCAGGAATGTACAGATTGTTACAGATGGCATAATCATCGGAATTTTAATCTTAAACAGAATCTGTCTGCTTGTTGCACCATCGATCTGAGCTGCCTCGATCAGGTCAGGTGATACATTGTTCAGACCTGCAATGTAAATGATCATCATATATCCAATCTGCTGCCACATAAGCAGAATGAGCATACCGATAAAACCATTTTTTGCTGAAAGTGAAAGCAGTGGCTGTCCCCACTTGGAAAGCAGACCATTCAGCAATGTCTGCCAGATATAACCAAGTACAATACCACCGATCAGGTTCGGCATGAAGAATACAGTACGGAACACGTTTGTTCCTTTGAAGCCTTTTGTCAAAGCCAGTGCAATGGAAAATGCCAACACATTAATCAGAATACTGGAAACAAATGCGAATACAACGGTCAGCCAGAATGCATGACTGAAGTCACCGCCGATAAAAATTTTCTGATAGTTGGAAAGTCCAACCCAGACTACATCTTTTACAGTTGAAAATTTACAAAATGAAAGATAAATACCCCAGATAAACGGCCATAAGAAACCTATAATAAATGCAGCCAATGTCGGCAGAACAAATACCGGCCACCATTTTTTCAGAGATTTTCCTACCATTTTTCACTCCTCCTTTTCCTGTTATGACACCTTTGCGGAAGGTTATCCGCCACCCCAAAACATTACATCATTTTCCCATTAAAATGGGGAGGCTGTATTTCGCCTCCCCACCCTGTTCACCATTCTATATTATGTCCTGAATTTCTCCTGGGCATATTATATGCTGTTGGAAAGAAATTTATTACCTGTTACGATTATTCGGAAAGAGCTTTCTCAGTTGCCCAATTGTCAACGAATGCGGAAACTACATCATCCCAGGAACCGCTTCCTGCTGCATATAATGTAAGCGCTGTACCAAGACCGTTCTTCCACTCTTCAGATGGCATTGTTGTGAAGTTCCATGATACAGGTGTAAGGCCAGCTGCTGTATACTCTGCATCCTGTTTTACAAATACGTTTGTGGGCTCCTGTGCTGTTTTGAAAGGAATTGTAAAGCCCATGTCTTCTTCTGACATAGCCTTTGTTCCATCCTCAGAAGTTACGCACCAGTTCATGAAATCAAGTGTTGCCTGGATATCTTCCTCAGAAG
>OCHE01002253.1_pt1 | contig 10617 bp, 12 predicted proteins | sample 1538681 | NCBI WGS metagenome assembly OCHE01 (sample SAMN04571717, study PRJEB22368) | human gut metagenome | biome: human gut; material: stool | host: Homo sapiens | place: Luxembourg | collected 2012-08-17
GATTTTCCTTGTTGTCAAGATTAAGCTGTCTGTCCAGTTCAGACTGCCTTGCAAGCTTTGTTTTCAGATGATTCAGATATACCGATTTTAAAGTCTGAAGCTTGTGAACTTCTATATCAATTTCCATTTTTTCACGGATAAGTGGATTACCTGCACAAAGCGCTTGACCTCTGCAAATTCCATTTCCGATTGTGAAACGTCCTCGCAGACTCTCACAGGATTTTTGCTTGTCATGATCTGTGAAATAAAGCCTTGCTTAGTTTCAAGGGTTTGGAAACGGTAAGTCAAACTAAAGTTTGCTTTGAATGTTTTATTCTATTAGATTTGATCAGAATAAATCGGTAGATTTTGCTAAAAGCGTCATATGGTCAGTTGACTGATTGTGAAAAATATAGTATAATAAACCCGATGAACAGGTAATCTACTCGACAAATATTAATTTGCATAAGGTGGAGAACAAAAACAGTGGTTAAACAATTAAATGAAGAACAATACCTTAGTACAATGGGAAACAAAATGAATAATGTAACAGAGAGTGCAGAACCATTGGTAAATATTTGGAACTATGCAAAGCAGTTATTAAAAAATAACTTGATTTCAGAGTATGGGTTCTCTAAAAAATATGTGGAAGCAGTTTATGAAAATACTGAACGCACGTACCAACATATTTTACTTTTTACCAACCAGAAAAACTTCTATGCTGTAATTGTTGTTGACATAGTTCATAAAACTATCTTAGGTCATTACATTCTTGATTTGAATGAAAAGTATGGATTGATATAGATGAACCTGTTTATAACTTCCAAGTTTGTAGAAATCAGCAACCCCCAAGTTGTAGAGAAGGTAAATTCTTATTTCTTGGGCTAAAGAAGGTGAAAATCCTAATCCGATTGAGACGGGAGCTTTTATAAATGGTTGGCAGCAAGAATATTGGATTGCTCATTGTGACGATTATTGTGCTTTTGTTGGATATGTTGGGTGGAAAGAATTAGTTGAAATGGGTATAGATAATGAAATTGAAAAGAATTACAATCAAGAACTAAATGGTTTTGAATTAAAAGATGTGAAGGAATGTATGTATAATGAAGGTAGTATGCAAGGTTATCTTTTTAAATGTTTGCATTGTGGAGAACATTTTTTATATGTAGATTGTGATTGAATAAAAATTTCTATTTTCTTAATGGAGGCGAAGGGACATAATTGTTTCATTTGATTTGGATGATACTTTGTTTGTATCTCCACCAGAATTTCAGACAGAAAATGAATTAACGTTTCCATGGAAAATGATTTACAAAGAAAGATTACGTTTAGGAACGATAGAACTTTTTAGGAAACTTCAATCTGAAGGAATTGAGACCTGGATATATACAACTTCTTTTAGAACAGAAAAATATATTAGGCATCTGTTTGGTCATTATGGAATAAAAGTTGATCAGATTATAAATGGTAGTAGACATAAGAAAGAAGTACAAGCGGGGAAGAAAGAACCAATGCCTTCAAAGTATCCAGCAAAATATAGAATTGATTTGCATATAGATGATGATCCGAGCGTAATGCAAAATGGAAAAGTATATGGATTTAAAGTTTTCCTTGTTGGTCCACCAGATAATGAGTGGGGGGACAAAATATTGCAGGAGGCAATGCGTATTAAATGTATAATGAACAAATAAAATTCAGCCAAATTGATATTTAGCGGGGAAAGGCGAGAAAAATACATATCAAGGATGTCAAATTCTAAACATTGACCAAGAACTTTGGTAAACAAGAAATTAACATTTGCAGAAGGTGGAGAACAGAAATAGTGCTTAAGGAGGTCAAACGAATATGAAAAAATTTATATTAACTATTCCGGGAATCCTTTTGTCTGTGTTCGGAGGCGGAATGTTTATTTGTTGTTTGTTCGGTGCGATTGAAGATGAATTTCAACCGGTTCATGTGTATCTTTCTCTGTTCTTTTCCTTTGGTGTAATTTTAGCCTTGGGAATTGTAATGATATATCTTGGTCATAAAAAGAATGTGAGATCAAAAGAGGGTGCTGACTACAATCATACGCCTGTTCAAACGCCGGACAAGAAAACTGTGAAAATACTTTTACAGGAGTTACAGAAGCGAACTAGTCAGGATTCAATCAAAATTCAGATAGAGGAAAACAGAAAACCAACGCTTTTTGGAAGTAAAATAGGTGGTATCCCTTATTGGGACAAGAAGAGAGAATATCCGAAGGATTCTGATGGAAGCAAGCTGATGTTGCTGGCACAGATGAATCTGAATGAGCTTCCTGAAAATCAGATGCTTCCAAGGACAGGCATACTGCAATTTTTTATACTATGTGACAGAAACTATGGCATGGCTATTCAGGAAAGCGGCTATCCAAATAATACATATCAGGTGGTATATCACGAAAAAATAGATGAAAGTATTACAGAAGCGGATGTGCTTTCTATTGGAATAAAAACAACCGGAGATTTGGAAAAAGAGAATAAGAGCGTAAACCAACAGGATAGCAACTGTTTTCCTGTACGGGGAGAATATGCAGTTTCTTTCAAGATGGAAAAAGCATATATGAATGACTGTGATGTAAGGTGTGATGAATTACTGCATAAGATTGCAGAGGAGCTTGGCGTTGAATTGGACAGCAGATTAGAATTCTATCAAATGTTTGACGAGTATGATAAAAAATATGTGGACATTCATGAATCCACATATGGACACCGAATGTTTGGATATCCACATTTCAGACAGTGGGATCCGAGAGGTGTGGAGGCTGCGGATTATTATGATACCCTGCTGTTTCAGCTTGATTCGGATTACTGGAAGAATCAGTGGCGCATTCTGTGGGGCGATGCGGGTGTCGGTGCGTTTTTTATCAATAGTAAAAAACTTGAGGAACTGGATTTTGGCGATGTACTGTATAATTGGGACTGTCATTAGTGGCTATACGAATTGTCGGAAAGGAGAAAAAGATGTATCGGGTAACAGTAACAACTCGTGTTTTGAATGACAAAGATACGCTGCGCTTATCGGCACCTATTTTAGTATGGTTGGTTTTGTTTATTATCATATTTGGTGTAATGTGTATAGCGGATATTTGGTTTCTTGTATTACCAATGTTTCTTGAATTTTTATGTATCATTCCTGTCACCGTCTGGTCAATAAAAAAAGCCAGAAAGCTTCGGCAGGAGTCTTTTGTAAAGATAGATGTTATGCTCACTGCAAGAGACGGAATGATCTATAAAGATAATATGAAGCTTAACGTAACATACAGCGAGCAGGATAATGAAGTTTATCTCGATGATATGCACGATGAGGGAAAGTATAACCATCGTAAAATTACTTTCTTTGCGACAATCAGCGGAGATGATGTCGGGGGATTTATTAAATTTTGTCGTGAAAATAATGTTCAGGTTGAAATATTTCCTGAATGATAAGTAATAAAAGGTACATCATTAAACTTAATGGGAGCTAAAATTATGAATGAGATATTGAATGAAATAAGACGGCTGATCCGTGAAAGCCGTACAATGTATCTGCCGCATGTAAAGGCTGAAGCTTTAGAAGAAAATGGGGCAGTTTATTACATGAATGGAAAAAACGGGACGGAATTTGATTGGTATGTGAATGGTAAAGTTTCCGATTTTTTTGTATTTTATAAAGATGAAAATAATTTAGGTGCCGTTAAGCTGACACTTTATCGTGATGGTGGCGTACTGGTATATATTTATGATGAACATGGAAGAAATTTGATAAAAGAAATCAAAACATATGTGGAAGCATCGATGGAGGAAATCTTTACTTTTGCGGTATTATTAAGAAATGTAATGGATGATAAAAAAATCTGGGATGCAAATATAGACAGCATTGATACAGGCGTTATATTAACTGCTGATCATATTAGCGAATTTAAAAATAATGAACATTATTATGAAGATATGATTAACAGGAAGAAGTTACTCGGAATGATGTCATATGTATCGAAAAAGATTACTGATGAAGGTTGGAAAGTCGGATATATGACCAGAGAGGAAGCGCTGAATGAGAATGATGAATATGTGGCAGATTACAGTAATATAAAGCTGTTATCCATTGCAGGAGTGTGTCAACTGGATTCTGATGTATTGAAGTATATTGATAATCCTGTCGGAACAGCCCTTATACGAACATCTTCGGATGAATTTGAAATTGACAATAATGACAGGAAAATATATGTGGAAAAAAGATAAGGATACTGAAAAAATGTCTGCTATTCTGTTCTGAAGTGTTTACATGGAAGAATGAATTTGTATTTGAGGTGAAATAAGTATGTCTGATGTAAATAATAGATATGTAATAGACCAAATGGCAGTTGAAGATGAAAAGCTGGTGCTTATCATTGTTGATCCGATGGAATGGGGATATTGTGTGCGGGAAAGTCATGCCCGTACATTGAAGGATAAAATCAGTGATTATTTGCAGTTTATAGATAGTGGACAAGCTGCGGAGTATCATAAAGATGAAGAATATAACAGGATTGTAATTCGTGTTGCTGCGAAATGTTCTTACAGCAATTATGGTTTGGATTTTCTTGAAAGATGCCAAAAATGGATTCAGGAAAACGGGGCATTATGCGAGCTTGAATGGACTCATCTGCAAAGAAATGACGAAGAAGAAACGGAGTTTCAGGACGGCTTTTCAGATGATTACATATTTGAACCAGACAAGCTTTATCCCCGTATCAAAAAGAATTGGTCAAAAACTCCCGCTGAGGCAGTCACGCTTATGGCTGCGAACAACAATTTTAATAATCAGAGCGGCGAAATACAGGAATACAATAATATCCCCATGTTTCGGATTTATGATAGCTATATAATTACACTGATACAGGATATGGGCAGCACTTATATGTATCTGACCTATGACAATCTTCCGGAAGATACGTCCGCCCAATTGCTTGAGAGCAAAGCGTTTGAAAATCTGTACCGGGATATAACGTATCGTATGGTGGAATCAAAGGAAGCAGGTGTGTATGGATTGGTGGCAGGCGGAGATTTTGAAGCGGAGGCTTTGCAGGATGATTTACTGATTGCAGTTCCGACGAAGGATATGGTGCTGTTTACAAGAGCAGGCAATAAAAAATCCATACGTAAAATGATAAAACAGGCGCAGAAAATATTTGAAGAGAATCAAAAGGAAAGTCCGTTCCTGATTTTCAGTCGGGATGTTTTCTATTATAACAAGAGTACAAAAGAGCTTGAAATCAGTAAGAAGTATCATATAAGCAATTAAAATTAATAGATGTTGATATTCCTGAATATGGAAAGGAGTATGGTACTATGGCGAAGCGAAAGACGTTACCAAAAGATTTTGAACTATTGGTAGAAGTAGCAGGTAATTAAAAATGTATTCGAAAAATTTGATATCAATGCATATGGAGGATACAATAAAGGAAATGCCGTTGAGTTTCTTATATCCGAAAGTATGATGCGATGGCTGTTGGAACAGGGAGCAGATATTAATTACGTGGATACATATGGCTATACTTCACTGTTGTATCATGCGGGATATACGTATGCAGAAGAACAGGTCATTTAATGACGGGGTTGTTGACATTAAACTTAGATCCGATTGCAGTAGGGGAAGTAAATTACAGAAGATAGTTTTTTGAATGATTTTAGAGGGAGAGCAAATGTCTGACATCAGTTCCTAACATTCCAACCATGAATTTTTTGCATTTTTCTGCTCCATTCATAATGAGAAATACCCTTGCCATATTCGGGATTTTCAATTACTGACGAGCTTGCTTTTTCACAGATTTCATCGGAGACTTTCCGCAGTTTCGCTCATGCTCTGTCAGGTTTTTTACCCTGATTTTCTTCTGTTTCAAAGGTGCGGTCTGTCTGCATATTTACGTTGTTGAAAATGATATGCGAGTGGATATGCCCATGGTCATTGTGAATGGATACTGGTCTTTCAGAAGTCGGCTGCATAGTAACTGAGCTATCATCATTGCCTGTTCGGAAGTGACTTCTCCTGGTGCAAAACTCTGGATTATGCGCTCAGCTCCGGAGAAGACTTTTTCAAGTTCCTTTCTTCGGCGATCTTTGAGAACGTCCATGCCACTTTATTGGCATTTTTATTTCCCAGTTCACGGAGAATTTTTCTTTCATCAGTTGTCATGGGGAAAAATTCCCCTGAAAAGCATCGTGCTTTCGTCCTCATTTTTCGTGGCGCAAAGTACTGTGCTTGCTACGTTTGAGTGGATATTTCATATCCACGATATTTTTCAGCATTCCTTGCTGAAATTCTGTTCCTTCGGGAACATCTCAATTGTACTTTTCATCTGCGCAATTATTATGGATATTGGGCGCATTTTTGTGAAAATACAATTTTCATCGGCTGATTTATTCAGACGATGTTTTAAATGTCGATTGATATTTTAATCGTTGCATTCAAATTATTGTTGCTAAGGTAGTTGTATTTAATTGTCGGATGTGGTGTTATTATTGATAACATTCAAGCAATTTGATTGATAAATCGGGATTTATCTGTTCCTGAAAACAACATAAACATCAATCAATGTCGTTCAGTTTTTGATTTGCCTACTGTATAATAAAGGTATCAAATAAAAGGAGGCTATCAGCCATGAATACAGATAAGATTTACGCAGAACATCTCGCAAATGAGTATGCACCCAAAGACACCTCTAAGGTAGTCGCACTCCGTAAACTGGATGCCAGAGCAAAACTTCCTGCAACAGTTTTTACCTATACTTTCGGTATCATTGCTTCACTTATTACAGGTGTGGGAATGTGCCTTTCAATGAAAGTAATCGGCAGCGGAACGACAGCTATGTTTATTATAGGAGTCATAATTGGTATAATCGGATTTATTTGTATGGGAGTTAACTATCCTGTCTACAAAAAGCTTCTGTCAAATGGCAAACAGAAGTATGCCTTTGAAATCATGCAGCTTGCAAAAGAGATAAGTGAGAATTAAGCCATGCAAAAGACAAAGAGAATCATTAAAAAGTTTCTGCATCCGCCCAAAGTGACATTATTTTTTACACCTGTCGTGTATGCAGCGCTCATTTATATCTTTGTCGCAGGAAAAACAGAGAGTGCGTATTCATACATGATATATGTGATGTCTGCGTACTCTCTTGCTGTTATTATTGCCTCTGTACCTAAACTGTTAAAAGATATAAAAACGGCGTTCAATAATAGCAGAATAATGCAGAAAATCAGAGCATCATACTTCGGAAGAAAATATTTCGATGACCTTGCCTTTCGTGGGAGTGTAAATATTTATCAGGGTATGCTCATCAATTTTCTTTATGTTATATTCCGAATTGCAGCAGGTATACGCTATGCTTCAGTGTGGTTTATTTCAATGGCAGTTTATTACTTTGTACTTGGCGGACTCAGAGTGTATCTGATATTCAGCTATCGGAGAAAAAAAGAACAAAAAGAGAAATACCGGTGTTACAGAAAAACTGCTCTGCTTCTGTTTTTGCTGAATATTCCAATAGGTGGTATGATCGTTCTTATGGTGAGAACAAATTCAGGATTTACATATCCCGGATACATCATCTATCTGTCTGCATTGTACACATTTTATACTCTGATCCTTTCAATTATCAATCTTGTAAAATTCCACGAACTTGGTGATTTGATATTGTCGGCTGCAAAGGTGTTGAATTTCATTTCAGCCATGATGTCAGTCCTTGGCTTGCAAACAGCAATGATTTCACGTTTTTTTGAAAACGGAGAAAGCTACCGGAAATTGATGAATACACTTACTGGCAGTTCGGTATATCTGATAGTTATTGTGACAGCTGTGTATATGCTGATACACAGCAGAAAATACGGAAGGCAGGTGGAAAAGCATGAATAAGTCTGAAAGCAAATACTTTAATACAGCCGTGCGTATGGATGAGGCTCTTCTTGAATTGCTTGAAAAAAAGGATTTTGCGTATATTACAGTTAAGGAAATATGCGAAAAGGCAGGAGTGAATCGTTCCACTTTTTATCTTCACTATGAAACGATAGGTGACCTGCTGGCTGAAAGCATTGAGTATATGCATAAAAAGTTACTTTCTTATTTTTCAGATTCAGATAACAGTGTTGTAAATAAACTACGTTTTTGCCCTGAAGAAGAACTTTTTCTTGTCACTTCAGAATATCTTACTCCATATCTGACATTTGTTTGTCAGCACAGAAATATCTATCAGACAGCAATGGAAAACCCGAGGATTTTCTCTGCTGATAAAACCTATCAGAAAATGTTCCGGCACATCTTTGACCCTATTCTGCAACGCTTTTCCGTTCCAACGTCTGAGAGAAACTATATGATGCTTTTTTATCTAAACGGAATATCCGCAATAATAGCAGAGTGGCTGAAAAGAAATTGTACTGATTCAATTGAACATATAATTGCAATTATTCATAAGTGTGTTATGTGCGGTAAGGAGGAAATATGAAAGCAGCTATTTATTGCGGAAAAGAGAATATTGTTATTCGGGAATTTCCTTTGCCGGAAGTTGGAGAAAATGATATGCTGATTCTATTTGATTGTTTTGGATTTGTGTAGCTGTAATTTTCTGAAGTTCCTTTATTTTTAATAATATATCTGAATTAACTGTTGAACCGTTTTCCTAACGTTTTAAATTATCAGGACTTAGTTCAAGACTTTTAATCAAAGGTGTTGGTTTAGTGCCATTTCTTTTACATAGCTCTAAAAATTGTGTATAAAACATAAAATATCACTTCTAAAAATGTACAAAAACGCTAAAATACACTAATCTGAATCTTATAGTTTGATAAATACCTTTTAGCGTATTATAATATTAACCAATACGAAAGTGTAAAAAATTCCTCATGATGATTACGAAAATTTTTCCGATGTCTGCTATGTCCGATATAGTTTTTTGTAGTCCGAGGGAGTACATCCGGTTATACTTTTGAATACTCTGTTGAATGTTGTAAGGCTTGTAAATCCTACCTGCATAGCCACATCGGTGATTGAACATCCGTTTTCAAGTAAAAGAAGCTCTGCGGCTTTTACCCTGCGGCGATTAAGAAAATTAATAAATGTGGTATTACTGTATTTTTTGAATATCCTTGAAAAATGAAAGGTACTGTAGCCTGCGAGCTGAGCAAGATCCTCCAGAGTAATATCATTCATATAATTCTGTTCAATAAATTTCAGTATCATACGGAATTTGCCCGCATACTGTTCGCCGGCGTAATATTGTATTTCGTTAAGCTGATATTCCTTTATTTTGGCAAAAAAAGATAAGATCTTCATATATATATATACTTCGGTAACATCACCAAAATTAGAATAAAGTATATATATGTCTTTCATTATCTGGTTCATTGACCGCAGAAATTCTTTGTCAAAGCTTGAATTGATCAGCAAAGGCTCGGAAAAAACAGAGTACAGTTCCGACAGTGCAGGATTATTTGCAAACGAATGGTTGTCAATAAGAAGGATAAGGCGTCTGCCGGACTGAGCTTTAAGATTATGGAGCGTACCTGCGGGAATAATAAGTATATCACGTTCGTCAAGGTGATAATCCGTGCCTCCACAAATAGCCTCAAAGCCGTTTGTAAGCGGCATAATTATTTCGATAGCATTATGCCAGTGGAGAGGATATTCTTCATTTTCAATATTGTCGTATAAAAGCACACTTCTGTTCTGAGTATAGTCAACCGTTTCAAAATCACCGTTTAGATGTGCGATCATGTCAAGCTCCCTTTCATATATTTTTTGAATAATAATGATATAATCAAAAAATGTCTTGAGATTACATGATGTATTTTTATGTATAATATATAATAACATATCCTGCAAAAAAGTGCAATATATTTTATTGTAAATATGTGTATTTGCACAAGGGAAAATATAAAATATCGCAATAATTGAAACTTAAAGCGCAAAAAACGGTTAGTAAATCAATACAAATTAGTGTATAATTTAAACAAATTGGAGGAAAAATTATGAGTGTAATATCTTCAAAACGTATATACAAGAATTTTGGTGAATGTATTTTCCTTGATAACGGTATTATCACCTTGGGAGTAACACTTGAAGAAGGTCCGAGGATAATATATTTCTCCCTTGTGGGAAAGAAAAATGTGCTTTTTGAAGATACTGAACGCATATTTACTGAGCCTGCAGGAAAATACGGAACATGGGTGGCATACGGCGGACACAGGCTTTGGTGTGCGCCCGAGGTGAATCCCGAAACCTATTACCCCGATAATAGCAGGGTAAGCTGCGAGATCACAGACAATACTCTTACATTAATGCCGCCCGTCACTCCATTTGGTAAGGAATTTACCATGATAATTGAAATGAACGAGGCATCTCCAGTTGTGAAGATAACGCACAAAATACGCAATATATCCGAGAAAAAAGCGGAGTTTGCGCCATGGTCCGTGACGAGTCTTACACATGGCGGAGTTTGTATTATTCCTATGAGCACGCAGAAAAAAGGATATCTTCCCAACCGTGTGATAAGTCTTTGGGACTATTCCGATATAAATGACAGCCGTTTCAGAATAACAAATTCCGAAGTGCGCATAAGGCAGGATAGCTACGTAAGAAAGGCTTTCAAAGCAGGCTTTAATCTTGAGG
>OCHE01002255.1_pt1 | contig 10610 bp, 8 predicted proteins | sample 1538681 | NCBI WGS metagenome assembly OCHE01 (sample SAMN04571717, study PRJEB22368) | human gut metagenome | biome: human gut; material: stool | host: Homo sapiens | place: Luxembourg | collected 2012-08-17
GCCCGAGCCAAAGGTCGAGGCAACACGGCCGGCGTCAGGCGAGACCCCACGATGGCGCTCGGTCCCGTAACTGCTGCCGCCAAAGAAGTCGTCAAAGCTCGATCCGCCGCGCGAACCGGAACCGCCGGTCGAACGCGTATGCGAACCGAACACCTTGCCGCCATACATATCCGAGCCCATGCCCGAGCCAAAGGTGCCGTGACGGTCGCCGCGCTTCTCCCAGCCCGTGCCCTCAAAACCGGCAGAGCCGATACCGCTAAACTCGATATCCTCAAACGGAATCTCGTTGAGGAAGCGCGAGCGCGGGTTGGCAGAGGTCGAGCCGTAGGTGCGACGCGTGGCCGCATAGGTCAGGAACAGGCGCTTGCGAGCACGCGTGATGGCGACGTAGGCCAAGCGACGCTCCTCCTCGAGCTTGCCCGGATCGTCACTACCGCCAAAGTCGTGCACGTGCGGGAAGATACCCTCCTCCATGCCGGCCACGAACACCGCCGGGAACTCCAGGCCCTTGGCGGAGTGGATGGTCATCATGGTAATGGCATGCGTCTCGCCGGCCAGGGAATCCAAGTCGGAGCGCAGGGCCAGCCACTCCATGAGCGCCGGCAGCGCCTTACAGGTGAGCGGACCGTAGGTGCGCTCGATCTCGTCGGCATGCACGGCACCCGCCGGCATCTCCGTCGGCGCGGCATACGCGTTGCCCGCGATGGCGGCGGCCAGGGCATCCTGCGGAGACAGCGCCGGAGCGGCCAAGCTATCGAGCGGATTGGAGCCCGCGGCATCGCGCGCGCCGACGAGTGCCTCAAACGAGGATGCCGGGGCAGATGGCCCCGGTTCGGGCGCGGGCGCGCTCACCACGACGGGCTCGGGCTCGGCGCCGGCAGGCACGTCGGCAACACCGGCTGCGCGCAGCTCTTCCAAGCTCTCGAGCGTACCCTCGATGTCCTCGTGCGTCTCCTCAAATTCGGCAGCGACGCCCAGGAATTCCTGGATGTTCTCGGCGCGGCTCTCGGACTCCATGGTGCCCTCGGCGCGGAAAGCCTGCAGTAGGCCCGTCTTATCGACAATCATCTCGACAACGTCCTTGAGCTCGCCGTCCATGCGGCGACCCTCGCGCACCAGCGACACAAAGCTCGACAGGCCATTACGGACCTTGGCGCTAAACATGCCGGTTTCGGCGCACGCGATCTCGCAAGCCTGGAAGAACGAGCAACGGTTGTCGCGCGCCAGCTGCTCGATTTTTTGGATCGAGGTGGAGCCGATGCCACGGCGCGGTGTGTTGATGACGCGCTTGACGCTCATCTCGTCGGCCGGGTTCACGATCATCTTAAGGTAGGCCATGACATCACGGATCTCGGCACGGTCGAAGAATCGCGTGCCGCCCACGATCTTGTAGGGCACGCCCGCGCGCAGGAACATATCTTCGAGGATACGCGACTGGGCGTTGGTGCGATAGAACACGGCAATGTCGTCGTAGCTCGTGCCTTTGGCATGCAGCTTCTCGATCTCGCCGGCAATCCAGCGGCCCTCGTCGCGCTCGTCGCTCGCCTGGAAGGCCTGGATCTTCTCGCCATCGCCCTCGGCCGTAAACAGGCGCTTGTCCTTGCGCTGCGAGTTGTGGCGTACCACGGCGTTGGCGGCGTTCAGGATATGACCCGTGGAACGATAGTTCTGCTCCAGCTTGACGGTCTTGCAGTTTTTAAAATCCTTCTCAAAGTCCAGGATATTGGTGATGTCGGCGCCACGCCAGCTGTAAATGGACTGGTCATCGTCGCCCACGACCATGAGGTTTTGGTACTTGGCGGCCAGCAGGTTGGCGATTTCGTACTGGACGTGGTTGGTGTCCTGATACTCGTCGACGCTAATGTAGCGGAAGCGCTCTTGGTACTTATCGAGCACCTCGGGGCGGGTGCGCAGCAGCTCAAGCGCGCGCACGAGCAGGTCGTCGAAGTCCATCGCATTGGCGGCGCGCAAGCGACGCTCCAGCTCCAAGTAGACCTGCGCGGCCTTTTTGTCGTTGGGGCTGTCGGCGGATTTGAGCATGTCCTCGGGGCCGATCATGGCGTTTTTGGCCGAACTGATCTTGCTGCGGATCATGTTGATGGGGAATTGCTTTTGCTCGATACCGAGCGCCTGCATAATATCGCGCACCATGCGCTTGGAATCGTCGTCATCGTAGATGGTGAACTGACCGGTGTAGCCCAGCAGGTCAGCGTCCTCGCGCAGCATGCGCACGCACATAGCATGGAAGGTGCACACCCACATGCCGCGGGTACCGCTGGGGATGAGTGCCGCCAGACGCTCGCGCATCTCGGCCGCGGCCTTGTTGGTAAACGTGATGGCAAGGATCTGCCAGGGCTTAACGCCCAGGTCGCCGAGCATATGTGCGATGCGAAAGGTCAAGACGCGGGTCTTGCCCGAGCCGGCGCCGGCAAGGACCAGCAACGGACCCTCGGTGGTCAGGACCGCCTCGCGCTGGGCGGGATTAAGGCTGTCGAGGTCGACGAGCGGCTTGGCGGGTTTGGGTGCCGGCGCGGGAGCGTCGTAGATGTCGAGCGGAACGAGCTCGGGCTCCGGCGCAGCAGGGGCGGTGTATGCATCGAGCGGCACGGGTTCCGGCGCGGGCGGCACAGGTACCGCGACATTCTTTTCCCAGGGCAAGGGCTGGGTCATGGGCGACTCCTCATCTGACGGACGGCGCGCCTGCGGGCAGCGCCATAGTTTGAGCCGTACCAGTATACCGAGCCGCGCGGACACCGACGCAAATCACACCACGACTCCGTGCGTCACCGTCAGGCTCGCCCCAGCGGATTTGGTGCAATGGGGTCAGGTTAGTCTGCACCAATCTATTGACAATCACGAAACCGCCGATGTCATGGCAGCAGCAGCGAGCGACGGTCAGGGCGAACAAATTGGCATGAAAAGGGGGCGGCATAGACCTTTTGGTCATGCCACCCCCTTTGAATGACAAGTTGTCGCCCTGGCCGCCGCGCAGCGTCGACTAAGTTAGAGGCCGAGCATCGGCTCCAGAACGAAGAAGTATGCGAGCACTACGATGCCCAGGATGATGCGGTAGGCACCGAAGCACTTGAAGTCGTGACGGCGGACGAAGCCCATGAGCCACTTGATGGCGATGAGCGAAACCACAAAGGCCACAACGCAGCCCACGCCCAGGATAGCGACCTCGTTGGCACCGAACGTGCCGCCCTTGATGAAGTACTTGACCAGCTTGAGCGCACTCGCGCCAAACATGACCGGGATGGCCAGGAAGAACGTAAACTTGGACGCCACCGAACGCGTGCAGCCCAAAAGCAGGCCGCCGATGATGGTAGAACCGGAGCGAGACGTACCAGGCACCAGCGAAAGCACCTGGAAGCAGCCGATACCCAGCGCAGTCTTCCAGCTCAGGTCCTCGAGCGTGGCGATGGAGCCAAAGTCCAGATTCTCGTCATCGTCCTCATCCTCAGCGGTAGCCGCGGCGGGCGCCGCAAAGTGCGCACCGGCGGGACGTCCACCCGACACCACAGCACGCGAACCAAACGAACCGGCAACGGCCATTTCCTCGCGCTTGCTCGCGCGCCAGTTCTCGATCACGATAAACAGCACGCCGTACACAATGAGCGCCAGCGCCACGACGGGAGCATTGTAGAAATGCTCCTCCATCCAGTCGTTAAGCGGCAGACCGATCGCCGCGGCGGGAATGCAGCCGAGCACAATCTTGCCCCACAGCACGCGACAACCCTCCTTGCCCTTGCTGGGCGAGAACGGATTGAGCTCATGGAAGAACAGCACACAGACGGCCAGAATGGCGCCGAGCTGAATCACGACCAGGAACATATTCCAGAACGTCTCGCTCACGTTCATCTTGACGAACTCGTCCACCAAGATCATGTGACCGGTCGACGAAACAGGCAGCCATTCGGTGATGCCCTCGACCAGGCCCATGAAGGCAGATTTTAGAAGCTCGATAATATCCAAAGGGACCCCCTCGTTAGACACCCGCCGATATTGTTCTGCGGACGGTGCGGGCGATGTCCCATTATCAACCGTTCGGGCGCGTCTACGCCTACCCTTACCAAAAAACTCGCCCGTTCACAGAATTGCAGGCGGTCAAACCGAAATCCTTGGGTATAACTGCAACAAGATAAAGTGTCCGGCGGTCCGCGCATCCGCGGCCGCCCGACGCACGAGCCCTGCGCCCGTGCGATAGACCAAGGAGGAAACCATGAACGAGGGCTACACCAAGGTATTTGTTTCACTCGACGGTACTGAGCAGCAGGATTTTGTGCTCGCACGCGCCATCAAGGTGGCCGCAAACAACGGCGCAAAGCTGATTATCGGTCACGTGATCGACTCCACAGCGCTCGAGAGCGCGGGAGCTTACCCGGTCGACTTAGTCAACGGCTTGGAGGAGGCCTTTAACAACTCCATCGCGAAGCAGCTCGAGGAGGCCAAGGCTAATCCCGATATCCCCGAGGTCGAAGTCATGATTCGCGCCGGCCGCATTCGCGAGACGCTCAAGGACGAGATGCTCGACGTGGTTAAGCCCGACCTGGTGCTCTGCGGCGCCCGCGGCCTGTCCTCGATCAAGTATGCGCTGCTGGGTTCGATTTCGACGTTCCTGCTGCGCAACACGGACTGCGACATCTTGGTCGTGAAGTAGCGTTGCTCCCGCCGGCCGCGGGGCCTCCACGGGCACGTCCTCGCCGCGTTGCGGCTGCGGGATGTGCCCTTAGGAAACCCCTCCCGGCCCCGCGGCCTTCGCAGCCTTACTTCAACGAGTTGTCTGATAGAAGAATGGCGTGCCGCCCCGTTTGGGGCGGCACGTTTTGTTTGGAGCGGCACGTTTTTGTTATAAGGCGATCCTGCTTAGACGAGCTTGCACTTCTGGAATGATCTTCTCGAACATTACCTCCGCCTCGGGAAAACCCTCTTCTTTGAGACCGCGCGCCGCGTCTCTTAGCGCGTCTGGAACCTCATTGCAGGTATCAGCAATCATTCCGGCGACAATTCCCCCGGGCAAACCCGCCTCAATCATTTGGCTCATCACCGACCCACGCGTTACGTCGTCAATCTTGCGGCTCCCACCAAACGAGACGCCCATCTCACGAACGAGACTGGGGTAAACCGTTGTGCACAGCACGTCATAGAGCGGCGCCAACCTCACCTGCTTCCAACTTTCGTCCCATACGAGCGACCAGTTCTTTAGATGGTTATCGCAGTTACCTACGGCATAGTCGAACAGCTGGTTATAGCCGACAAGGAACCTGTCCTCCATTTGATTCGTCGACGCCCTTCGCACCGCATCGACGATAAGCCCCAGGTAATTGACGCCCGTCGGCTCATATTTAATCTCACGCGAGATGCCCTTGGCCTGACAAACATCTTCCTGATGCAAACGGTATGGAATTGGCAATCCGTCAACCGAGCGTCCGGCATCAGGCGTTACTCGGTCAAATCGCTTCACAGCGATAATTGGCTCGGCATCCTCAACTCGGATAAGAAAACACTCTTCGGCCGATAGGTCCATCAGAGAGGCGGCTCTCACGCACATCGCTTCGCACACCGTCTCACCCGGGAACGTTTTCGATCCCGCCTTGAGAATGTGCGTGGATGGGGCCGCTCCATGAGGCAGGTACCATCCGCCACATGGGTCATCGCCCGTATGGTAGAGACCGACCTTCGCCTGAGCACCTGCAAGGGAGATTCGACTCTCTAGCGCTAAATCAAAAGCAACCTCCGCCGGCGCGTATGCCAGCCCGCTTAGCTGTTCCTCACCTACCTCTTCATAGCCCATTTCGAGACTGTCGGGCGAAGGATCTCGCGTCAAAACCAGAGCGCCGACAGGTTCATCGCGGACTAAATCGAGCACCTTGAAGTAATCTCCGCGTTCCGCTCGCGCCCTTTTCTCAAGGTCCCTGTTGAGCTGCCCCTCCGGAATGATGCCAGAGAAAAAGGAGCCCGTTGCGTCCGGACTAAATGTCTCGGCCGACAACGGCAGCGAGATCGAAATCGGCGCCGCATCACCGCTCTCGAGATATTTGGGGCTATAGGTGAATGCCGGAAACCCCGCATGTTCCTCCAATATGCCAACCAGCTGGTAAGACCCATTAAACTCACGGTGAACGAACAGCGTGCCATCCATTACTTCCCCCTCACCTTCAGAATAAAATCAATATCCACGATGGAGGCGTAATCGAAAATGACACCAATTTCGACCGTTGTCCGCCCCCGTTCGATATCACCAATCACACGAAGGCTGCGACCCGTCATAGTCGCGACGTCACGTTGAGTCAAACCGAGCTCACGCCTTCTGAGCCTAAGGGCCTTCCCTATCTCGGCGGGATCGAAAACCGTGCGCTCCGAGAAAGCGACTTCCGACGGTTTGAGCCTGATGCGCCCATCCAGCTTTTTAATCGTTGTCACCGTTCTCATGACGCCTCCAGCTATATTCCTGTCCGTGAACATAGTATAAACCTGTAGCACTATGTTCATGTACGGGAATATAGTGTTGACTACATTAGCAATGTTCCCGTTCAGGAATATAGCTGCCGAAAAGCCTGATTTCTTCTTAAATGGGAAGATCCTGAACGGCTACGCCATACGACCCGACTACTCAAAGTATTGGAACTTGTTGGTCGAGAAGGCAAATGTTACGACAAAGCCTTCGCCGGAGTCGGATGCCGCGGTGACGTCGATGCCCATCTTGGAGCACAGGCGTGCCACCAGATAGAGGCCGATGCCCGTTGCGCGCTTGGTGGTGCGGCCGTTGTCGCCGGTAAAGCCCTTCTCGAACACGCGTGGCAGGTCTGCCGCACTCACGCCGCAGCCGTTATCGGCAACAGTGAGCTCAATGCGCTCACTCGCCAGACCCTCGTCCAGCAACGCACCCGAAAACACGATCTTCGCGCCGTCCTCGCACGCGTATTTAATGCTGTTCTGGATGAGCTGCCCCAAGATAAACTCGAGCCACTTCTCGTCGGTAAAGACCTCAAAGTCGAGGTTCTCGCACACCGGCGCCACGTGCGCCGCAATGAGCTCGCGCGCGTTGGCTTTAATCGCACCTGTCACCAGGGCCTTGAGGCTCCAACGCCGAATCAGGTAATCGCGCTCCACAACCTCCGAGCGCGCATAGTAGAGCGCCTGGTCGATATAGCGCTCCACGCGGGCAAGCTCGCGACCGAGGTCATCTACGCGCGACAGGTCGTCTTCGCTGCCGTCCAGGTTTTCCAAAATTAGATGGGCTGCCGCCAGAGGCAGTTTGGCCTCGTGGACCCAGCTCTCGATATAATCGCGATAGTCATCGGTCTGACGCCGGCCTTCGGCAACCTCGTCGCAAGCGGCTTTGCCCACCCGGCGCAAGACCTCGTACTCGAGCTCGCCCTCGGCATACGTCGGGCACTGGACCATCTCCTGCACCCATGCGGGACTTTCCAGCTCCTCGGCCGCGCGCTCCAGCTGATGCAGAAAACGACGACGGCGCGCATACTCGATCACAATGCCTAACATGCCAAAGACAAAGGACACGCAGACCGCCACGACCACGATAGAAACGGAAGCGCCAGCGACCGTCAGCACAAAGCAGCTCAGCAGCACGCCGCACGTCCACACGGCGACGGGAAGCAGTGCATCTTTAAAAAACTTGGCAAACGACATGACCGGCCCCTAGACCGAATAGCCCTGGCCGCGGTGCGTGGTCAGATATCCCTTGATGCCGATTTTTTCGAGCGTAGTACGCAGGCGGTTGATGTTGACGGTGAGCGTATTGTCGTCCACGAAGGCATCGGAGTCCCACAGGTCCTGCATGATGGCCGAGCGCGAAACGATCTTGCCCGCGCGGCTCAGAAGCAGCGAGAGGATACGCAGCTCGTTTTTGGTGAGCTCGGTACTGTCGCCGGTTGCCGTATTGGTGACCATGGAGCGGGCGAGGTCGAGCTCCAGTCCCTTGTGGACGAGCGTGCTGTGCTCGCCTGCCGCCGCGGTGCGACGCAGCAAGGCATTGATGCGCGCCACGAGCACACGGGCGCTGTAGGGCTTGGGAACAAAGTCGTCCGCGCCGAGCGTCATGGCCATGACCTCGTCAATCTCGGTCGTGCGCGACGTGAGGACGATGATGGGGACCTCGGATTCGCGGCGAACTTCGTGGCAGATATGCTGGCCGTCCTTGACGGGGAGCGTGAGGTCGAGCAGCACCAGGTCGGGTGCGGCGGCGAGAATATCGCGCGAGACATGCTCAAACGATTCGCAGGCCTCAACCTCAAAACCGGCACGGGCAAGGATATCGGCAAGCTCACGACGAATGGGCTCGTCGTCCTCAACGATATAGATCAGCGCCATGGATTCCGCTCCCCTCTTGGTTGTCTTGCCACCATTATGGCTGCGGAGCCGCAGGTATGCGCCTCGCGCGTCACCAAGGTGACAGAACTGTTCGCGAGCGGCAGGGGCTTGCCCCTCGCTCGCAACGGGCACGGGAATTAAATGAGTTTTTAATCCCGTCCCAGAAACATCATTTAGCGGCGGGCGCGAAGCTTTTCGTAGCCGTCGGCAAAGAAGGCGACCGTGGCGGCGTCGGCCTCCGCGGCGTCCGTCTCGGTTGCGGGGACCACGCCGTGCTCGTCGCTCACCAGGAACAGCGCGCCCTTGAGCTGCGCGGGAATGTCTACGCGCGTGACCGGGATGCCCTTGGTCTGGGCCAGCTGTTCGATGAGCGTCGCCGTACCGCACAGGCACTCGTCCGCCGGCGCCACAAAGGCAAGCTCGCCGTTGTTGACAGCGGCGAGCAGCTCGGGCGCCACGCGGAGCGAGCCTCGGCGGAGCGGGCACGCAGCGCCTTGGCCGACGTGTCGGCCAGCGGCTCGTACTCCCCCACCGTCATGGCGGCATTGCCGTTAACGTCGATCACCAGCATGAGCACGCCGTCGCGTGCGGTGTAGTCGCCCTCGGCAAGTGACCACTCAACGTGCTGCTTGGCCCAACTGAGCATGTTATGGGTAAGTGGCTCGCCCTGCACCAGACGCTCGGACAGCGCGCGGATGTGACGGTTGAGCATGGGCACCTTTTTGTTGGACATACGCCAACGGCAGATGAGCGCGGGCTTGTCGAGCGTGAACTTCTCGACCGCCTCCTGATTGGCGCAAAAGTCCTCGTACGCACGCTGATCCTCGGCATTGCCAAACAGCTCGTCATCATCAATCTGGGGCATGGTTGTACCTTTCGTGTTAGTCATTCCGTCCTCTTATACCAAAAAGACGGCCCTCCAAACGGAGCGACCGTCTTTTGCAGAGATTATTTTAGAAGCGAGGCCAGTCCAAGGGACGAGATAACATCCCACGACCTAACAGGTCGGCGAGGGTTGCCCAGGTGCCGCAGATTGCCGTGAAAGAGGAGCGACGCGTACTTGGGTACGCGAGCGACGAATGAGCGGCAAGGTGCGGTGGCTGGGCAAGCCGCAGCGCCACCTCCCTACTTAATGGCGGAAGTGGCGAGCCCCTGTGAAGACCATCGCAATACCATGCTCGTTGCAGGCCTGGACGCTCTCGTCGTCGCGCTTGGAGCCACCGGGCTGGATGATGCAGGTCACGCCGTGCGCGGCAAGCACGTCGACGTTGTCGCGGAACGGGAAGAACGCGTCGCTTGCACAGGCAAAGCCGCCCTTCTCCACGCCCTCGCGCTCGCAGAAGTCCTCGGCGCGCTCGCAGGCAAGCAGTGCAGAGTCAACGCGATTGGGCTGACCCGGGCCCATGCCAATGCCGGCCTTACCCTTGGAAACCAGGATGGCGTTGGACTTGACGCCCTTGCAGACCTTCCAGGCAAACTCGAGCTCGGCCATCTCGGCGTCGGTGGGCTTGCGGTCGGTGGGGAACGTGAAGGTCGCGGGATCCTCGGTCACGTGGTCGACTTCCTGCACCAGCATGCCGCCGTCGACGGAGCGCAGCTCCACCTGGGCGCCGTGGTCCACGCCGCCAGTAGCCAGCACACGCAGGTTGGGGCGCTTAGACATGCGCTCGAGCGCCTCGGCAGTGTAGCTCGGGGCGATGATAACCTCGACGAACTGCTTGTTCTGATCGGCAAAGTGCTCAACCAGCTCATAGGGAACCTCGCGGTTGCAGGCGATGATGCCGCCGAAGGCGCTCTTGGGATCGCAGGCGAAGGCGCGGTCGTAGGCGGCCGTGATGTCCTCGGCAACGGCGGAACCGCAGGGGTTCTGGTGCTTGAGAATCACGCAGGCCGGCTCGTCGAACTCGCGGACCAGGTTCCAGGCGGCGTCGGCATCCAGATAGTTGTTGTAGCTGAGCGGCTTGCCCTGGATCTGCTCGGAGCCCACGAGCGGGAACTGCGAGCTCGCGGTGTTCTCGCAGCCCTCGGCAAAGCGGTAGACCGTAGCCTTCTGCTGAGGATTCTCGCCATAGCGCAGGTCGTCGACCTTCTCCAGCGAGATCTCGAGCTTGGCAGAGGTGTCCGCCACGTCGCTTGCCTGGGCGGCAAGCCAACGGGAGATAGCCGTGTCGTAGGCGGCGGTGGTCTGGTAGACCTTCACCTGCAGGCGACGACGGGTGGAAAGCGTGGTGCAGCCACCGGTCTCGCGCATCTCGGCCAGGACGGCGTCGTAGTCG
>OCHE01002256.1_pt1 | contig 10605 bp, 10 predicted proteins | sample 1538681 | NCBI WGS metagenome assembly OCHE01 (sample SAMN04571717, study PRJEB22368) | human gut metagenome | biome: human gut; material: stool | host: Homo sapiens | place: Luxembourg | collected 2012-08-17
CCGGGAGTGGATGGAGGAGAGGGAAAAGGCAGGAAATACGTATGTGGTGACACGCGGGTTTGCGGATGTGATGAGGGGAGCGCGGGTGCAGGCGCGGATGTTGGAGACGCTGGGACGGGGGTGTTTTGTGGAGAAAATGGAGGAGACGGAGAATGGGTATTGCAGGGTGAAACTGGCGAATGGGATCAGTGGGTTTGTGCCGGAGGTGGCATTAAGAAAAAGACTGGATTCGGATCGGTTTTTGTGGGGAAAATCGGAAGATAGGTTTTTTGTGGAGCAGGGGATTCCGGAGGGGTGGTCGGAAGAGAAGTTTCGGAGGAAGGTTGTGGAGTGTGCGAAGGGGTATCTTGGATGCCAGTACCGGTGGGGCGGGAAGGCGGCGGATGGGATTGACTGTTCGGGTGTGGTGTTTATGGTGTATTTGATGAATGGGGTTTTGATTTGGCGGGATGCTGATATCAGGGAAGGGTATCCGATGAAAGCGATCTGGAGAGAAGGGGAGGAGATGTGTCTGGTGGAGGAACGGGCGAAGGCCGGGGATCTGCTGTTCTGGAGGGGGCATGTGGGGATGTATCTGGGGGACGGCAGGTATCTGCACTGTACGGGGCATGAGAGGGTGTTTGGGTGCAGGGTGAATAGTCTGCGGAGAGGGGATGAGGATTTTCGGGAGGATCTGGCGGAGGCGCTGAAAGTGGTTGGGAGTGTTTTTCGTGAAATATCTGGAAGCGGAAAGCTGGAGGAAAAGAGCGATGTACCGTGAAAAACAGGCATTGCGGGCGGCACGGGAGTAAATAAGACATATATAATTGACATCAGGAAATATCATTTTTGTATTGGAAATCCCTGAAAAAGTTTGTTATAATAATAACAAAGTCGAAAACAAAAGACAAAAGGCGGCTCAAACAGAGAGTAGGAAAAACAGAAATTCTGCTGATCTGATCTGCCGGAGCTGTCCATCAGAAGCAAAACAAGAAAGGGGTTCTGAACAATGGCAAGATTTACATTACCAAGAGATTTATACCACGGAAAGGGTGCTTTAGAGGCACTGAAAACATTCGAAGGAAAACGTGCAATCGTCTGTGTAGGCGGCGGCTCCATGAAACGTTTCGGTTTCCTGGATCGCGCAGTAGACTACCTGAAAGAAGCCGGCATGGAAGTACAGCTTTTTGAGGGAATCGAGTCTGACCCGTCAGTCGAGACTGTTATGCGCGGAGCAAAAGCGATGGAAGAGTTCCAGCCGGACTGGATCGTAGCAATGGGCGGCGGATCTCCGATCGACGCAGCAAAAGCAATGTGGATCAAATACGAGTATCCAGACATCACCTTCGAAGAAATGTGCAAGGTATTCGGAATGCCGAAACTCCGCAGAAAAGCTCATTTCTGTGCAATTTCTTCTACATCCGGAACAGCAACCGAGGTAACCGCGTTCGCAGTTATCACAGACTATGAAAAAGGTATCAAATACCCGCTGGCAGACTTCGAAATCACGCCGGACGTTGCAATCGTAGATCCGGATCTGGCAGAGACGATGCCGCAAAAGTTAGTTGCTCACACCGGTATGGACGCTATGACCCATGCAATCGAGGCATACGTTTCCACAGCGAACTGTGACTTCACCGATCCGCTGGCACTGTATGCAATCAAGATGATTCAGGCAGACCTGGTAGATTCCTACAACGGAGATATGGCAAAACGTGACAGCATGCACAACGCACAGTGCCTCGCTGGTATGGCATTCTCCAATGCACTTCTTGGTATTGTTCACTCCATGGCACATAAAACAGGCGCAGCATTCGCTGATTACGGCGCTCACCTGATCCACGGCGCAGCAAACGCTATGTACCTGCCGAAGGTTATCGCGTTCAACGCAAAAGACGAGACTGCAGCAAAACGTTATGCAGTGATCGCTGACGAGATGAAACTTGGCGGCGAGACAACGGAAGAGAAAGTAAAACTCCTCATTGACTATCTGCGCGGCATGAACGACAAACTGAACATTCCGCACTGCATCAAGAACTACGGAAAAGACAGCTATCCGACCGAGCAGGGCTTCGTTCCGGAAGACGTATTCCTGGAGAGACTGCACGACATCGCTGTAAATGCCATCGCCGATGCCTGCACCGGATCCAACCCGAGACAGCCATCTGTTGAAGAGATGGAAAAACTGCTGAAATGCTGCTACTATGATACAGAAGTAGATTTCTAAAAAGAAAACATATCAAAATCCCTCCGTTCTCTGGGCGGAGGGATTTTTTGCGTCAGAGAATGAAATTTATTTGTGTGGATTTTATGTTTTTTTATGCGAAATCCTGTGTCTGGACTGGAAAAACAGAGGCGTTTATGGTAGTATAGAAAAGAATAGAAGTAAAAACGGGCGGCATTGCGAAAAAAGATGCCTTCCCCTGAAAATATGGAGGAAAAAAGATGGAACAGTACAAGCAGGAGTTTATCGAGTTCATGGTCGAGAGCCAGGTATTAAAATTTGGAGAGTTCACTCTGAAAAGCGGAAGAAAATCCCCGTTCTTCATGAATGCGGGCGCTTACGTAACCGGAAGCCAGTTAAAACGTCTCGGCGAGTATTATGCAAAAGCAATCCACGACAATTATGGACTGGATTTCGACGTTCTGTTTGGACCGGCCTACAAAGGAATCCCGCTCAGCGTTGTAACCGCCATTGCGATTCATGATCTCTACGGTGTGGAAGTACGTTACTGCTCCAACCGGAAAGAAGCAAAAGATCACGGCGGAGATGCAGGACTGCTGCTTGGAAGCAAAATTAAAGACGGCGACCGTGTTGTCATCATCGAGGATGTTACCACCTCCGGAAAATCCATCGAGGAGACGTTCCCGATCATCCAGGCACAGGGCAATGTGGAGATCAAAGGTCTGATGGTATCCTTAAACCGTATGGAGCGCGGAAAAGGCGACAAGAGCGCACTTGAGGAAATCCAGGAAACCTATGGCTTCCCGGCAAATGCCATTGTAACCATGGAGGATGTCATCACCTATCTGTACAACCGTCCATGCCAGGGCAAAATCCAGATCGATGACAAGATGAAGGCTGCCATTGATGCTTATTATGAGGAGTACGGTGTCAAATAAGACGTGGTACACTTGAAAAAAGGAGTTTTGCACGATGAATGAAAAAATCTATAAAACCATGGGACGTGTCGGCGGCGGAAATATCGCCATGGGCGCAGTACTGGTTGTGGTAGGGGTAGCAACCGGTGTCCTGATGATCGTAAGCGGAGCAGGTCTGCTGAAACGACGCGGGGAAATTATGTTTTAAGAAAAATGCCGGAATATTTTGGAAGCGCATGCGCCGAAGAGGTATTCCGGCGTTTCTGATACCACGCAGAAAGGGGAAACGAAGATGAAGCAGGAGACGAAAGCCAGAATCCGCGTTGTGGGACGGATTTTATTTCTGGTGTATCTTCTTGCGCTCGTTTATTTTCTGTTTTTTGCAGAAGAATACGGGAGAAGAAACTTTTTTGAACTGGATTACCGTTACAATCTGGTGCCGTTTCAGGAAATCAGACGGTTCTGGATTTACCGCGAAAAGGTGGGATTCCTTGCCGCATTTTTAAATCTGGCGGGCAATGTGATCGGTTTTCTGCCGTTCGGCTTTATCGTTCCGGTGATGCACAAAAAAATGGAGAGTTTCTGGAAAGTATCGCTTCTTGGTTTTATGTTCAGCCTCTGCGTGGAGACGATTCAGCTCATCACGAAGGTGGGCTGCTTTGATGTAGATGATCTGATGCTGAATACGCTTGGAGCCATGATCGGCTGCGGCGCATTCCTGATCTGCAATAAATTCAGGAGATGGAAATATGGCGAGGAAGAAGTATAATTACAATTTTGTCCGGAAGCCGTCGGAAGGCGGAAAGGAAGCTCTCTATATGGCAGGTGCTTCGGTCTTTCTGTTTCTGCTGGCTTCGGTCGTATCGTTTGCATTCCGCGGAAACGGAGGCATTTTTCTCGGAGCAGCGGGACTGTTCTCATTCCTTCTGTCGGGATACGGCTTCTATGTGGGAATGAAGAGCTTTAAAGAAGAACAGGTCAGCCACAGAATGTCGGTTCTCGGCTCGATTACGAGCGGAGGCATGCTGGTCGCATGGCTGGCACTGTTTCTGATCGGTGTGAGATAAATGTACTCTCGTAAAATCAAGCACAGAAAGACTCCGGGAGTACATATAAAAGAAAAGGGGAAAAAGATGGATCGCGAACGTTTTGGAAAACAGCTGAATTTTATTCTGGAGATTGATAAAGAAAAACAGATCCTGCGCCAGACGCACATCCGCGGCTATTCGCGCCAGGAGGACGACGCGGAGCACGCATGGCACATGGCGGTGATGGCATTTCTGCTGCAGGAATATTCGAATGAGAAAATCGACATCGGCAGAACGATGCTCATGCTGCTGATCCACGACCTCGTGGAGATTGATGCAGGCGACACGTATGCGTACGACGCGGAGGCAAACAAAACAAAAGACGAGAGAGAACACAAAGCGGCCGAGCGCATCTACGGCCTGCTGCCGGAGGATCAGGGAAAAATGCTGATGGATCTCTGGCTCGAGTTCGAAGCGTATGAGACACCGGAAGCGCGCTTTGCCCATGTGATGGACAATTTCCAGCCGCTGCTTTTAAATCATGAGAACGATGGAAAAGACTGGACCAGCCAATGTGCGGATTTCCCAGCCGTTAAAACGAAACGAGAAGACGGCGACCGGCTCCGAGGAGATCTGGAGTTATATGGAAGAGATTCTCGAACAGAGTATCCGGGATGGAAAAATTATTGACGACCGGGAAGAAAAACAGGAATAAGTTAAGAAGAATGAGGGGCAGATCTGCCCCTCGTAACAGTTAAAGAGAAACAGAAAGGGATTTTTTTATGACGGATGAATTATTAAACGAGCGGTATGCGCTTGCAATTGAGCGGATCCGCCAGATTCCGGCGGAAAAAAGCGTTCCGCAGCCGTACCGCGATTTTTTTGCACAGATGGCACAGTACCTCTGCAAAATGGACCAGATCCGGAGCAGAATCGCAGAAGGATATCTAAAAACAGCATCCGAGGAAGAGCTGGCTGTTTTTAACCGCGAGCCGTATGAAGATGTGATCGGGGAGCGGTATGAGACCTCCTACGGAAACCCGGCGTTTGCCGTGCGGGCACTTGGTGAAACGCATGGAAGGAGCCTCTGCTGCCTGTACCGGGAGCTGGGAAATGCTGTTGTCTGGGTCTATGAGGACCGCCTGCTGGAGCTGACTGCGGCGATGGAGCTGTATCTCGAGTTGTATGCGATGTTCGAGGAGGAGACGCTGCCGTCCGCGCAGTATGTAAAAGAGAGCATTTACTGGTATGTGAGCGATTATGCCGAGGAGCGCCAGGAATACCAGGTGCGCGAAATCGTTGACCCGTCGCTGCACTTTGTGAAGGATATTGTGATGGAATCTGATCTGACGGATCTGCGGTATCTGTACCAGTACGGCGAATATATCACCGAAAATGAGAAGGGTACAGCCCGCTTTTTAAATACGTTCAGCCAGGAAGAAATCGACGCGATGGCACGCACCTACACAGAAGGCTTCCGCAAGTGCTTTCTCGTGGCGCGAAAAGATCTGTCGAAAAAGAAGACAGTCAGCATCCGCTTCCACATCGGTTTTGAGCGCATGATCCGTGCGGCAATATTACAGTTCCGCGAGATGGGACTCGAGCCGGTGATTTCCCGCGGCGCGCGGAGAACGTGGGTTGCCGGTGCGTCTGCGAATAAGCAGTATGACTACGATCACCGGAACGATGAGGCGCTGTATCTCAACGAGGATCTCGTGAAGAGACGGCTCCGCGCGATGCAGGTGAAATACGACGAGTACAAAGAACTGGCGGATGGCTATGCCGGCCCTGCCGTGGTGGAAACCTTCGGCGAAGTTCCGTTTGAGCCAGTAAATAAAAAACAGGCACTGCACTTAAATGAGCGCCAGCAAAAGCTCCGTGTCGGTTTCCAGAACGAGGCGGGCCAGATTGTAAACCGCTATATCAAGGATGATGAGTACGGCTACACGATCATCGCCTACCCGATGCCGGAGATCGATCCGCGCTACGAAAAAATTTTCCGTGAGATCGTAAAGATCAACACGCTCGATTACGAAAAATACCAGCGCATCCAGCAGTACCTGATCGATGCGCTCGACGAGGGTGTTTCCGTGCATGTGCTTGGAAAAGGAGAGAACAGAACGGATCTGCGCGTGATGCTGCATCATCTGAACGATCCTGCGAAAGAGACGAATTTCGAGAACTGTGTTGCCGACTGCAATATTCCGGTCGGAGAGGTCTTTACTTCCCCGAGTCTTACCGGCACGACAGGCGTGCTCCATGTGACGGGAGTCTACCTGAACGAGCTGTATTACCGCGATCTCTGCCTGACGCTGACTGACGGCATGATCACCGCGTATGACTGCGCAAACTTCGAAAAAGAAGAGGACAATCGTACTTATATAGAAGAAAACCTGCTGTATCACCACAGGACGCTGCCGATCGGTGAGTTTGCCATCGGAACGAACACGACGGCGTACGTGATGGCAGAGCAGTACGGCATCGCCGGAAAACTGCCGATCCTGATCGCAGAGAAGATGGGCCCGCATTTTGCGATGGGCGACACCTGCTACGCCTGGGCGGAGGACAGCCCGATGTACAACCCGGACGGAAAAGAAGTAATCGCGCGCGAGAACGAGGTTTCGGCAAAACGGAAAGAAGATCCGTCGAAAGCATACTTCGGATGCCACACGGACATCACGATTCCGTACCGCGAACTGCAGTCGGTTGCGGTCGAAAAAGCAGACGGAACGACGATCCCTCTCATTGAGGACGGACGCTTCGTCCTGCCGGGAACGGAAGAATTAAATGAACCTTTTGGCTGATTATGGGTTGACATTTCTGCGCCTGCTTAGTATATTATAAGCAGAACTGAATGATTAAAACATAAATATAAGCATAACTAATGAATAACGCTTAGAACAGTTAATCAGAAAAGGAGAACAACATGGCTAAAGTAGGAATTGTGATGGGCAGCGACTCTGATATGCCGGTAATGAGCAAAGCAGCCGACATGCTGGAAAAATTTGGAATTGAGTACGAGATGAAAATCATCTCTGCACACCGCGAGCCGGATGTATTTTTCGAATATGCAAAAACCGCAGAGGAGAAAGGCTTCAAGGTTATCATTGCAGGCGCAGGTATGGCAGCTCATCTGCCGGGTATGTGCGCAGCTATTTTCCCAATGCCGGTCATCGGAATTCCGATGCATACCACATCGCTTGGAGGTCGTGATTCCCTGTACTCCATCGTACAGATGCCGAGCGGCATTCCGGTAGCAACCGTTGCCATCAATGGCGGTGCCAATGCCGGAATCCTGGCAGCAAAGATTCTTGCAACTTCCGATCCGGAACTGCTTGCAAAACTGAAAGCATATACACAGGAAATGAAAGAGCAGGTTGAGGCAAAAGACGCAAAACTGCAGGAAACAGGATACCGTAACTACAGTAAATAAAAACAAAGGACAAGGGAGGTTCACCATGGATTACAAGAACGCAGGAGTAGATATTGAAGCTGGATACAAATCAGTAGAATTAATGAAAGAGCATGTAAAGAAAACCATGCGCCCGGAGGTATTAGGCGGCCTTGGCGGTTTTTCCGGCGCTTTTTCCCTGGCAAAAATCAAAGAAATGGAAGAGCCGGTGCTGCTTTCCGGTACAGACGGATGCGGAACCAAGGTGAAGCTCGCCATGATTCTTGATAAACACGACACCATCGGCATTGATGCCGTTGCCATGTGTGTGAATGATATCGCATGTGCCGGCGGAGAACCGCTGTTCTTCCTCGACTACATCGCATGCGGAAAGAACTATCCGGAGAAGATCGCTTCGATCGTAAAAGGCGTTGCAGAAGGCTGTCTGCAGTCCGATGCAGCACTGATCGGTGGTGAGACCGCAGAGCATCCGGGCCTGATGCCGGAGGATGAGTACGATCTGGCAGGTTTTGCTGTCGGCGTATGTGACAAGAAAGACATGATTACCGGTGAAAATCTGGCAGCCGGAGACGTACTGATCGGCATGGCTTCCACCGGCGTTCACAGCAACGGATTTTCTCTTGTCCGTAAAGTTTTCGATATGACAAAAGATTCTTTAAATACATACTATGATGAGCTCGGCGCAACCCTCGGCGAGACCCTGCTTGCACCGACCCGTATCTACGTAAAAGCACTCCGTGCCATCAAAGATGCCGGTGTAACCGTAAAAGCATGCAGCCACATCACCGGAGGCGGCTTCTACGAGAACATTCCGCGTATGCTCAAAGACAACACCGTAGCCGTTGTACAGAAAGACAGCTACACCGTACCGCCGATCTTTGATCTGATGGCAAAGAAAGGCAATATCGACGAGCAGATGATGTACAACACCTTCAACATGGGTATCGGTATGGTACTGGCTGTTGATCCGGAAGATGTAGACGCAGCGATGAAAGCCATCCGTTCCACAGGAGATACGCCATATGTGATCGGCCACATTGAAAACGGAGAAAAAGGAGTACAGTTATGCTAAGATTAGCAGTTCTCGTCTCCGGCGGCGGCACGAACCTGCAGGCGATTCTGGATGCGATTGACGAGGGAATCATCACAAACGCGGAGGTTTCTGTTGTCATCAGCAACAATGCAGGAGCGTATGCGCTGGAGCGTGCGAAAAAGAAGGAGATTGATGCGGTATGCCTTTCCCCGAAGACCTTTGCATCGAGAGAAGCATTCAACGAGGCACTGCTGGCGAAACTGCAGTCGTACAACGTCGATCTCGTTGTGCTCGCAGGATGCCTGGTTGTGATCCCGCAGAGCATTGTGGATGCTTATCCGAATAAGATCATCAACATTCATCCGTCCCTCATTCCGTCGTTCTGCGGAACGGGCTATTACGGACTGAAAGTGCACGAGGGCGTATTATCCCGCGGCGTCAAAGTGACGGGAGCGACGGTTCATTTTGTGGACGGCGGAACAGACACCGGCCCGATTATTTTGCAGAAGGCAGTCGAAGTGCACGAGGGCGATACACCGAAGGCACTGCAGCAGCGCGTCATGGAAGAGGCCGAGTGGGTCATCATGCCGCGTGCGATTGATCTGATTGCAAACGGAAAAGTAACGGTAGAAGACGGACACGTAAAGATAAAGGAGTAAGAGCGATGAAAGTACTGATTGTAGGAAGCGGCGGAAGAGAGCATGCGATTGCCTGGAAGGTGGCGCAGAGCCCGAAGGTAGACAAGATTTACTGCGCTCCTGGAAACGCAGGAATTGCGGAGTACGCAGAGTGTGTCGATATTGCAGCGATGGAGTTTGACAAGCTTGTTGCTTTTGCGAAAGAAAAAGAGATTGACCTGACCGTCATCGGCATGGATGATCCGCTGGTCGGCGGTGTTGTCGATGCGTTTGAGGCAGAGGGACTGCGCGTATTCGGACCAAGAAAGAATGCGGCAATCCTGGAAGGATCGAAAGCGTTCTCCAAAGACCTGATGAAAAAATACCATATCCCGACGGCGGCATACGAGACATTCTCCGATCCAGAAGCGGCAGAGAAATATCTCGAGACTGCAAAATTCCCGATCGTGCTGAAAGCCGACGGTCTGGCTCTTGGAAAAGGCGTTCTGATCTGCAATACCTTAGAGGAAGCAAAAGAGGGCGTCAAGACGATCATGCTCGACAAGAAATTCGGCAGTGCCGGAAACGAGATGGTCATCGAGGAGTTTATGACGGGGCGTGAGGTTTCCGTTCTCTCCTTTGTGGATGGAAAGACGATCAAGACGATGAGTTCTGCACAGGATCACAAGAGAGCAGGAGACGGCGACACCGGCCTGAACACCGGCGGTATGGGCAACTTCTCCCCGAGTCCGTTTTATACCGAAGAAGTGGATAAGTTCTGTAAGAAATATATCTATCAGCCGACCGTAGATGCGATGGCAGCCGAGGGAAGACCGTTTAAGGGAGTTATCTTCTTCGGACTGATGCTGACACCGGACGGACCGAAGGTGCTCGAGTACAATGCCCGCTTCGGCGATCCGGAGGCACAGGTTGTGCTTCCTCGTATGAAGACAGACATCATTGATGTATTTGAAGCCTGCATCGACGGAACTCTCGACCAGATCGACCTGCAGTTTGCAGATAATGCGTGTGTCTGCATCGTACTGGCTTCGAACGGTTATCCGGTTTCCTACGAAAAAGGATTCCCGATCCGCGGACTCGAGACGTTCAAAGAGCATGAGGGCTATTACTGCTTCCATGCAGGAACGAAGTTCAAAGATGGCGAGATCGTGACAAACGGAGGCCGTGTCCTCGGCGTGACAGCACTTGGCGATACCCTGAAAGAGGCACGTGCGAATGCATATAAGGCTGTTGACTGGGTTGACTTTGACAATAAATATTACCGCCATGATATTGGAAAAGCGATTGACGAAGCGTAACGTGAATGTGAATTTTAATTTTGAGTAAAATGGAGCCGCCAGAATCCCGGTGAAAGGGAATGATATGCTCCCTTCTAGGTAGACAAGTGAAATAATAAAAACTTGTCACTTAGGA
>OCHE01002262.1_pt1 | contig 10585 bp, 7 predicted proteins | sample 1538681 | NCBI WGS metagenome assembly OCHE01 (sample SAMN04571717, study PRJEB22368) | human gut metagenome | biome: human gut; material: stool | host: Homo sapiens | place: Luxembourg | collected 2012-08-17
AGGATAAAAGATGCACTCCGCAATAAGCACGAGAACTGGAGAGCAGTAATACAGGTTGACAAGAAAATGTTCTGAAATTAGTGATGGAGACTGGGGTTATATCCAGCCTCCATCATATTGTATTATCTGTCCGGTAAGGTAGTTGTCGGAGTTTAATATAAGCTTTACAAGATTGGCAACCCCATAAGGTGAGCCAAGTGTTCCACAAGGAATTTCTTCTGCTAATTCTTGAAGCTCCTCAGGGCTTAAATGTCCATTCATCTCAGTGTCTATAGCTCCACAGGCTATTGCATTAACCTGTATGTTACTTGGCGCAAGTTCTTTAGCTAAAGCTTTGGTAAAAGAATTGATTGCCCCCTTGGTAGCAGAGTAGGCGACTTCACAGCTTGCACCATACAAGCCCCACACTGATGATATGTTGATGATTTTTCCACAATGACGTCTTAACATATCCTGCACTGCAAAATGGCAGCAGTTGTATACAGAATTTAGATTGACAGACATTATATTATTCCACATATCAGGTGTCATATCCTGAAATAGCCCTATAGATGCAATTCCTGCATTATTAATAAGAACATTTACTTTTCCATAAATGCTTATGGCAAGGTCAAACATTTCATTAACTGTTGAATAATTGCTGACGTCCCCGACAAAGGTTTCACACAATGCTCCCTTTTTAATAATTTCTTCTTTGACAAGTTCAAGCCTGCCAGCACTTTTGGAACAATTGATAATAAGTGCTGTATCAGGTGCTGCTAGGCTTAAAGCAATAGCTTTGCCAATTCCGCGTGAAGCACCGGTTACCACTATGACAGTGGATACATTAGTTTCCATAATAAATCCTCATTTCTATGAATGATTTTTGCACACATCAGCACTTATTGTGTCAGAATAATCTGATATTTAAACATAATAATGCAAATGTGAGCATATACTATATTTATCATTCTATATCAAAAAAATACATTGGGCAAGCTTGACATTTAATGATTTGTGCATACTTACTAAATTTGTAAATGCTTACAAAAAACTCAGAAAGTTATTCGACACAAATTGACAGATAATCAAGAAGTTATCCACAGATAAAAAGTGTGGAATTGCTTAGAAAAATAGTTATACACCGAGTTCCACAATTTGATATGGGGATAAACACTGTGGATTATATCGTGGATAATAGAATAAATGTTTTGTTCAATTATACAAAATTTAAAATTATTAAAAAAATACCAGTATTAGTGCTTGACATTTGAAATGCCAGTATTACAGGGGGTTCACGGCTCTTTGACTACTAAATTAATAAAATATCTGTAAATTGTGTGAACTTACTTGTCTAAATGTGAAATTGTGTTATAATAACATTATCAAAAGTCGTGAAGCACAATGAAGCACAATTGAATTGGCAACATTCCTTAATCAGGCAACACGATAATAAAGTGATAGAAGGAGTTGGACATCATGCGTTTTATTATTACAGGAAGAAATATTGATGTAACAGATGGTTTAAGATCAGCAGTGGAGGAAAAGTTAGGTAAGCTGGATAGATTTTTTGCACCAGAGACAGAAGTCAATGTAACATTAAGTGTTGAGAAAGAAAGGCAGAAGATAGAAGTTACAATACCTGTTAAAGGTAACATTATAAGAAGTGAACAGGTAAGCAGTGATATGTATGTGTCTATAGATCTTGTTGAGGAAGTAATTGAGAGACAGTTAAAGAAGTATAAGAACAAGATTGTAGATAAGCATCATAATGAAGCCGCATTTGCCAAGGAATATGTAGAGAATGAATATGAGCCAACAGATGAGGTTAAGATTATAAGAACTAAGAGATTTGGTATCAAACCAATGGATCCTGAAGAGGCATGTGTCCAGATGGAATTATTAGGTCATAATTTCTATGTATTCTTCAACTCAGAGACAGAAGAAGTTAATGTTGTATACAAGAGAAAAGGCAATACATATGGTCTTATAGAGCCAGAACTTGACTAATTATAATGCAGCTGATTATGAATTATAGTTGATTTATATAATTATATTCAAGTCTTTATGGTGTGATTAATGAATTATATGTAATGTATTATATTAGATATAGTTGATGAATTTACATTAATTATAAGGTATAAGTTTATAGTAATTTAATTAATTAAAGATTATCTAAAAGAAGTGCAGTATCTTAGTATATCTGCACTTCTTTCTTGTTATGGGTGATGCTTGCCTAATTATATAAATGGTGATACAATTACAATAATTTCAGCTTTTCGTAGTGTGGAAAAGGTAAAGTAAGGAGAGTATGTAATGGGTTTAGTTCAGAAAATATTCGGAACACATAGTCAACATGAGTTAAAGAGAATTTATCCTATTGCTGATAAAGTAGAAAGCTATAGGGAAGAATATGGTAAGTTAAGCGATGAACAGCTTAAAGGAAAGACTAAAGAATTCAAGGAAAGATTATCTAAAGGCGAGACTTTGAATGATTTGCTTCCGGAAGCATATGCAACTGTAAGAGAAGCTGCCAAGAGAGTTCTTGGGATGGAACATTACAGAGTACAGATTATCGGTGGTATTATTCTTCATCAGGGACGTATTGCAGAGATGCGTACAGGTGAAGGTAAGACACTTGTATGTACACTTCCGGCATATCTTAATGCACTTGAAGAAAAGGGAGTATTAGTAGTTACAGTTAATGATTATCTTGCTAAGCGTGATGCTGAATGGATGGGACAGGTACACAATTTCCTTGGACTTTCAGTAGGTATAGTTCTTCACGATATGAAAGATGATGAAAGAAGAGCGGCATATGCAAGTGATATTACATATGTTACTAATAATGAACTTGGATTTGATTATCTTAGGGATAATATGGCTATATATAAGGAGCAGCTTGTACTCCGTGACCTTCATTACTGTATTATCGATGAGGTCGATTCAGTACTTATTGATGAGGCACGTACACCTCTTATTATTTCAGGACAGAGCGGCAAGTCAACTAAGTTATATGAACTTTGTGATGTACTTGCAAGACAGCTTGTAAAGGGTACTTACCATGGTGAACGTACTAAGATGCAGGTTATGATGCAGGAAGAGATAGAGGAAGATGGTGACTTTATCGTTAATGAGAAGGATAAGGTTGTTAATCTTACAGAACAGGGTGTCCATAAGGTTGAACAGTTCTTCCATATTGATAACTATGCTGATATTGAGAACCTTGAAATACAGCACAATGTAACACTTGCATTAAGAGCACATTATCTTATGTTCAGGGATAAGGATTATGTTGTCAAAGATGATGAAGTTCTTATTGTAGATGAATTTACAGGACGTATTATGCCAGGACGTCGTTATTCAGATGGTCTTCATCAGGCTATTGAACACGTTAAGGTTAAGAGAGAGAGTAAGACACTTGCAACTATTACATTCCAGAATTTCTTTAATAAGTTTGATAAGAAAGCTGGTATGACAGGTACTGCTCTTACAGAAGAGAAGGAATTCAGGGGAATATACAATATGGACGTTGTAGAAGTCCCTACTAATAAGCCAATAGCAAGAATTGACCATAATGATGCTGTATTTAAGACTATGAAGGGCAAGTTCAATGCTGTTGTAGAAGAAGTTGTTGCGGCACACGAAAAAGGACAGCCTGTACTTGTTGGTACAATAACAATTGATACATCAGAACTTTTAAGTGAAATGCTTAGAAAAAGAGGAATACCTCATAATGTACTTAATGCCAAGTATCACGAGCTTGAGGCTCAGATTGTAGCCGATGCAGGTAAGCACGGAGCTGTAACAATAGCTACTAATATGGCAGGACGTGGTACTGATATTAAGCTTGATGAGGAAGCAAGAGCGGCAGGAGGACTTAAGATTATTGGTACAGAAAGACACGAGTCAAGACGAATTGATAATCAGTTAAGAGGTCGTGCAGGTCGTCAGGGTGACCCAGGTGAATCAAGATTTTATATATCTCTTGAAGATAATCTTATGAGATTATTCGCTCAGGAGACTCTTATGAATACATTTAACAGATTAGGTGTTGGTGAGAATGACCAGATTGAGCATAAGTTGTTAAGTAATGCTATTGAGACAGCACAGAAGAAGATTGAGACTAACAACTACGGAATAAGATTACATTTGCTTGAATATGATCAGGTAATGAATGAACAGAGAGAGATTATGTACGCCGAGAGAAAGAGAGTTCTTAATGGCGAGAGTATGCGTAACTCAATTATGAAGATGATAACTGATTTCGTTGAGGGCGTTGTTAATAGAAGTGTCAGCGAAGATAAGAGTGCTGATGAGTGGAATTATGATGAGATTAACGAGCTTTTACTTCCAACTATACCTATAGCACCAGTTGCGTATGATGAGAATATAAAGAACAAGAATGAACTTATTCATGCATTGAAAGAGAAAGCTGTTAAATTCTATGAAGATAAGGAAGCTTTATTCCCAGAACCAGAGACAATAAGAGAGATTGAACGAGTTGTTCTTCTTAAGGTTATTGATAGAAAATGGATGGATCATATTGATGATATGGATCAGCTTAAGCAGGGAATTGGACTTCAGGCATATGGACAGAAAGATCCTGTTGTACAGTATAAGATGATGGGATATGATATGTTTGATGAGATGACAAGAGCTATTACAGAAGATACAGTAAGACTTCTTATGCACATTCAGGTAGAAGAAAAGGTTGAAAGAGAGCAGGTAGCTAAAGTTACAGGCACTAACAAAGACGAAGGACCTTCTGTAAAAGGACCTGTAAGACGTACAGATAAGAAGATTTATCCTAATGACCTCTGCCCTTGTGGAAGTGGGAAGAAGTATAAGAATTGTTGTGGACGTCAGGCATAATGTCCGGGAAGTGATATAGTAATTTATAGATTATAATATTTGACGGATTGGGGCTGTCACACTATGCGAATATGACATTTTGTGGTATTATAATATGATGTAAGTGTTAATATATTATGTTAATATATTAAAAGAGTTAAGGCTTTGACACTTAATCATAATACTTGGAATGTTTAACATAGTGTGCAGCTCCTTTTTTAATATAGGACCTTAATATAGAATGGTGATTTGTAATTATATACGGATAGCAATGAGCCTGTGAACAAGAGCGTTAATAAGAGAATAAGTAAGTTAATAAAAGAGGTATATAGTGGTAGAATTAGATCAGTTTAAATATAGGATTTCAGGGTATGATGCACAGATTGAGAATATAAAACAGTCGCTCGACCTTGACAGTAAGAAGAAAAGAATAGAAGAACTGGAAGCAGATATGGAAGCACCCGGATTTTGGGACGATCCAGATAAATCCAATAAGGCTATGAAAGAGCTTAAGACTTTAAAGGACTCATTTGAAGGTTATAACAGCTTAAAGTCAGGGCTTGAGGATATTAATACACTTATTGAGATGGCAGATGAAATGCAGGACGACTCATTAATTTCTGAGATAGAAGATGAGATAACTGTATTCGAGGAGAAAATGGACTCAATAAGGACAGAGACACTTCTTTCAGGAGAATATGATAAATGTAATGCAATACTTACATTACATGCCGGAGCAGGCGGAACAGAGAGCTGTGACTGGTGTCAGATGCTTTTTAGAATGTATACGCGATGGGCAGAAAAGCACGGCTATTCAACGCAGACAATTGATTATCTTGAAGGCGATGAGGCTGGAATAAAGTCTGTTACTATAGAGATTTCAGGAGATAATGCATATGGACATCTTAAGTCAGAACATGGGGTTCACAGGCTTGTAAGAATATCTCCATTTAATGCGGCCGGAAAGAGACAGACATCTTTCGTATCGTGTGATGTAATGCCTGATATAGATGAGGATATTGATATACAGATTAATGATGATGATTTAAGAATTGATACATATCGTTCAAGTGGAGCGGGTGGACAGCATATTAACAAGACATCATCAGCAATCAGAATTACACATCTTCCAACAGGAATTGTTGTACAGTGCCAGAATGAGAGATCACAGCACCAGAATAAAGATAAGGCAATGCAGATGTTAAAGGCAAAGCTTTATATGATGAAGCAGGAAGAAAATGCACAGAAGTCATCAGATATAAGAGGTGATGTTAAAGATATTAATTTTGGCAATCAGATAAGAAGTTATGTATTACAGCCATACACAATGGTAAAAGATCATAGAACTAATAAAGATATTGGTAATGCAGCAAGTGTGTTAGATGGCAATATAGATCCATTTATTAACGCATATCTTAACTGGATATCGACAGGAAAGAAAGCTGATGAAGAATAATGAGATAATTAATTTATAATAACTATAAAATGCAGTGGCATTAAGAAAGGAGTAATTATGGCAGATTATATCAGACCGGTAGTATTTACACTTGGAGGTCAGAAGTTTGGAGTGGATATTAACCTCGTTCAGTCAATTGAAAGACAGGTAGATGTTGTTCCAGTTCCTAATGCTATGAAGTACATAAGTGGAATTGTTAATCTTAGAGGAGAAGTAATACCAGTAATGAGTCTTAAGAAGAAGTTCTCTATGGATGATACCGCTGAATCTAAGGGTAATAATACAGTTATCGTTAATCTTCCGGATATGAAGATAGCACTTGAGGTTGATGAGGTTCTTGAAATTGGTGAACTTAACGCAGAGAAGATTGTTGATATGCCAAGACTTGCTAAGAATGAGGAAACAGAATACCTTGACAGAGTTGCAAGTGTAGATGGTGATTTAGTTATTCTTCTTGATATTAACAAGATATTATCAGAGGATGAAGCACAGGGCGTTAGGGAATTTGCTGAACAGATGAGCAGGAACGACTAATACAGTAACTGTTAATTAAGTGTATAGCGAGAAGGAGTGTATATGGGTAATAGCAATGTATTTAAAAGAAATGCAGGTATTCTTATGGCAATCAGTTCGCTTCCATCACCTTATGGAATAGGAACATTAGGAAAAGATGCCTATGAGTTTGTGGATTTTGTAAGGGACAGCAATCATAAATACTGGCAGGTACTTCCGGTAGGACCAACAACATACGGTGACAGTCCTTATCAGCCATATTCGGCGTTTGCGGGTAATCCTTATTTTGTCGATCTGGATATGCTGATAGAAGAAGGACTTCTTCTTAAATCAGAGGTTATAGCAGTTGACTGGGGAGATGGAATAATACCGGTTGAGGTGTCAGAAGATGATGCGGTCAATAACCGATATCCAGTCAACCATGACGGCTATCTTGGTGATGACCGATATGTAAGTTATGAGAAAATGTATAATGAAAGATTTAATGTACTTAGAAAAGCATATGAGCGTTTTAAGGGAAAATGTGTTTCAGCAAAGCTTACCCTTGATAAGGGACTTCCACTTTACAAGCGTTTTGATAATTTTGTTAAGGATAATGCATATTGGCTTAAGGATTACGCAATGTTTATGTCTTTGAAAGAGCATTTTAACCAGAAAGCATGGGGAGAATGGGACAGGGACATTAAGTTCAGAGAACCAGAGGCTATGCAAAGATATGAGGACGAACTTTCTGATGATATAGGATTTTGGAATTTTATCCAGTATGAGTTCTATACACAGTGGGGTAAGTTAAAGGCATATGCTAATTCTAACGGAATTGAGATAATCGGCGATATACCTATATATATGGGCTACGACAGTGTTGATGTATGGGCCAATCAGGCAGAATTCCAACTTGATGAGAATCTCACACCGGTAAAGGTAGCAGGAGTTCCACCAGATGCATTTTCAGATATGGGTCAGAAGTGGGGCAATCCATTATATGACTGGGCTAAGATGGAGAACAGTGATTTTGGATGGTGGAGAATGAGAATGGCTAATTCTGCACGCCTGTATGATGTTATAAGAATAGACCATTTTCTTGGTATTATTAAATATTATACTATTCCATATGAAATGCCTGATGCAAGACAGGGCTCATATGAGCTGGGGCCAGGGCAGAAGCTTCTTGATGCTATTAATGAATCAATCGGCGATAAGAAGATAATAGCAGAGGATCTTGGAGTATGTATGCCGGAGGTTGACCAGATATTAAAGGATAATAATTATCCGGGAATGAAGGTGCTTGAATTCGCATTTGGTGGCGACAGAAAGAATCCACATCTTCCATATAATTACACTAATAATTGTGTATGCTACGGTGGAACACACGACAATGAAACACTTCTTGGATTTTTTAATGACAGAAATGATGGCGAGTTAGGTTATGCATTTGATTATCTTGATACAAGGGATAAGTACAGAATGGTAGATATGGTGTTCAGAGCTGCATATTCAAGTGTTGCTGTGCTTACAATATTTGCTGTTCAAGATATATTAAAGCTTGATAATTCAGCAAGAATGAACTTCCCATCAAGCTTTGGTAATAACTGGAAATGGCGTATGCAGAAAGGGCAGCTTAACTGGGATCATCTTAATGCAATGAGATATCTGGCAAGTGTATTCGACAGAGAAAGAAACTGATGTGGTACTAAGGTACTATTTACAATTAAAAGTAAAATGTATATAGTCTACTTCATAAGTTAATATTTTAGCAAAGCAGTTGAAAAGCTGTGACGCAAAGCCAAAGGGTCCTCACCTTTATAGCAGTATTTATATGGCAGCCTGGTAACACCAGCAGGAATATTAATATTGCTTATGTTAAGGAAAGACAGCCGGTTGCACTGTTTATTCATTGAGTTATTATAATGGTTTAATTAACATTTGCCTGTAATATTATTAGCGTGGCTGATGTTAGTAAGGTCTGTTTGATATATTATGAAGTATACATTTAAAGCATCCGGTAACGGGTGCTTTTTGTTTTGCGTTTAATATCTGGTAAAGATGATGCATAAGCATTATTTTTATATACTAACCCTCGCATTCCTCTCCCGTTGTGCGAGGGTTATTTTTATTGTAACAGGAAATTCTTATAGAATTTCCTGTTACAATAAAGGCACTATGTGCTGGTGATGCACACTCGCGTGAAGATGCAATTTGGCGCAAGCGACCACGCTCGGCGCGGGAATGTGCAAAGCACATTCTTTTTTGTAATAGAAAATCTCTTGCAATTAAGTGTAATTTATGATACCATTCTTTGTGCGTAGCACAATTGTCTTTCTGAGATGAACAATTTGCTGCAGCAGGACTATATATATAAGGAGAAGTATGAAAGAGAATATTAAGTATTATGTTGTTAAGCAGAAAGCTCTTCCAGAGGTACTGTTGAAGGTAGCAGAAGCTAACAGACTTATAGAAAATCAGAATATCTCCATAGCAGATGCGACAGAAAAAGTGGGAATAAGCAGAAGCTCTTATTATAAGTATAAAGATGATATATTTCCATTCAGGGACAATTCTAAAGGTAAGACAATAACATTTGTATTATCAATGGAAGATGAACCGGGGCTTTTATCAGTTGTGCTTAAGAAAGTTGCAGAATTTAAGGCAAATATACTTACAATTCACCAGACGATTCCTGTTAATGGCATTGCTTCTCTTACGCTTAGTGTTGAGATACTTCCAACGACAGGTGATGCTTCTATGATGATAGAAGAGATTGAACAGCTTAACGGAGTAAGATATTTAAAGATATTAAGCAGTGATGCGTCACTTTAATATATTGGTGGGGAACTGATATATTAGTGAACATATTAGTTTCTTGAACCTGCATAATGAAGAACAATAAGATTAAATGGAGGATAATATGGCGAAGATAGCAGTTTTAGGTTATGGTACTGTTGGATCAGGTGTTGTAGAGATACTTGATGCGAACGCAGAGTCGATATCAAAAAAGGCAGGCCAGCCTATTGAGGTAAAGAGTGTATTAGATTTAAGAGATTTCCCTGGTGATCCAATTCAGGAAAAGATTGTACACGATATAGACCTTGTTATTAATGATGATGAGATAGATGTAGTAGTAGAAGTTATGGGTGGTGTTGAACCGGCATTTACATTTGTTAAGAGAGCACTTGAAGCTGGGAAGAGTGTCTGTACATCTAACAAGGCGCTTGTTGCGGCACACGGAGCAGAGCTTCTTGCTATGGCTAAGGAACGCAGCCTTAACTTTATGTTCGAGGCATCAGTAGGCGGTGGAATTCCTATTATCAGACCACTTAATCAGGCACTTACAGCAGATGAGATAACTAAGATTACAGGTATTATGAATGGAACAACTAATTACATTCTTACAAAGATGAGTAATGATGGAAGTTCTTATGAAGAAGTGTTAAAGGAAGCACAGGCATTAGGTTATGCTGAAAGAAATCCGGAGGCAGACGTTGAAGGATATGATGCCTGTAGAAAGATAGCTATTCTTACTTCTTTAGCAGATGGCAGGACGGTTAATTTTGAGGAGATAACAACAGAGGGAATTACTAAGATTTCCAATGAAGATTTTGCATATGCCAGAAAACTTAATAGCGTTATAAAGCTTTTGGCAACAAGTTACAGAAAAGACGGAAAGGTATATGCTATTACAGCACCATTCCTTATTGATACAACACATCCGCTCTACAATGTAAATGGAGTTCTTAACGGAATATATGTTAATGGTAATATGGTAGGCGATGTTATGTTCTTTGG
>OCHE01002263.1_pt1 | contig 10583 bp, 11 predicted proteins | sample 1538681 | NCBI WGS metagenome assembly OCHE01 (sample SAMN04571717, study PRJEB22368) | human gut metagenome | biome: human gut; material: stool | host: Homo sapiens | place: Luxembourg | collected 2012-08-17
GGTCGTCGCCGCCGAACTCCATATTGCAGCCGTAATTCTGGAACAGATGGTAGAAGTCGTAGCTCTGCATGATCATGTAGTTGAATTCGAGGAAGGACAGGCCCTTCTCCATGCGCTGCTTGTAGCACTCGGCGCGCAGCATGTTGTTCACGCTGAAGCAGGGGCCGACCTCGCGCAGCAGCTCAATGTAGTTCAGGTCCAGCAGCCAGTCGGCGTTGTTCAGCATCAGGGCCTTGCCCTCGCCGAACTCAATAAAGCGCTCCATCTGACGCTTGAAGCACTCGGCGTTGTGGTCGATGTCCTCCTTGGTCAGCATCTTGCGCATATCGGTACGGCCAGACGGGTCACCGATCATTGTCGTGCCGCCGCCAATCAGGGCAATGGGGCGGTTGCCGGCCTGCTGCAGGCGCTTCATCAGGGTCAGGGCCATAAAGTGACCGGCAGTCAGGCTGTCCGCCGTGCAGTCAAAGCCAATGTAGAACGTGGCCTTGCCGTTGTTGATGACCTCCTTGATCTCCTCCTCGTCGGTGACCTGGGCAATCAGGCCGCGGGCCTTCAGTTCGTCATAAATCGTCATGAGTTTTACCTCCGTTTGTTGCGGCAAGGGCAAAAATAAAAGCCCCTGCCAAATGTGAATTTGGCAGAGGGCGAAAGTTCGCGGTACCACCTCTGTTTGCCCGTCCCTCACGGCGGCGGGCCTTCGCGGGTGCGGCAGACAAAGGGCTGCGTACACCCCAAGCGCTGTAACGTGCGCACACGGCACAGCCTACTGGCTTTCGCGTTCAGCCTGCTGCTCCGGGCTGTATTCCGCCGCCTGCACTGCCGACCCCTTGCACCAACCGGGGCTTCTCTGAAGCATAGCAGACGGGTACTGGCTCCCATCACTGCATTTAACAAAAGATACTGTATCATATCCAACACGGGTTGTCAAGGGGTGGTGCATATAGAATGCGCCCGCAGCCGGCGCGAGGGCTATTTGGATTTCTCAATCAATTCCCGCGCACTGGCCAGGCTCAACTCGCTGACCTTGTCGCCGGAGATCATCCGTGCCAGCACCTCCACGCGGCCATCCATATCAAGCGTGTGGATCTCGGTGAACGTGCGGTCCTTGCGGACATTCTTCTGGATCAGCAGCTGGTTGTCCGCAAACGCAGCGACCTGCGGCGTGTGGGTGATGCAAAGCACCTGATGCCCCCTGGCCGTCTGGTGCAGCAGCTGCCCGATGCGCCCCGCGGCCAGGCCGGAAACGCCGGTGTCGATCTCATCGTAAATGACCGTCGGCAGCGCGTCGCGGTCCGCCAGCGCGCTCTTGAACGCCAGCATAATGCGGGAAAGCTCACCGCCGGACGCAATCTTTGCCAGCGGCTTCGGCTCCTCGCCGGGGTTCGTCGAAATCAAAAATTCCACGGTATCCTGCCCGTGGGAGGACAGCGGCCCCCGCGTATGCTTGAGCGCAAAGCGGATGCCAGGCATGTTCAGAAATTCCAGCGCCGCCTTCATCTCCTTGTTCATGGCAGCAAAGCCTTTCAGGCGGCTCTGGGTCAGCTTCTCGGCAGCCTCCTTGGCGGCGGCATACAGCGTCTGCATCTGCGCTTTCAGCTCGGCGATCTTCTGTCCCGACGACTGGAATGTCTCCAGCTCTGCAGCGGCGGCCTCGCGCCGTGCCAGCAGCTCGTCGACCTCCATGCCGAACTTCTGCTTGATGCGGTAGATCGTATCAAGCCGCGTTTCGATCTGATCCAGCTCCCCGGCGTCAAAGCCGTAGGCGTCCAGCCGGTCTGCCAGGTCGGTGGCCAGCTCGCGCGCGCTGTAGTACAGGTCGTTCAGCCGCTCGGACATGGACGTCAGCGACTCGTCGAGCCGCGCACTGTTCTGCAGTCCGTCAACGGCCCCGCCCAAGAGGTCTGCCGCGCCCGCCTGCTCACCGTCCTCGTCACCGGCCAGCGCCAGATGGGCGGCGGTGATGCCCGCCAGAATGCTCTGGGCATGGGTGATGACGTTCTTGCGTTCCTGCAGCGTCTTTTCCTCGCCGGGCTGCAGGGCCGCGGCGTCGATGGTGTCGATCTCGGCGGTCAGCGCCTCAATGCGGCGCTGTTTGTCGGATTCGCTTGCGTTCAGGGCATCCAACTGCCGTTTGACCGTGACCAGCTCGCGGTAGCGGCGGTAATACTCGGCGAACAAATCACGGTTCTGGGCATACTGATCCAGCAGCCCCAGATGCAGTGCCGGGTTTGTCAGGCTCTGGCTGTCGTGCTGGCCGTGGATGGAGAGCAGCCCCGACGAAATGTCCCGCACCACCGCCGCCGTGGCGGGCATGCCGTTGACGCGGCAGCTGCCCTTGCCCTCGGCGTTGATCTCGCGGTACAAAAGCAGGTCGTCGGTGACCTCATAGCCGCATTTTTCCAGCTGCTTTTTGACGGAGGCCGGGATACTCTCAAACGTTGCCCAGATGCACGCCTTCTGTGCGCCGCTTCGCACCAGCTCACGCGAGGTGCGATTGCCTAAAATCGCATTGATGGAGTCGATCAGGATGGATTTACCGGCACCGGTCTCACCTGTCAGCACGTTAAAGCCGGGGGTAAAATTCACCTCGGCTTTTTCAATAACGGCTACATTTTCAATTTTCAGGCTTGCCAGCATGGGGCAGCTCCTCCCTGTCGTTAAAATTACCCGCGGCGGGTGTACTGCTGCAGCTGCTTGCAGATGGCGGCTGCGTCATCCTCGCTGCGCATCAAGATAAAGAACGTGTCATCGCCGGAAAGTGTGCCGACGACATTGTCCCACTGCTTGGCGTCGAACACCTCGCACGCAGCGTTGGCCATGCCGGAAAAACACTTGACCAGTACCATGTGCCCGGCGTAATCCACCTTGAGCACCGACTCGCGGAAAATCATCTCAAACCGGCTGGGTGAATGCGTTACCTTGCCGGACGCAGACGCCGGCACGTAGCGGTAACGCCCGTCAGCGGTGGCTGTTTTGACCAGCTGCAGTTCACGAATATCGCGGGATACCGTGGCCTGCGTCACGTCAAAGCCTTCCTCCCGCAGGTGGGCCAGCAGGTCCTCCTGCCGGTCAATAGGGTGCTGTTCAATCAGGTCAAGAATTGCCTGATGACGTGCACTTTTCACAGGGATCATCTCCTCATCAATTTGTTTTCAATCGCATGGAACTGTTCCGCGTCGTCGAAGGCAATCAACCGCAGGCGCTGCCCACAGCCGGTCACCAGCAGGCTTTCACCCGGCAGCAGGTCGCACTGGGCGCTGCTGTCCGCACAGGCAAAGCTGCCGTCGCGGTTTTCGGCATCGGCGATAATTTTCAGATGGCGGTCAGCCGCAAACACAAGCGGCGCGGCGTGTACATTGTGCGCACAGACCGGCGTCAGGACCAATACGTCCGCGGCGGCGTCCAGGATCGGCCCGCCCGCCGAGAACGAGTACGCGGTGGAGCCCGTCGGCGTTGCCAGAATCATGCCGTCGCTGCGGTAGCTGCCCACCAATGCGCCGTCGCAGTACACCTTATAATCCATCGGGTGCAGCCGGGTCTGACCGAACACCACAAGGTCATTGATGGCGTCAGCCTGCCAGCCGTGGGCCGGGGCCTCGGCGTGGAGCAGACGGCGGCTGGCAAGGGTGAACTCCCCCGCGGCCAGCCGTTTGAGCTTGGCCGTAAGCTCACCGACCTCGCAGGTCGCCAGAAAGCCGGTGCGGCCAAGATTGACACCCAGAACGGGCTTGCCGTGCTTCATGCAGGAAAGCCCGGCGCGCAGCAGCGTGCCGTCACCGCCGATGGTCACGACCTGATCGGCGGCGCGGTAGGCATCTGCCTCGGGCAGAAAATGCACACCCGTCAGCCCGGCAGAACCAAATTCGTTCGCAAAGGGCTGCGGCATCAAGACCGGCACGCCCAGCCCGGCCAGCACAGCGGCAGCCTGCCGCGTAACGGCAAGCCCGGTGTCCTTGGTCGGGTTGGGAATCAGCAAAACCGACATTGTGTCAGGGTCCTTTCTCAGTGCAGATTGGGCGCTTTGTCCAGCGTATCGTGGGAGGCTGCGACGACCTTTTCAATCAGGCCCTCCGGCAGCGGCTGCGGGGTATCGCAGTGCTGGACGTACATCAGGTATTCAATGTTGCCCTCGGGTCCCTTAATGGGCGAAAAGTCCAGACCCGCGGGGGTAAAGTGGTTCGCCATGGCATATCCCTCGGCCATTTTCAGTACCTCGCGGTGGGTAGCCGGGTCGCGCACGACGCCTTTTTTGCCGACCTTCTCGCGGCCAGCCTCAAACTGCGGCTTGACCAGGCAGACGCCGACAGCGTCCGCCGTGCAGATGGCGTCTGCCACCGGGAAGATATGCTTGAGCGAGATGAACGAAACGTCCACGCTGAAGAACGCAACCGGCTCTGTCAGGTCCTCAGGCTTTACATTGCGGATGTTCGTTCTTTCCATATTGATGACGCGCGCATCGGTGCGCAGGCTCCACGCCAGCTGGCCGTAGCCCACATCGACGGCGTAGACTTTGACCGCGCCGTTTTGCAGCATACAGTCGGTAAAGCCGCCCGTGGACGCGCCAATATCCATGCAGACCTTGCCGTCCGGGCGCATCGGAAAGACCTGCATTGCCTTTTCCAGCTTGAGGCCGCCGCGGCTGACATAGCCGATGTCATGCCCGCGCACTTCGACCTTGGCGTCGGGTGCGATCATCTCACCGGCCTTGTCGACCTTTTGCTCGTTGACAAAGACGATGCCGGACATGATGAGCGCCTTGGCGCGCTCACGGCTCTGTACCAGTCCGTTCTGGCACAGGTATTGATCCAGGCGAATCTTGCTCATGCCTGTTTCTCCTTTAAAGCGTTCAAAATATCTGTGCAGAGGGCCGCGGCGTCAAGCTGCTGATCCTTGCGCAGCTCGGGCACATTGGCGTGCAGCAGATGGCTGTTGTCCACGGCATGCAGCAGGAATTCGCCCTGCCAGCCGCATTGCTGCATGGCAAAGCCCAGCTGCTCGCCGATGCCGCCGGTGCGCACCGTATCCTCGGCAAACAAAATCGTGTCGTAGTGCTTCAGTGTATCGCACACACCGTCCGGCAGAGGGTAAAGCTGCGTCAGCTTGACGCAGTCCGCCTGCACGCCATGCTGGGCCAGCAGATCCTTGGCGGCAATGATCTCCTCGGTCTCGGCACCGTAGCTGACAAGCGCGACACGTGCGCCATCGACAGGGTCCAGCACATCGTAGCGTGCGCCTGTGCAGGGCAGCGCCGCCAGTGCGGGGTTCTCGCCGCCGCGGGCATAGCGGATCATCCGCGGGCCGTGTGCCTCGCGCACAAGATAGGTCAGCCAGTAGCGCAGCTCCGCATAGTTGGCGGGGGCAAAAATCGGAATGTTCACATTCGAAAAGAACGCAACATCGTAAATGCCCTGGTGTGTGGCACCGTCGCCGGGCACCAGCCCCGCACGGTCCACAGCGAACAGCACATCCAGCTGCATCAGATTGACATCATGGATGATCTGGTCGTAGGCACGCTGGAAAAATGTGGAATAGATGGCGACCACGGGCAGCAGCCCCTGGCTGGCCAGGCCCGCCGCAAATGTGACAGCGTGTTCCTCCGCCATGCCGACGTCAAAGAAGCGCCCGGGATGGCGGTGCTTGAAGAAGTTCAGGCCGGTGCCGTACTTCATGGCGGCGGTGATGCCGCACAGCCGCGGCTCGTCGTCGCCCAGATCTGCCAGCGCACAGCCGAACGTAGACGAGAAGGAATCCTTCGGTGACAGCTCGGGGTCAGTCAGATGGTTCAAATCGATGGACGATACGGCGTGGAACTCGCCGGGGTTCTCCTCGGCGGGCTTTAGGCCCCTGCCCTTTTTGGTGACGACGTGCAGGAAAACCGGCGCATACTGCTCGCCGCGCAGGTTCGTCAGCGTGTGGGTCAGCATGCCCACATCATGGCCGTCGATGGGCCCGATATACTGGAAGCCCATCTCCTCAAACATCGTGGACTTGTAGATGCCGCGGCGGATCAGCTGCTTGCCGCCCTGCAAGACCCTGACCAGCGCGTCACCTGCCACGGGGATGCGCTCGAGCGTCGTCTCCATGTGGGCCTTGACGTGGGAGTACTTCGGGTCGGTGCGCAGCTTGGTCAGATAATTCGCCATCTGGCCGACATTTTTAGAAATCGACATCTTGTTGTCGTTCAGGATGACGATCAGATTGTTCAGCTTGCTGACATTGTTCATGCCCTCGTAGACCATGCCGCCGGTAAACGCACCGTCGCCAACGATGACCACGACCTTGCCCGGCTCGTTCTTGAGCTTTTTGGCGCGGGCGATGCCGATGGCCGTTGACAGCGCCGCACTGCCGTGGCCGGCAATAAAGGCGTCACAATCGCTCTCCCGCGGGCTGGGAAAGCCGGAAATGCCGTTTTTGCGGCGCAGCTGGGCAAAGCCCTCGCGCCGCCCGGTCAGCAGCTTGTGGGTGTAGCACTGATGGCCGACGTCAAACAGCAGCTTGTCCTGCGGGAAGTCCAGCACGCGGTGCAGGGCCACCGTCAGCTCCACAACGCCGAGGTTCGACGACAGATGGCCGCCGGTCTCGGAAACGCTCTTGATCAAAAACTGCCGGATCTCCTCACACAGGGCTGGCATATCGGACGCAGGCAGATTTTTTATTTCTCCGGGCGCATTGATGCGCTCCAGCAAGGGCTCATATACGCACCTCGTTTTTACACCATCGGCATGGCAAAGCCCAGCACAATGCCGAGCGCCGCACCAGTCACAACTTCGATCGGCGTATGGCCGACCATTTCCTTCAGCTTTTTGCCGTGGGGCAGCTGGAACTGCTCAAACCCCTGGTCCATCCATTCGGTGAACATCCGGTTCAGCACCTTGGCCTGCTCGCCGGTCTCGTAGCGCACGCCCATGGCGTCATACATGACAATGATGGACAGCACCGCCGCAATGGCGAAGATTGGGGAATTGACGCCGCAGTACCGCCCCGTGGCAACGACCATGGCGCAGACCGTGGCCGAGTGGGAGCTGGGCATACCGCCCGCACCCCACATACGCTCGGCAATAAAGCGGTGGAAGATAAACAGATTCAGAATAACCTTAATAAGCTGGGCCAGCAGCGATGCACAGATCGCCGTAGCCAGCACAAAATTCCAACTCAGCGCAGCGCGCAGCAGTGGCATGGGATCACATCCTTATTTCTTACGTTCCAGCAGCTCCGCTGCCATCAGGCGCAGAAAATCTGCCCCGGGGCCAAGCGCATCCAGCGCGGCCAGCGCTGCGGCATTGTGGCGCTCGGCTTCCTCGTGTGCGCCCTGTAAACCGTACAGCGTAATAAAGGTGGTTTTGTCGTTGTCGGCGTCGCTGCCCACGGGCTTGCCCAGCTCCTCCGTCGTAGAGGTGACGTCCAGAATGTCATCGACGATCTGGAAAACCAGGCCAAGCTCGGCAGCGTAGCGCACCAGCGCCTTGCGGGTGTCCGTGTCGGGGCGCACACCCGCGGCGGCACAGCCCAGCTCGACGGCGGCAATGATGAGCGCACCGGTTTTGTGGGCGTGCAGGTTTAAAAGCTCGGCCTCACCGGCGCGCACAGTTTCAAAATGCTTGTCCAGCTCCTGGCCGTAGAGCATGCCGCGGTCCCCGCCGCCTCTGGCCAGCAGCTGCACGGCCTCAATGCGGCTCTCGGCAGAGCACTTTGCATGGGCAAGGACCTCAAACGCTGCCGTGACCAGTGCGTCCGCGGCCAGCAGGGCCGTAGCCTCGCCAAACTGCTTGTGGCAGCTCGGACGTCCGCGGCGGAAATCATCGTTGTCCATGCAGGGCATATCATCGTGAATGAGCGAGTAGCAGTGCAGCATTTCCAGCGCACAGGCATAGTCCAGCGCATCGGCAGCGTCGGCACCGGCCAGCTGGCAGGCGGCCAGCGTCAGCACGGCGCGCACCCGTTTGCCGCCGCCCAGAAGGCTGTAGCGCGCGGCCTGCCCCAGCTCAGACTGCTGCGGCAGGTATTCATCGCACAGCGCGGCCAGGCGTTTTTCGGTCAGACCGGCCCAGGCGGTAAGCTGCTGCTTATATTCCTCATGCGTCATGGGGCACCTCCACATCCGGGGCAAGGCTGGCGTCGATCTCCTCGATCTGCAGCCGGGCCTTGTCCAGCGCTGTATTACAGTAATGGATCAGCCCGGCGGCCTCGGCGTACAGCTTGACGGAATCAGCCAGCGGTGTGGCTTCATCCTGCAGCTGGGTCAGAAGTCCCTGCAGGCGGTCCATGCCTTCCTCGAAGGATTTGGGCTGCTTCATCGGGTATCACTCCCCTGTTTTTTATTCCAAAGCGTGTACCGCTTCCACGCGGCATTCGGCGGCGGCTCTGGCGCCGCGCAGCGTCACGGCCTCGCCGGGACGCAGTGTTTCGACGGCGCAGGGCGTGCTCCGGCAGCGCGTAGCCGCGGGCCAGCACCGCGTAAGGGCTTAAAGATTCCGCCACCGCAGCGGCGCTTTGCAGGCTGCGCCGGGCATCCTGCACATGGCGCTGTGCGGCCTGCCGGACAGCGGCCTGCGCAATGGCAAGCTCCTGCCCGCGGCGGTCTAACTGCTGGTGCTGACGCTGCAAAAGCTGCGCCGTGGCCAGCTGGTTAAACCTATTATAGCATAGATTGCAGCGATTCTGTATATTTTTTTGAATATTTTGCTGCAAAATGAATATTTTCTGCCGTACATCCCCCTGATCGGGCACGCAGAGCTCCGCCGCGGCGGACGGTGTCGGCGCGCGCAGGTCGGCAACATAGTCCAGAATCGAAGTGTCGATCTCATGCCCTACCGCCGAGACCACCGGCCTGCGGCAGGCGGCTGCCGCGCGGGCGATACGCTCGGAGTTGAACACCCACAGATCCTCTTTGCTGCCGCCGCCGCGGGTGACCAGGATCAGGTCGGGCCGCGGGTCGCGGTCCAGCCTGCGGATGCCGTCCACGATACTCTTTTCAGCCTCGATGCCCTGCACGCTGACGGGGGCCAGCAGCAATTTCACCATCGGCCAGCGACGGCCAATGACGTTCTGCACGTCCTGCCACGCTGCGCCGGTCTTGCTCGTGACAACGCCGATACACCTCGGTACGGCGGGCGCTTGCGCTCGGGCGCAAACAACCCCTCGGCCTCCAGCTTTTTGTACAGCGCGTCAAACGCCATCTGCGCGGCACCCGCGCCGAAGGGCTTCATATAGTCAGCGTAGAGCTGGAACGCGCCGTCCCGCTCATAGATCGTGGCGCGTCCGTAGACGAGCACCAGCATACCGTTCTGCGGTTCGAAATTCAAAAGCTGTGCCTGGGAGCGGAACATGACAGTTTTGATGGAGGCGTTCTCATCCTTGAGCGTGAAATACAGATGCCCGCTCTTGTAATGCCGCGTAAAGCCGGAAATCTCCCCGCAGACGATCAGATCATTCAGCGGGTCGCATTGCTCCAATACGCGCTTTGCCAGCCGGTTCAGGCTGGTTACATTGATGTAGTCGGCCATGCGCCACACTCCCTCGCCGCCAGGATCGAGATGCCAATGGCATTGTCACTGGCAAATTTTCCCGGTACAAAATGTGCGTTCGGCACGCGGTTCGTCACATAGGTGCGGATCAGATCGCTGCTCATAACGCCGCCCGCAAAAACCACGGGCAGACCCGGATGCTCGGCCAGGGCGTTGTTTGCCATCCGCACAAGCGTTTCGCCAACGCAGAGCAGACAGTATTTGCAGACATAGGGCGCGTCATGCCCGTCGGCCAGCAGCTTCGCGCACTGGTTCTCAAGGCCGGACAGACTGCACGTCAGCCCGTGTACACTGACCTTGGGATGGACTTTTTCTTTACACAAAGCGGCCTGCTCGCTGACATAGACGCCAGCCGGGAACGGAAAGCCCAGCTTGACGCCGAGACGGTCCACAGCCTGTCCGGCGTACAGATCGCTGCTTGTGCCCAGCGGCGTGATGCGCTCGGCCCCATGGCACAAAAGAAGATCGGTGGTGCCGCCGGAGACATGAAATACAAGTGACTCCCGCTCAAATAGCGTGAAATCCCCCGCCGCGTACAGCGCCGCGGCAATATGCCCCTGCTGGTGGGTCAGCTCGATGAGCGGCAGCGCGCGGGACAGGCTGAACGCCGTCGCGGCGCTGACACCGGCCAGAAAGCACGGCATATACGACCCCTCCACGGGGCGCGGCCTGGCGGACACGCCAATGGCCCTGACCTGCGTCAGGTCGGCCCTTGCGCCCAGCTCCGCCAGCATGGCGGGCAAGGCTGCCGTGTGGTGGAACAGCGCGTCGCTCTGCCGCAGACCGAGCTGCCCTTCCTTGACGGGCAAAAACTTTTTGCAATCGCAAACAACCTCTCCGGCGTCTGTGTCAAACACTGCCAGAGAGGTTGCGTAATTGCTGGTGTCGATGCCCAGCGTCAGCATTGGGGTTCGGTGGTCTCGCCGCGCTCACGCGCAACGACACCCAACAGGCCGTTGACGAACTGGTAGTCGTCCTCGGCACCGTATTTCTTGACCAGCTCGACAGCCTCGTTGATGGCGACACCGGGCTTCTGCTCGTCGCCGTACAGCATCT
>OCHE01002277.1_pt1 | contig 10499 bp, 7 predicted proteins | sample 1538681 | NCBI WGS metagenome assembly OCHE01 (sample SAMN04571717, study PRJEB22368) | human gut metagenome | biome: human gut; material: stool | host: Homo sapiens | place: Luxembourg | collected 2012-08-17
CAGCCACAACTTTAGAGTGTTGTTTGTCTGGTGTTAAGTTGATCACTAAGTCTGCTGTTGGAATTAATTCTTGGTAAGTTCCCACTTTAAAACCGTTTTCGGTTGCACGTTGGAATGATGCACGTTTTTCTGCAATCGCTTCAGGACGTAATGCATAAGAAATATCTAAGCCAGAGTCACGCATATTTAAACCTTGGTTTAAACCTTGCGCACCACAACCTACGATAACGATTTTTTTGCCTTTTAAGTAGTTGCAACCGTCAGCAAATTCGCTGCGATCCATAAAACGGCAACGACCTAATTGGTCTAATTTTTCGCGTAAATTTAATGTGTTGAAATAGTTAGCCATTTTTCATCCTTTCTATGATGTTGATTAATGTGTATGAGGTTGTGTTTGAATATAGTTTTTTGTTATGAAGTGGATTATAAGGTTTTTAGTTGTTGCGTAAAGTGATATTATTTGCACTTAGTGTTGCAATTTTTGCAACGTTATTTGCTTTTAACGATATATATGAACTTTCAAGACCTCCAAATATTTCTTCATCTTGCGGATACACAAAATTTTGCTAAAACCGCTACGCAAAATCATATGTCGCCGTCTACGCTTTCTCGCCAAATTCAACGTATGGAAGAAGAATTAGAACAACCTTTATTTATTCGTGATAATCGACAAGTGCGCTTAACCGAACAAGGCGAGAAATTTCTGCAATTTGCGAAAACAGAATGGCAAAACTGGCAACAGTTTAAGCGTCAACTGCGAGATAATTCAGCGGAATTAAGCGGAGAGTTGCGCTTATTTTGCTCAGTTACCGCTTCATATAGCCACTTGCCGCAGGTGTTAGCCAAATTTCGTTCTCGTTATCCGAAAGTTGAAATCCAACTGACGACTGGTGACCCAGCCTCTGCAGTGCAATTTATTCAATCAGAACAAGTGGATCTCGCTTTGGCGGGGAAACCAAATAATCTGCCGGCTGGGTTGGAGTTTTATAAAATTGATGATATTTCCCTTTCATTAATTGCGCCTCGAGTCGCTTGTTTAGCCACACAATTATTACAGGAAGAACCCATCAATTGGCAGCAAATGCCTTTCATTTTGCCGTTAGATGGAATGGCACGTCAGCGTATTGAACAATGGCTACGTAGCAAACATATTAAACATCCCAAAATTTATGCCACTGTGGCGGGGCACGAAGGTATCGTACCAATGGTGGCACTTGGTTTCGGATTAGCGATGTTGCCGGATGTGGTGATTGATAATAACCCTATGTCAAAAGACGTGTCTCGGTTAAATTTAGATAATCCCGTTGAGGCGTTTGATTTAGGTGTTTGTGTGCAAAAAAGAAATTTAGCGAATCCCCTAATTCGTGCATTTTGGGAGATGTTAGACTAAAATAATAAGCAGAATTAACCTAAGGATTTATTATGTTAAGAGGCATACTTATTTCACTTTTAGCCTCGCTTTTATTTGGCTATATGTATTATTTTTCCACGCTACTGAAACCGCTCAGTGGCACGGATATTTTCGGCTATCGAATGCTGTTTACATTCCCTTTCGTTGCCCTTTCCATCATCATGTTTAAACAAAAACAGGCTTTGGTTGAGCATTTAAAACGCATTAAAAATCGACCGCTCTTTGCCCTTTCCTATATCACTTGTGGCGCATTAATGGGTTATCAAATGTGGCTCTTTTTGTGGGCACCCAATAATGGCAGCTCCTTAAGTGTTTCTTTTGGTTATTTATTGTTGCCAATTGTGATGGTGGCTGCGGGGCGGATCATTTTTAAAGAGCGAATTTCAACATTGAAATTTATAGCTGTGGTAATTGCGGCGGTCGGAGTGATTTCTAACATCGTTTTAAAAGGCGGATTATCTTGGGAGGCCATTGTTATCTGTGTGGGGTACACCACCTACTTCTCGATACGAAAAGCCTTAAAAAATACCGATCTTGGTGCCTTTTGCTTAGAAATGATCGCATTATTGCCAGTTAGCGTTTACTTTGCCCTTCAAACCGATTTTGCCACCGTGCAAGAATCGAATCCTAATATTTGGGGGTTATTGGTATTGCTTGGGCTCATTAGTGGTTCAGCATTGATTGCTTACGTGATTGCCAGCAATATGTTGCCGATGAATTTACTTGGCCTTTTAGGTTATGTTGAAACCATTTTGATGGTGATTATTTCATTTTTAATTGGAGAGGAAATGGATGCGGACAGCTATCCGTTATTCATTTGTTTAGTATTGGCGATGAGCCTGATTATTTTTGATGGCGTGTATAAACAGCGCGCTAAGGGAACAAATCATGTCGTTTAAAGAAATTAGCCCGGAAAAAGCTTGGGAGATGGTACAAAATGGCGCCATACTGGCTGATGTTCGGGACCCACAACGTTTTACCTATTCCCATGCGAAAGGGGCGTTTCATTTAACCAACCAAAGCTTTTTACAATTTGAAGAACTGGTGGATTTTGACTCCCCGATTATCGTGAGTTGTTATCATGGCGTGAGCAGCCGAAATGTGGCGACTTTCCTCGTTGAACAAGGCTATGAAAATGTGTTTAGCGTCATTGGTGGATTTGATGGTTGGGTAAAAGCAGGTTTACCGATAGAAACGGCTTATTAATATTTTTTTGATTTAAAGTGCGGTGAAATTCACCGCACTTTTTATTTTTGTCTCGCTATTACTTATCCACGATCGCTTTCAACATCGTGTAAGATTGAGCTTGTTTTTGTTCATCAAAAATATAGCTCACCGCCATAATTTCATCAAAATATACCCGTTCACGTAGTTGCTTGAGTTGAAATTCCACACTTTCAGGACTACCAATAAGCGAACAAGCGGTCATTTGTTCCACTACAGCACGCTCTTGGTTGTAAATCGGGATCTCCTCGAAATCGACTGGACCAAAGTGCGGTTTCTTTTGGGCATGCATTTGGGCTTTCCAAACATCTTCCTCTGATGCCAAAGGCGGTTGTAAATTTTGCTGTGCGTTAGTGACCACATTTAAGAAAAATAGTGTTTGTGTTGTCACCAGTTGTTTTGCTTCTTTATCGGTTTCAGCAACAATCGCGTTCACACCTAAGATGACATAAGGCTCAGCAAGATAGGTAGAAGGTTTGAAGTTTTTGCGATAAATCTCCACTGCCATTTCCATCATGCGTGGCGCAAAGTGTGAAGCAAATGCATAAGGCAAGCCAAGTTCTGCCGCAAGATAGGCACTTTCGGTGCTGGAACCCAAAATATAAAATGGTATATTCAAGCCTGCGGAAGGGTAAGCTGAAACTGGGTTGCTATCTTTAAAGTAACCACGAAGTTCCGCAATTTCTGCAGGGAAATCCAGACTGTTTCGCCCACGACGAAGTGCTGCAGCCGTTTGCATATCAGTTCCTGGTGCACGCCCTAAACCGAGCTCAACTCGGTTTGGATAAAGTGTCTCCAGTGTGCCATATTGCTCAGCTACGACATACGGTGAATGATTCGGTAACATCACACCACCTGACCCCACGCGCAAAGTTTTCGTATTGGCTAGCGTATGTTGAATTAAAAGTGCGGTCGCTGAACTCACCAAATTTTTCATATTATGATGCTCAGCAATCCAATAGCGCTCAATGCCAATGCGCTCCGCGTGTTTTGCAAGATTCACCATCGAATCGACTGCTTGCAAATAAGTTTGCCCTTCTCGGACAGGGGCGAGATTAAGAATAGAGAGCTTCATTTTATTTCCTCATGATTGATTTGTTGAGCGTCATTATACGCGTTTTTTCTGGCAGAAATATCGATAAAATTGGAATAGACTGTTCCGAGAAAAGGAAAAATATTGCAAAATAGGCACAAATTCAGATGTATTCGAAAAAATGATTGTATTTAATAATATTTCCCTAAAGCGCGGGCAAACCGAATTGCTCGAGAATGCTACAGCAACTATCAATCCGAAACAAAAAGTCGGTTTGGTAGGTAAGAATGGTTGCGGTAAGTCTTCTCTTTTTGCCCTATTAAAAAAAGAATTAACGCCAGAGGGCGGAGAGGTCACTTATCCATCCAACTGGCGAGTATCTTGGGTAAATCAAGAAACGCCTGCATTGGATATTCCCGCCATTGATTATGTGATTCAAGGGGATCGCGAATATTGCCGTTTGCAGCAGGAACTTAACGAAGCAAATGAACGTAATGATGGTCATGCGATTGCGCGCATTCATGGACAATTAGAAACCTTGGATGCTTGGACGATCCAATCTCGTGCGGCTTCCTTATTACATGGTTTAGGCTTTAATCAAGAAGAAATCGCTCAACCAGTGAAATCCTTCTCCGGTGGTTGGCGAATGCGCTTGAATTTGGCACAAGCATTGCTTTGTCCATCGGATTTATTATTACTGGATGAGCCAACCAACCATTTGGATTTGGATGCGGTTATTTGGTTAGAACGTTGGTTAGTGCAATATCAAGGCACCTTGGTATTAATTTCCCACGACCGTGATTTTCTCGATCCGATTGTGACAAAAATCCTTCATATCGAAAATCAGAAGCTTAACGAATACACGGGGGATTATTCTTCCTTTGAAGTGCAACGAGCAACCAAGCTAGCGCAACAAACTGCCATGTATCGTCAGCAACAACAAAAGATCTCTCATTTACAGAAATATATCGACCGCTTTAAAGCCAAAGCGACTAAAGCCAAACAAGCACAAAGCCGTATGAAAGCCTTAGAGCGTATGGAACTGATTGCACCGGCTTATGTGGATAATCCTTTTACCTTTGAATTCCGTCCACCGCAATCTTTGCCGAATCCGTTGGTGATGATTGAACAGGCGAGCGCAGGTTATGGCAGCGGTGAAAGTGCGGTAGAAATTTTAACTAAAATTAAACTGAATTTAGTACCGGGTTCGCGCATCGGTTTGCTCGGGAAAAATGGTGCAGGTAAATCAACTTTAATTAAATTGTTAGCCGGCGAGCTCACCGCTCTTTCTGGTACAGTACAATTAGCTAAAGGCGTGCAACTTGGCTATTTTGCTCAACATCAGCTTGATACCCTACGTGCAGATGAATCCGCTCTCTGGCACATGCAGAAACTCGCACCAGAGCAAACGGAGCAACAGGTACGGGATTATCTTGGGAGTTTTGCGTTCCATGGTGACAAAGTTAACCAAGCGGTGAAAGCCTTTTCCGGTGGGGAAAAAGCCCGTTTGGTGCTTGCACTGATTGTTTGGCAACGTCCTAACCTATTACTGCTCGATGAACCAACTAACCATTTGGATTTGGATATGCGTCAGGCATTAACCGAAGCGCTAGTGGATTACGAAGGCTCTTTAGTGGTGGTTTCCCATGATCGTCACTTACTGCGTAATACCGTGGAAGAATTCTATTTGGTACACGATAAAAAAGTGGAAGAATTCAGAGGCGATTTAGAGGATTATCAAAAGTGGCTGAATGAACAAAATAGTGCGCCAGAAAATAAATCCTCGGAGAAAAATGACGACAATGAAAATTCCATGCAAAATCGCAAGGAACAAAAACGTCGCGAGGCCGAACTTCGTCAACAAACTGCGCCTCTTCGTAAACAAATCACTCAATTGGAGGAAAAAATGAATAAACATGCCTCCAAACTTGCGGAGATTGAAAATCAATTGGCTGATTCCGAACTCTACAGCGCGGAAAATAAAGAAAAATTGACCGCACTTTTGGCACAGCAAGTAGAGGTGAAGAAAGCATTGGAAGAAGTCGAAATGGATTGGTTAGCGGCACAAGAAGAATTGGAAGCAATGCTACAAGCATAGGGACAGCGTATGAGTCAAAGTCTTTTCCAACACACAAAACACGAAGAATATTGCCCACAATGCGGCTCGTCTTTGCAAATAAAACAGGGTAAAAAAGGACTGTTTTTAGGCTGTACAGCCTATCCTGCCTGTGATTATTTGCGTCCCTTGCACAAGGTGGAACATAAGGTGTTGAAAGAGCTTGATGAAACCTGCCCGAAATGTGGCAACCCTCTCCAACTCAAACAAGGCGCTTTTGGGATGTTTATCGGTTGTAGCCATTATCCTGATTGTGATTTTGTGGTGCATGAGCAACAGGATGAAGAACAATCCATTGATTGCCCGGAATGCCATAAAGGACATTTGGTTGCCCGTCGCGGACGACAAGGGAAAATCTTTTATGGTTGCGATAACTTTCCCCATTGTAAATTTTCCTTGCCGGCAAAACCCTATGCCATGCCTTGTCCACAATGCCATTTTCCACTAGCAATGTTAAAAAGTGAAAATGCCGAACAACAAGTGTGGCAATGTGCGAATAAAGGCTGTCGACATATTTTTGAGAACGAAAAATGAATGTACAACAAATTGTCACCTGTTTAATGCAAGATGAAGTAGTTGCCTATCCTACTGAGGCGGTATTCGGTTTGGGCTGTAATCCGCTAAGTGAAAGTGCGGTCAGAAAATTACTTAATTTAAAACAACGTCCAATTGAAAAAGGCCTTATTTTAGTCGCGCCGAGCTTGCATTTTTTGCAGCCTTTTGTTGATTTTTCCCGTTTGTCTAACGAACAGCTTGCACGCTTACAGGCACAATATGAACATCCAATCACCTGGGTGGTGCCGGCAAAGGCAGAAATTCCATATTTTCTGACGGGGCAATTTAATAGTATCGCGGTGCGTTTATGTACTCATCCTGCCGTCAAAGCCCTATGCGAAGAAACAGGCTTTGCCCTCACCTCGACCAGCGCGAACTTAACTGGTTTATCACCTTGCCGCAGCGCAGATGCTGTGCGTTCCCAATTTGGGGCAGATTTCCCTGTGCTTGATGAAGCACAAAATCCATCGGAAATCCGCGATTTGCTCACAAACCAACTATTCAGACAAGGATAAGATATGCAGCACTATGCCGTTTGGGGCAACCCTATTGCCCAAAGTAAATCCCCGTTGATTCATCGCTTATTTGCCAAGCAAACCCAGCAAACGATAGAATATGTTGCCAAATTAGGTGACCTTGAGAATTTTGAGCAGCAATTACAGGCCTTTTTTGCTGCAGGGGCGCAAGGTTGTAATATCACCGCACCATTTAAAGAACGCGCCTATGCGCTCGCTGACGAACATAGCGAACGGGCAAAACTGGCAGAAGCCTGTAATACATTAAAAAAATTATCTAACGGCAAACTCTATGCGGACAATACCGATGGCATTGGTTTAGTGACGGATTTACAACGTTTAGGTTGGATTCAACCACAACAACGCATTTTAATTTTAGGTGCCGGCGGAGCAACCAAAGGGGTATTGCTGCCCTTATTGGAAGCACAACAGCAGATTGTCTTGGCTAACCGCACCCTAGAAAAAGCGCAACAACTGGCAGATAAGTTCAAACCTTACGGCACAATTGAAGCTGTCGCAATGGATGCGATTCCCGCGCAAACCTACGATTTAGTGATCAATGCAACTTCGGCCGGATTAAGCGGGCATACCGCCTCCGTTGATGTCTCAATCTTATCATTAGCCCGAGCTTACTATGATATGCAATATGCCAAAGGTGGTGACACGCCTTTTATTGCCTACTGTAAATCCTTAGGTCTGAATAATGTCAGCGATGGTTTTGGTATGTTGGTGGCGCAAGCCGCCCATTCATTTTATTTATGGCGTGGGGTGATGCCCGATTTTGTCGCAATCTATGAACAACTCAAAAAGGATATGGCATGAGTACAAGATGCCCTTGGGTGGACGAACGTCCGATTTATATCGACTACCACGATAAGGAATGGGGCAAGCCACAATTTGATAGCCAAAAGCTGTTTGAAAAGATCTGTTTAGAAGGGCAACAAGCGGGGCTTTCCTGGATCACCGTATTGAAAAAACGAGAAGCCTATCGGGCTGCGTTCCATCAATTTGATCCTGCCAAAATCGCGCAAATGACCGCACAGGATATTGATCGTTGCATGGAAAATGCCGGACTTATTCGCCATCGGGCAAAACTGGAAGCCATTGTGAAAAATGCCAAAGCCTATCTAGCCATGGAAAAGTGCGGTGAAAATTTCAGTGATTTTGTGTGGTCGTTTGTGAATCATCAACCGATTATTAATGATGTCCCCGATATTTCTGTGGTGCCCGCTAGAACTGAAATCTCAAAAGCAATGTCAAAAGCGTTGAAGAAACGTGGTTTTGTCTTTGTTGGGGAAACCACATGTTATGCCTTTATGCAATCTATGGGGTTAGTTAACGACCATATAAATGGCTGTTGTTGTAAGTGATATTCCAGTATAATCCCCCTAATTTCATCTGAATAAGAACTGAATTATGAATAAAAAATATACCTTAATTTCAATCTCAATTCTGACCGCGCTTTATAGTCAACAAAGTTTGGCAGATCTGCATGCTCAATGCTTACTCGGCGTGCCTCACTTTACTGGGAAAGTTGTGAAAGGTGATGTCAATAACTTACCAGTTTATATTGAAGCAGATAAAGCAGAGATTAATCAGCCAACTCAGGCAATTTATCAAGGCAATGTGGATTTGAAACAAGGAAACCGCCATTTGGTAGGGAATTCAGTTGAAGTCAAGCAAACAGGTGAGGGCAATCAAACTCAACGCTGGGCTTATTTGAGAGGCGGATTTGATTACAAAGATAATCAAATTAATCTATTAGGTAATGATGCGAGTTTTAATTTAGATAGCAAAAACGGTAACGTAACCGATGCAGACTACCAACTTGTAGGACGTCAAGGTCGAGGTAAAGCACAAGAAATTGAGTTAGGTGATGATTACCGCTTAATGAAAAACGCGACATTTACCTCTTGTTTACCCGACGATAATGCCTGGGCGGTAGATGCCTCTGAGATTCGTCAGCACATCAAAGAAGAATATGCCGAATTTTGGCATGCACGTTTTAAAGTATTAGGTGTGCCAGTATTCTATACTCCTTATCTGCAATTACCGATTGGTGATCGCCGTCGTTCAGGTTTATTAATGCCAACCGTTGGTCATTCTAGCCGTGATGGTTATTGGTATAAACAACCAATTTATTGGAATATTGCACCCAATTACGATGCCACATTTGCACCAAAATATATGTCTCGTCGTGGATGGCAATTAAATGGTGAATTCCGTTATTTAACGCCAGTTGGTGAAGGTAGATTGGCAGGAGAATATTTAGGACGTGATCGTTATGATGAATATACCAGTGATAATCGTAAGCGTCATTTGTTCTATTGGAACCATAATTCCTCTTTTCTTGAAAACTGGCGTTTCAATGTTGATTACACTAAGGTAAGTGATAAACGTTATTTTACTGATTTTGATTCAGATTATGGTGACAGTACTGATGGTTATGCAAATCAATACGCACGTATTGCTTACTATAAACCTAATTACAACTTCGCGATTTCAGCACGTCAGTTCCAGATTTTTGATGAAGTCGATATCGGGCCTTACCGAGCGATGCCACAAATCGACTTCAATTATTACAAAAATGATTTGGCGAATGGTTGGGTCGATTTTAAATTATTTTCGCAAGCAGTACGCTTTGATAATGATAGTGCTTTGATGCCAAAAGCATGGCGTTTTCATGTTGAACCAAGCTTGTCTACAGCAATGTCAAATAAATATGGTAGCTTGAATATTGAGACTCAACTTTACGCGACCCATTATAACCAGAAAAAAGGTTCATCTTCTGCAGCAGAAGACGTACAAAAATCAGTAAATCGTGTATTGCCACAATTAAAAGTAGATTTACAAACGGTTTTAGCAAGCAATAAAACTTTATTTGATGGCTATACACAAACGCTTGAGCCTCATGTTCAATATTTGTATCGACCATACAAAGACCAAAGTAATATTGGTTCAAAACGAGTGAATGATTATCTTGGCTTTGGTTATGATTCCGCGTTAGTCCAACAAGATTATTATTCATTATTCCGTGATCGTCGTTATAGTGGTTTAGATCGTATTTCATCAGCTAATCAAATAACGCTTGGTGGAACAACTCGTTTTTATGATAAGAATTCTGATGAACGTTTTAACTTCTCTGCAGGACAAATTTATTATTTAACGGCATCAAAAATTGATGATAATCCAAATAATCGTACGCCAAAATCCTCTTCTTCTTGGGCCTTGGAGTCTAACTGGAAAATTAGCGATAAATGGAATTGGCGCGGTAGCTACCAATACGATACATTGCTAGATAAAGCCTCATTGAAGAACAATCTGATTCAGTTAAATTATCGTTATACGAGCAAAGAGTACATCAACCAAAACTTGGGTGCTTCCGCAAACCGTTATCAACAAGACATTAAACAGGTTGGTGTTGTGGCTGCATGGGAAGTGTCGGATAACTGGGCGCTTGTTGGAAAATACTATCAAGATATTGCGTTGAAAAAACCGGTTGAGCAATATGTGGGGGTGCAATATAACTCGTGCTGTTGGTCTTTAGGCGTTGGTGCAAGACGTTATGTGACGAGTCGCCAAAATCAACGTAACGACCAAGTGGTTTATGACAACAGCGTTGGTGTCACCTTCGAATTACGAGGT
>OCHE01002289.1_pt1 | contig 10421 bp, 8 predicted proteins | sample 1538681 | NCBI WGS metagenome assembly OCHE01 (sample SAMN04571717, study PRJEB22368) | human gut metagenome | biome: human gut; material: stool | host: Homo sapiens | place: Luxembourg | collected 2012-08-17
CACCGGCAGTGTTATTGAATTTTGCAGTATTTATGAATGACTGGAATCTGCAAAATCGATTGCAGCCAATTGGTGAGCGCTATGAACTGCCGATGGTTAGTGTAAAAGATGCTGTTGTTCCGCAGTTTGAAAAAAATCGTGTAATTACAAAGAGACAGTTCTTCTATGATATTTATCATCCAACGAATGATGGACACCGCATTATGGCAGACTGCATTGCAAATTTGTTTGAAAAGGTAGACAAAGAGGAGATGGCAGAGCAGGATATTTCTCTTGACAAAGAGCCGGTTTATGGCACACAGTTTAAGGATTTGATTCGCTTTGACCGCACAAATGCAGAAGATTTTGCAGTGATTGTACAGAATGGGTATGATGCAAAAGATACAGATATCCAGTATGTAGAGCGTGATATGGATTTAAATGGTTCACCGGAGTTTGCTGACAACTGGATGAATGACGGTTCTGTAACAGGGGCAGAATTTAGGATGACGATTACTTGTAAAAATTTAGTGGCGGTCATCAAAGATTCCGGTTCGTCCGAATTTGGTACGGCTGATATTTTAGTTGATGGCAATGTGGTAAAACAGATTAACCCACTCGATAATGGATGGGCACACTGTAATCCGCAGATTTTAATTGATGAAAAAGAGAGCAAAAAACACGAAGTCGTATTCCGCATGAAAGAAGGCGACGAGGCGAAGAAATTTACAATACTTGGTTTTGGAGTGACACGGTAAATGAAGAAATATGAATTGCTGGCGACTGATGGGCGTGCGCGCAGAGGTCGTTTCACGACACCGCATGGCGTAATTGAGACACCGGTGTTTATGAATGTAGGAACGGTGGCTGCGATTAAAGGAGCAGTTTCTACGATGGATTTACACGATATCCACACGCAGGTTGAATTGTCAAATACGTATCATCTGCATGTGAGACCGGGTGATGACGTGATAAAAAAATTAGGTGGTCTTCATAAGTTTATGACAAGCCGATTTTGACAGACTCGGGCGGATTTCAGGTGTTTTCCTTAGCCGGACTTAGAAAAATCAAAGAAGAGGGCGTGCATTTTAATTCACATATTGATGGACGTAAAATTTTCATGGGACCGGAGGAAAGTATGCAGATTCAGTCGAATCTCGCGTCAACGATTGCGATGGCATTTGATGAGTGTCCGCCGCATCCGGCTACGCGTGAATATATGCAGAATTCGGTTGACCGAACGACGCGGTGGCTGCGCCGTTGTAAGGCAGAGATGGAGCGGTTAAATGCACTTCCGGATACGATTAATAAGGAGCAGATGCTTTTTGGTATTGACCAGGGCGGAACTTTTGAAGATATCCGTATTAATCACGCAAGAGCAATCCGCGAACTGGATTTGGATGGTTATGCGATTGGTGGTTTGGCAGTCGGTGAAACGCATGAGCAGATGTATCACATTTTGGATGTTACGGTGCCGGAACTGCCACAGGATAAACCCATTTATCTGATGGGGGTTGGTACACCACAGAATATTTTAGAAGCTGTAGAGAGGGGTGTTGATTTCTTTGACTGTGTATATCCGGCGAGAAATGGACGACACGGACATGCTTACACAAACCATGGCAAGATGAATCTGCAGAATAAAAAGTATGAACTGGATGACCGTCCAATTGAGGTCGGATGCGGATGTCCTGCCTGCCGACACTACAGCAGGGCGTATATCAGGCATCTTTTGAAGGCAAAGGAAATGCTTGGTCTGCGATTATTAGTCTTGCATAATTTGTATTTTTATAATACAATGATGGAAGAAATTCGGGAAGCTATCGAAACAGGTACTTTCTCTGAATATAAAAAGAACAAGCTGGCACGTATGGAAGCCGGTTTGGATGAATGATTTTAGGAGGTTTAACTCATGCAGGGAATTGGAATTATTTTGCTTTATGTGGTAATTATTGGCGCATTCTATTTGATTGCGATTCGTCCGCAGAAAAAGAAAGAAAAAGAGCATCAGGCATTGGTAAATGCAGTTGCAGTTGGTGACAGTATTCTTACAACCAGCGGTTTTTACGGTGTTGTCATTGATATGACAGACGAAGTGGTTATCGTTGAGTTTGGAAGTAACAAAAACTGTCGTATTCCGATGCAGAAGTCTGCGATTGTGGAAGTTGATAAAGCAGAAGAAGCCTAATTGGAACAAAAAAAGAGCCATGCATTTGAAAGAAATTCGGATGTGTGGTTTTTTTGTTTGCGGATTTCGTAACTATAAAAAAATCCACCATTACCTTATAATAATCCATTGACCGTTTATAGGGAGAGTTTGTTATAATGGAGTTAATGAAAAAGAGGGAGAGAAATGATGAAGGAAAAATTACTGGAGAAATTTCAGGACGTTTACGGTGATATCAATGGTACAAAAGTATATTTTGCACCGGGACGAGTGAATCTGATTGGTGAGCACATTGATTACAGTGGGGGACTGGTGCTGCCGTGTGCACTGACACTTGGAACTTATGGAGTTGCGAGAAGACGCGCGGACAAGAAAATAAAAGTTTATTCCATGAACATGGAAGACGAGATTCAGGAGATTGCGATTGGGGATTATCAAGTAGTGAATGAATCCGATTGGACGAACTATATTAAAGGCGTTTTGTGGGCATTTGAAAAGAAAGAAATGGTACTGCCATTTGGCATGGATTTGCTGTTGCTTGGCGACTTACCAAGCGGGGCGGGACTTTCTTCCTCAGCATCTTTGGAAGTGTTGATTGGATTTATCATGCGGGACTTATATGGTTTTGATGTGACCAATGTGGACCTTGCATTAATTGGGCAGCAGGCAGAGCATGAATTTTGTGGTGTAAATTGTGGCATTATGGACCAGTTTGCCGTGGCAATGGGGAAAAAGGATCATGCACTTTTATTAAACACGAAAACTTTGGATTATGAGTATATTCCTATTACACTGTGCGGAGTAAAATTAATTATTGCGAACAGCAATAAAAAGCATAAACTTGGTGAGTCAAAGTATAATGAAAGACGGGAAGAATGTGAAACTGCTCTGGAAGAAATTTCACAGGCAATTGGAATTCATGCCCTTTGCGATTTGGATGAAAAAACATGGAATCTGTATCAGGTGACGGTTAAGGATGACGATAGAAAACGACGTGTGAAACATGCGGTCACGGAAAATGCCAGAACAAAGCAGGCGGCTGCGGCGTTAAAAAACGGTGAACTGAAAACATTCGGCGAGTTAATGAAAGCATCTCATCAGTCGTTGTCTGAAGATTATGAAGTCACAGGAGATGAAATGGATGCGCTGGCAGAGGCAGCCTGGCAGCAGGACGGGGTTCTTGGCTCCCGCATGACCGGGGGCGGTTTTGGCGGCTCAACAATTAGTCTTGTAAAAGAAAATTTCGTGGATGAATTTATTCAGGAAACCGGAAGAATCTATACAGAAAAAACAGGGCTTAGCGCAGACTTCTATGTAGTTGAAATTGGTGATGGACCTGTGGTACAATAACAAAGGAAAACGAACGATTTCGAGCCACTATGATAAAGGAAACAAAGCGTCGTGCTTGCACATAAGAAGTGAGGCTCGAACCTAATTTTAGTCAAATGAAATGGAGGAAACAATTTTGAAAATTTTAGTAACAGGCGGAACCGGCTACATTGGTTCCCATACGTGTGTGGAACTTCTAAACAAGGGATATGAAGTAGTTGTTTTTGATAATTTGTATAACTCAAAAATTGATGTGGTAGATAAAATTGAAAAAATCACAGGAAAGAAAATTACGTTCTATAAAGCAGATATGTTAGACAAGGAGAGTATGCGTCCGATTTTTGAGGAGCATAAACTGGATGCTGTGATTCATTTTGCAGGTTTAAAAGCGGTTGGAGAGTCAGTGGCAAAACCGTTGATGTATTATCAGAATAATATCACCGGTACATTAAATCTTTGTGAATTAATGAAGGAATATGGCTGCAAGCGCATTATTTTCAGCTCTTCCGCAACAGTCTATGGTGATCCGGCGCAGATTCCGATTACGGAGGAGTGCCCGAAAGGAACCTGTACAAATCCGTATGGATGGACGAAGTCGATGTTAGAGCAGATTTTATCTGATTTTTATACATCGGACAATGAGTGGAGCGTTGTTCTTTTACGTTACTTTAATCCGATTGGAGCGCATGAGAGCGGTTTGCTTGGGGAAAGTCCGAATGGAATTCCGAATAATCTGATGCCGTACATTATGCAGGTGGCAGTTGGCAAACTTCCGGAACTTGGTGTGTTTGGTGATGATTATGATACACCGGATGGAACAGGTGTCCGCGATTACATTCATGTAGTTGATTTGGCAAAAGGACATGTGAATGCGATTCAGAAGGCTGTATCTGCAGAAGGTGTTAATATTTATAATTTAGGAACGGGAAATGGTTACAGTGTTTTGGATATTGTAAAGGCATTTGAGGCAGCAAATGGAGTGAAAATTCCATATACGATTAAGCCACGTCGTGCCGGCGATATTGCCACTTGCTACGCAGACCCGAAAAAGGCAAAAGAAGAACTTGGCTGGGAAGCACAGTACGATTTGAAACGGATGTGTGAAGATTCCTGGCGTTATGCACAGATGTGCGAGAAATAAACAAAGAAATGGAGGATATTAGAATGGATACAAAAAAGCAGATTGAAGAGGGAAAAGCGGTACTTGGTATTGAATTTGGTTCAACCAGAATCAAGGCGGTTTTGATTGATGGAAAACATCATCCGATTGCATCCGGAAGCCATGAATGGGAAAATCAGTTAGTGGATGGTGTCTGGACTTACAGCATCGATGCTATTTGGAAGGGATTGCAGGACTGCTATCAGGATATGAAAAAAGATGTGCAGGAAAAATACGGTGTGAAAGTAACCAAATTGGCTGCGATTGGATTTAGTGCCATGATGCACGGATATATGGCATTTGATAAGGATGACAAAATTCTTGTTCCATTCCGCACCTGGCGCAATGCGATTACCGAAGAAGCGTCGGAAAAATTGACAGATTTATTCCGGTATAATATTCCGCAGAGATGGAGTGTTGCCCATTTGTATCAGGCAATTTTAAATGGAGAAGAACACGTAAAAGATATTTGCTTCCAGACAACATTAGCCGGTTATATTCACTGGATGCTGACCGGCAAAAAAGTGCTTGGTGTAGGGGATGCATCCGGTATGTTCCCGATTGATATTGAAACAGGAAAATACGATGCAAAAATGGTTTCTCAGTTTGATGAAGCGATTGCAGACAAAGGATATCCATGGAAATTAATGGACATTTTCCCGGAAGTATTGTCCGCCGGAGAGGATGCAGGAACACTTACACAAGAAGGCGCAAAACTTCTTGATACAGACGGTGATTTGGAGGCAGGAGTTCCGCTTTGTCCGCCGGAGGGAGATGCAGGAACCGGTATGGTGGCAACGAATTCTGTTGCACGGCGCACAGGAAATGTGTCTGCCGGTACATCGGTATTTTCTATGGTAGTTCTTGAAAAAGAATTGAGTAAAGTTTACAAAGAACTGGATTTGGTTACAACACCGTCCGGTGATTTGGTTGCGATGGTGCACTGCAATAACTGTACATCTGATTTGAATGCGTGGGTAAATATTTTCCGCGAATTTGCAGAGAGTTTTGGCCTGGATGTCGATATGAACCGGTTGTATGGCACATTGTACAAAAAAGCGATGGAAGGCGATGCAAACGGTGGAAATCTGTTGGCGTACAATTATATTTCCGGTGAAAATATTACGGAAATGGAAGAAGGACGTCCATTGTTTGTCCGCACCCCAAACAGTAAATTTAATTTAGCTAACTTTATGCGTGTGAATCTGTATTCGGCACTTGCTTCTTTGAAAATTGGTATGGACCTTCTTTTGAAAGAAGAAAAAGTAGCAGTAGATAAGCTTTTAGGCCACGGCGGTTTATTTAAAACCAAAGGTGTCGGTCAGCAGATTTTGGCAGACGCTGTAGATACACCAATTTCTGTTATGGAAACGGCCGGTGAAGGTGGTGCCTGGGGCATTGCTGTGTTAGCTGCTTATTTGATTCATAACGATGGAAAAAATCTTGGTGACTATTTGAATAAAGAGGTGTTTGCCGGTCAGGAAGGCAGTGAATTAAATCCGAATCCGGAAGGAGTCAAAGGATTTGATGAATTTATCCGGATTTACAAAGAAGGACTTCCGATTGAGCGGACAGCCGTTGATTCAATGAAATTATAAAATGGAGAACGAGTAGGGAGAAGGCGTTTTTTTATGATCAGTGTATTTCTTGTCGAAGATGAATTTATTGTCAGAGAGGGAATCAAGAATATGAATTGGGAGGCCTATGGTCTCTCGTTTGTTGGAGAGGCCAGTGATGGAGAACTGGCCTTTCCTCTTATAAAAAAGAAGCATCCGGATATTGTAATTACAGATATATGCATGCCTTTTATGGACGGATTGGAGTTAAGCCGTTTGGTAAAAAAAGAACTGCCACAGACAAAGATTTTGATTTTAAGTGGTCATGAAGAATTTGAATATGCAAAGGATGCCATTCAAATTGGTGTGGAAGAATATTTGTTAAAACCGATTAACAGTGATGAATTACTACAGGTTGTCAGACGTGCAGCAGACAAAATTACAGAAGAAAGACAAGCGGGCAGGCGTGACAGAGAGGACGAGGCCGGAGAGAAAGAACGCAGAGAGCATGCTAAGAGCCTCTTTTTTTCCAATCTGATTGAGGGAAGACTTTCTATGGCAGAGCTTCTGGAAAAAGCACGCAGTATTGGAATTGAGTTGGCTGCGTCCTATTATCAGATAATGCTTGTGAAAATCGGACGAAGTACTTTTGATTCTTATTCGGCAGCAGTCAATGAAATGAATGACAAATTGCAAAATTATATATCTTCCAAATCGGAACATATGGTGTGTTTTGACAGAGAACCGGAGGGCGAAATTATTCTCTTTATGGAAGAATCAAAAGAGAAGATGGAAGAAGATGCGAAGGATTTGGCAGATTTTTTAGAAAATATGTTATCAGAAAAACCGGAAATTGGCTATTTTGGAAGTGTAGGCAGTCCGGTGAGCCGTATTCGGGAAATTTCACAAGCGTATGAGACGGCAGCACATGCCTTTGCTTATCGTTTTCTGGTGGAAGGGAATCAGATTCTGCGATTTGAGCAGATTGATAGAAAGCCGGTTTTGATGGAAAGAGCCGATGGCGAGTATCATGTTGGAAAGATTAATTTTGGCGGACTTGATAAGACTCGGATTAAAGCTTTTTTGCGTGGAGGTGATTCGGAGGAAATTCCGATTTTTGTAGAGGAATATCTTGAAAATGCAGGGGATGCCTGTCAGAATTCATTGATTTTCCGCCAGTATATTGTGATGGATATGTATGTTGCGGCGAGCCATTTTTTGGAGCAGCTTGGAGATTCAGAGGAGTTTTCCAGAAAGGAGCCGTTTGAAAGCCCGGTGCAGATGGAACAGGTTTTACAGCAGTTAGATACAACTATTTCTTATGTGATTTCTTTGTTCCGTGAGGTGATGGAGATACGAGACCGCCACACGAAAGAGCATAACAGCGATATTGTCGAGCTTGCGAAAAAATATATCGACAAAAATTACAGTGATGAGGATTTGTCACTGAATACCGTTGCGGCAGAGGTGAATGTCAGTCCAAATCATCTGAGTGCGATTTTCAGCCAGAAGACAGGACATACTTTTATCCGTTATTTGACGGATGTACGTATGAATAAAGCCAAAGAACTTTTGAAATGCACAACGATGCGGAGCAGTGAAATAAGTGAAAAAGTTGGTTATAAAGATCCACACTATTTTTCACATTTATTTAAAAAAAATCAGGGATGTACCCCAACACAGTACCGAGAGGGAGGGGCAAAAGGATGAAAAAATTATTTTTTCGTATTTTTAGGAAGAAAATAGATGAGTATCGTGATTTTTCGATTCAGAAAAAAATTTCAGTGGCATTTGTACTTCTTTTAGTGCCGCTGATTTTGTTTGTCCTGATTTGGTTTGTATGTGCGTTGGATGCAACCAACCGTTATGATAAAGTTGTAAGGAATACGGCCATTATCAGTGAATTCAATTTGGATTTTAAAAAGAATTATGATTATAAAATATATTTGATTACGACCGGAAACCGTACTTATACGGATCAAAATCCGGAACAAGATATCCGTTATGCAAAGGATATTATCAGACGTGTAAAGGCAACGACGGAAAATAGCGAAAACAAGGAATGTATTGCCCAGATTGAACGTTATTTTCAGGTGCTTGAAAAATATACAAAAACGATTCGGGAAAATATGCAAAAAGAAGAAAAATATGATGAAAATCGGGATTTGTGGGAAAATGGCGTACAATTAGTTACCACAAATATTCAGAATAAGATGCTGCAGCTGCTTTATAATGAAAACAGACAAAGTGCACTTATTTATTCGGATATGCAGCACATCACCCGAAATATGATTATTATAAGTTTGTTCCTTGCTGCTTTTCTTGTTGTGGTTACCACGATGATGATTACAATTATTCCGAGAAGTATTTCTAAACCGGTTCGCTATCTGAGTAGTATTACGAAAGAGGTTGCCGATGGAAATCTTGAGGTGCGGGCACATATGGAACATGGTGTGGATGTAAAATTGTTAGCGGATTCATTAAATGTAATGATTGAAAAAATAAAGACGCTGATTGATAATGTGATGCTGGAACAGATGAGACTTCGAGAAGCTGAATTGGAAATCTTACAGATGCAGATTAATCCTCATTTCTTATACAATACGCTGGATACAATTGTTTGGCTGGCCGAAGCAGGTCAAAAAGAACAGGTTGTTAGTATGGTACAGACGTTGTCTGATTTTTTCCGTGCTTCCTTAAATAGTGGAAAAGACATTGTGTCTTTAGAAGGGGAATGTCGTCATATTACAAGTTATTTGCAGATTCAGCAAGTAAGATATCAGGATATTTTAACGTATGATGTGGATATACCGGAGGAGATTGCTAACTGCAAAATACCAAAAATAACGTTACAGCCACTTGTGGAAAATGCACTTTATCATGGAATTAAGAATAAGAGAGGAAAGGGACGGATAGTAGTTACCGGACGAAGGGAAAAAGACAAATGTGTTATCCGGGTGGAAGATAATGGAATCGGTATGACAAAAGAACGGTTGAATCAGGTTCGTGGCGGTTTGACGACGAAAATTGAAGACAGCAATGATTTTTATGGCTTGTATAATGTGAATGAAAGAATCCGGTTGAAGTTTGGAGAAGAATATGGACTTTCCATCGACAGCGTATTGCAGGAAGGAACATGTGTTGAGGTGTGGCTGCCATGGGAATCGTAAAAAAATCACCCTTGCCGTAATTTTTTCAATCATTTATGAAAAAAAGAATAGAAAAATCAAAAATAACCAAAAGAATATCCATTGGACTTTTGGTTATTTTTTATTATGATGGAGATACAAAAACGAGAACTCATACAGAAAAGGAGGAATTGAGTTATGAGAAAAAATTTCATGAAAAAGGTAGTAGCAGGAATGCTTACTGCAGTAATGGCGTTTTCCCTTACTGCATGTGGAGGTGGCGATGCTTCCACAAATGACACAGCGAAAGAAGAAGGATCTTCCGATGTAATTACGGTTGGATTTTCACAGGTAGGTGCAGAATCTGACTGGCGTACAGCAAACTCAGAATCAATGAAATCAACATTTACCAAAGACAATGGTTATGAATTGATTTTTGACGATGCACAGCAGAAACAGGAGAATCAGATTTCAGCTATCCGTAACTTTATCCAGCAGGATGTTGATTACATCGTACTTGCACCGGTTACTGAGACCGGATGGGATGCCGTTCTTGGTGAGGCAAAACAGGCAGGAATCCCGGTTATCATTGTTGACCGTATGGTAGATGTAAAAGATGACAGTTTGTATACTGCATGGGTAGGTTCTAACTTCGAACTGGAAGGTAAAAAGGCAGCAGCTTACTTGGATGCTTACATGAAAGCAAAGAACATGAAAGATATGAAATTGGTTAATATTCAGGGTACGATTGGTGCATCGGCACAGATTGGCCGTACCAAAGGTCTGGATGATGCTGTAGCTGCAAATGGCTGGAACCTTCTTGACAAAACAACCGGTGAATTTACACAGGCAAAAGGTCAGGAAGTTATGCAGTCCTTCTTGAAGAAGTACAAAAAAGACATCAATGTTGTATACTGTGAGAACGATAACGAAGCATTTGGTGCAATTGATGCAATCAAAGCAGCAGGTTATGAAGTTGGTGCAGACAAAGACATGATGGTATTCTCCTTCGATAGTACAAAAGAAGGTTTGAAGAAAGTTCAGTCTGGTGAAATCACTTTGAATACAGAGTGTAACCCACTTCATGGACCACGTGTAGAAGC
>OCHE01002291.1_pt1 | contig 10411 bp, 7 predicted proteins | sample 1538681 | NCBI WGS metagenome assembly OCHE01 (sample SAMN04571717, study PRJEB22368) | human gut metagenome | biome: human gut; material: stool | host: Homo sapiens | place: Luxembourg | collected 2012-08-17
CCATCGGCGTCGGCGTCGTCATCCACTTTGCCATGAAATGGCTTGACAAGCGCAACCCCCACACCCAGCGCATCACCATCGTCAGCATGGCGTTCTGCTTTGCCATGGCCTACATTGCCGAGCAGTACTTCGGCATTGCCGACATCACCGGCGCGTACATTGCAGGCATCGTGCTCTGTGCGATGGACGACGCCCCCTATGTGGAGCGCCGCGTTGACATCAGCAACTACGTCATCTTTGCACCGGTGTTCTTCGCCTCCATCGGCTTAAAGACCGACATCAGCGGCCTGACGCCGGAGATTTTGCTGTTCTGCATCTGCTTCGTCATCGTTGCGCTGCTGACCAAGATCATCGGCTGCGGTCTGGCCGCGAAAATCTGCCGCTTCAACTGGGGCGATTCCCTCAAGGTCGGCGTCGGCATGATGACCCGCGGCGAGGTCGCGCTGATCGTTGCCCAGAAGGGCTTGGAGGTCGGCGTTGTGGACCCCGTGTATTTCACGGCGGTCATCCTGCTCATCGTGGTCTCGTCCGTTGCGACGCCGCTGGCGCTGAAGGCTCTGTTCACGAAAATGCCGCCCGTGCCGCATCCGAGCCAAACGAAAGCGTAAAATCACGTGTAAAATGCTTTGTAGGGGTCGATGCTTGCATCCGCCCCTACAACCAACCAACTATAACAAAAAATCCGGCAGACGCTTTTAAAGGCGTCCGCCGGATTTATTTTTATTCCGCCTCTACTGCGTGAAGGTGATTATCCACCCATTTGATCAGCAGCTCCAGCGCCACCAGGTTATGCCCGCCCTCGGGGACGATCAGGTCGGCCTTGCGCTTGCTCGGCTCGACGAACTGCTCGTGCATCGGTTTGACAGTGGTCAGGTACTGGTTGACAACGCTGTCCAGCGTGCGCCCGCGCTCCTTGACGTCGCGGACGATGCGGCGCAGGATGCGCACATCGGCGTCGGTGTCCACAAAGACCTTCATGTCCATTAAGTCGCACAGCTCGGGGGAGTCAAAAATCAGGATCCCCTCCACGATAATGACCGGCGCGGGCTGCACGGTCACGGTCTTGTCGCTGCGGTTGTGGATGGTGTAGTCGTAGACCGGCACCTGTACGGGGTGACCTGCGCGCAGCTCCCGCAGGTGGGCGACCATCAGCGGCGTGTCAAAGCTGTCCGGGTGGTCGTAGTTGAGCTTGCAGCGCTCCTCGTAGGGCAGCTCGTCGTGGCGCTTGTAGTAGCTGTCGTGGTTGAGAACGCTGACCTCGTTCGCACCAAAATGGTCCCGCAGCTTTTCGGTCAGGGTGGTCTTGCCGCTGCCGGTGCCGCCCGCGATGCCGATAATGATGGTTTTCATGTTCATAGCTCCTTATACATCCAATTTGATCTCACGCCCCGTCGGCTGATACGCGCGGTATTTGACGCCGGTCATGTTGAACATGCGGCGGCTGGCGATGCTGGCATGGGTGTCGTGGTATTTGTCCGATAGATAGATCAGTTCTTTGATGCCGCTCTGGATGATGGCCTTGGCACATTCATTGCAGGGGAAAAGCGTCACATACATCCGGGAGCCGCGCAGATCATGGTTTGGGCTGTTCAGGATAGCGTTCAGCTCCGAGTGGCAGACATACATATATTTTGTGTCAAGGTCGCTGCCTTCGCGCTCCCAGGGCATATCGTCGTCATTGCAGCCGATGGGCATACCGTTGTAGCCTAGGGACAAAATTTTGTTTTCCGGGCTGACGATGCAGGCACCGACCTGGCTGTTGTTGTCTTTGGACCGCATGGCCGAGAGCAGGGCAATGCCCATAAAGTATTCATCCCAGCTGATGTAATCCTGACGTTTCATAGGTACACCGTCCTTTATTTTTTACTCTATTATACTGTGCCGCTGTGCGCCGCGCAAGATGCTGTATGCAAATATTTGCGCCGTGTGGCCTCGCCGCCGCGCAGATGACGCTCGGCCTTGTTCTTCTGTACGACGGCCTGCACCTCGGCCCAAAGGCCCGGGTTCTGGCGGCGCAGGCGGTGCTGGTCCTTCCAGATCGTGGATTTGCTCACGCCGAATACGGCAGCCGCCGCGCGCACGGTAGCACCGCTTTCCACAATATACCGTCCCACCGCCGCGGCGCGCTCCTCAGGGTCGCCCTTCATAGCCTGACCTCCTCGCATAGAATTTCCTGTCAAATCCTATGTGAAGGAGGGCGGGAGTATGCTACTTTATCTTATACACGCGGCACGCCGCATTTTCATACCATACGTCATACCTTGCCGCATACCAGCTCTCATCCGCCGCAAATTTCGCGTACACACTGCTGTCAAACACGGCGTACCCGATGTCCCACGCGGCCAGCGTGTCCTCGTCCGGCGTCTCATACAGCGCCCGCATGGCGTTGTACTCGGCAGAATAGTCCATGCCGTGGTAGTAGACATAGCTGCCCGACCCGCAGAGTATCCGCCGCCCGGCCAGCGCAAACACCGGTGTTACATGGCTGTCACTCGTCAAAAACAGCGCGTCGCTCCCGGCGTTTTCGTCGATGTAATCCGCCAGCGCCATATCGTCCGCGCTCCACTGCCGGTAGTCGCTGAGCGCCTCGCGGCCTACGGTCAGCACACTGCCGAACATGCCCGCAAAGCAGCATGCCGCCAGCCCCAGCGCCCGCCAGGGCAGGGCGTGCACCTCTGCAAAAATATCCACAAGCAGCTGTGCAGCCAAAATACAGCCCAGAATATGCCAGACATAGAGCAGCTTGTTGTTGTCGTAATTGTTCGGCTGGAACACGACGAACTCCGCCAGCGCCAGGATCGCCAGCCCGCCGCCGTACAGCCACCGCTGCTTTGGCTTGGCGCGGAGAAACGCAGGGATCAGCAAAAGATACACAAGGCCGATGTTTTTGATGTAGAACCAGAAATAATTGTCCCGCAGCGTGCCGTCGTCCTGACCGTTGATCCAGTTGAAGTGCAGCCGCAGCATGTGCTGGCCGTCGAGGCTCTGCGCCAGCACCGTCGGCAGCATCTGGCACAGCCACGCCGCGCCGCAGACCGCTGCCAGCCCCAGCCAGGGCAGCAACGTCTTTCGCCGCGGGCCCTGCGCCAGTGTGTAGACGCCGCCGACGAGGCAGAGCAGCACGAGCGCCAGCGCACTGTGGGTGTGCAGCAGCGGCAGGGGCAGCACCAGCGCGGCCAGCCACGGCCAGAGGCGGCGCTCGCCCTCATAGCAGAACCGCCACAGAAGATAGACGGCGGGCAGCAGCACGCACCAGCCGAACAGCGTCGCCCGCTGGGGGATAAGCAGATCCACGATCGGATTGACCCACTCGATGTTTTTCTCCACAAAATTCGTCGGCGTTGTGTAAAACCCCGTGAAAATGCCCGCAAAGCTGTCGGCAGAGCCGAGAAAGTACGCAAACCCAAGCCCGCTGCCCATAAAAAACAGGTAAAACGCCAAACACGCCTTGCCGACGCTGTCGGTCACGCGCCGCGCCAGCTGCCAGAACATGCCGTACACCGACAAAAACGCGGGCAGCATCGGCAGCAGATACGCCGTGCGCAGGTCGGCCCCCAGCACCACAAAAACGCTGGAGACCGTCTCGCACAAAAACGGATAGCCGAACCGGTGCGTGCCGCCCAGCAGGGGATAGCGGGGCAAAAATTCACCGCTCTGCGCGATATATTTAATGAACCCGAGGTGCATCGGCATATCGCCGTAGCAGCTCTGGCCCGTGTGGTACGCGCCGTCCACCAGATGCAGAACGTGGGTGTGCAGCAGATACAGCGTGATGAGCACTACCGGCAGCAGGCAGGCCCACAGGGCCCCGCTGTCGGGGTCCTTCGCCATGCCGCGCAGCCGCGTGCCGCGGTACAAAAGCGCTGCCCCGATGCCCGCCGCGGCCGCTGCCGCCAGCGCGACGGCGGGCAGTGTAAAGCCCAGTACCACCGCAAACAGTGCAGGCAGCACGGCCAGCAGCGACACGCCGAACCCGCAGCCCAGCGGCATGATCACCGCCGTCGACCCGTCCGGTACCGCCCGCCGGGCCAGCAGCAGACCGACGGAGAGAAACAGGGAAAGATAGAAAACGGAAAATAACATGAAGAACCTCACAATTCCTAAGGCCCCTTCGCTTGCGAGGGGGCTCCGCCCGCAGGCGGTGGGGGAGCGGCAGCCTGCGGCCGCCCTCCCTCCGGCCCTTCGGGCCACCTCCCCCGCAAGCGGAGGAGGCTTTTGGGTGAGCTTACACCCCCTCCAAATCAAACGGCGGTGTATACTCCTCCCGGGCACTGCTCTTTTCCTGCATGTACCCGTCGGTCAGCCCCAGCCGCACGGCTTCGTCGATGACCTGCCGGTACTCATAGGTCGTGATGCGCCGCCCGAGGCCGTGCTCTGCCGCCTTATAAAAGGGTGTAAACTGGCTCATTAAGCTGGGGATAAATTCTATGCCCGTTTCCTCCCGCAGCGCTGCCAGCCGCCGCAGCACGGCCTTGCTGTCTGCCACGTGGCCGGGCAGGGCCAGATGCCGCACAATGACGCCCTTCTGCAAATACCCGTCCGCGTCGTACACCGGTGCGCCGGTCTGCAAAAGCATCTGCCGCAGCGCTGCGTCCGCCACGGCAGGGTAGTCCCGCGCGGCGGAAAGCTCCGCTGCCAGCGCACCGTCCGCGTACTTGTAATCCGCCAGCCAGATGTCCACATACCCGGCCAGCGCCCTGACGGCGTCCACCGTCTCATACCCGCCCGTGTTGTAGACGACGGGCAGGGAAAATCCCTGCGCCCGCGCGGCATCCAGCGCGGCAGTGACCCACGGCAGATACTGCGATGCCGTGACGAGGTTTACATTTTTCGCCCCGCCGTTCTGCAAATTCATAAAAATCTCGATCAGCCGCTCCACAGAAATCGCCTTGCCGACCTCGCCCTGACTGATCGGGTAATTCTGGCAATAGCAGCATTTCAGCGTGCAGCCGCTGAAAAACACCGTGCCGCTCCCGGTTTCGGCGTTCGGGTCGCCGCTCAGGCACGGCTCCTCCCAGTGGTGCAGGGCGGCGCGGGCCACGCGCAGGGTGTTGTCTGCTCCGCAAAAGCCGCGCTGCCCTGCGGCGCGGTCCGCCCCGCAGGCCCGGGGGCAAAGGGTGCAGTGATGGGGTATCTGCATGATAAAATGCCTCTTTCACAAAATTTATTGCTTTTAGTTTACCACAAACGGCGAAAGTGTGGTATACTGTATCTACCAATATTACAAAATAAAGGAGAGTGCTTTCATGTCTACCCCTCATAACCGCGCCGAAAACGGCGATTTTGCCAAGACCGTCCTGATGCCCGGCGACCCGCTGCGCGCCAAATTCATTGCCGAGACCTTCCTCGAGGACTCGCGCCTTGTCACCGACGTACGCGGTATGTACGGCTACACCGGCACCTATCAGGGCCGCCCCATCAGCGTGATGGGCAGCGGCATGGGCATGCCGTCCATCGGCATTTATTCCTACGAGCTGTACACCCAGTACGGCGTCGAGAACATCATCCGCATCGGCTCCGCCGGCTCCTACACCGACAAGGCAAAACTGTTTGACGTGGTGCTGGCCACGGGTGCCTACTCCGAGAGCAATTACGCTGTGACCCAGAGCGGCGACACCGCCGACATCCAGACCCCGAGCGCCGCACTGAACGATGCTCTGCGCGCCAGCGCCAAGGCTGCCGGTATTCCGCTGATCGAGGGCAACATCCATTCCTCCGACGTGTTCTACCGCCAGCCCAGCGACGAGAAGCCGACCTACTGGGAAAAACTGCGCGACGAAAAGGGCTGCCTGGCCGTCGAGATGGAGAGCTTTGCGCTGTTCCACAACGCCAGGGTCCTGGGCAAGCGCGCCGCCTGCCTGTTGACGATCTCCGACAGCTTTGTTTCGCCGGAGATCACGACTGCCGAGCAGCGCCAGACCAGCTTCACCGCCATGATGAAGGTCGCGCTGGGCGTTGACGCATTTCTGGAGAAGTGAGCATGGAAAAGGCTGAGATTCAGGCGCTCATCCGCGAGGCGTTCGCCGCGCAGAAGTTCGCCTATGTACCGTACTCCCACTTCCACGTGGGCGCGGCGCTGCGCGGCAAAAACGGACAGGTGTTCCAGGGCTGCAATATTGAGAACGCGAGCTACACCCCCACGAACTGCGCCGAGCGCACGGCTCTGTTCAAGGCCGTCAGCGAGGGTGTGCGCGAGTTTGACGCCATCGCCATCGTCGGCAGCAAGGTGGGGGAGACGAACACCCTCGTTACCGGCCCGTGCGGTGTCTGCCGTCAGGCGCTCTATGAGTTCGGCGGCCCCGAATTGACCGTCATCATGGCCAGGAGTGAGGACGATTACATCGTCACGACCCTCGGCGACCTGCTGCCCTACGGCTTCGGCCCGGCAAATCTGGAGTAAAATTACTTTCTTTGGCTCCCCTTGAGGGGAGCTCCCGCCGCAGCGGGTGAGGGGTGGCTGGGTGCCGCACGATTTACGCGGAGTCTCCCGCCCACCCCTCCGGCCCTGCGGGGCCACCTCCCTTCAAGGGGAGGCTTTTTCAGAAAACCAAAGGAGTTCCCTTACCACATGAAGAAATTCTTAGCACTGCTTCTGACGCTGGCGCTGCTGGCAGGGCTGACCGCCTGCAAGGATACGGAGGCTGCCAGCACCGCGCAGGAGCAGCACACTGTAACCGCCCCGACGAACGACGCGACCTTTGTCTACCAGCCCGATGACCCGGCGGCCACGCTGCCCGGCGGAGAGTCCGTCGTGCTGGTGACCGGCCCCGGCGGCACGGAATCCGGCGAGGATGCCATGCTGTGGCAGGGCATACAGACGTTCGCCAACACGTACGGCTATACCGCCGACGCCCAGACTGCCGCGGGCAACACCGCAGACGAGGCCGAGGCCGCCCTGCGCACTGCCGCCGAGAGCGGCGCAAAGCTCGTGGTCTGCCGCGGCGACACCATGGGCGCGGCGCTCTACCGCATGCAGGAAAACTACCCTGACGTCCACTACCTGCTGTTTGACAGCGAGCCTCACAGTGACGACTATAGCGCTTACAATACGGCCAGCCTTGTCCATTGCGTCCTCTTTCAGGAGGAACAGGCCGGGTATCTGGCCGGGTACGCCGCTGTGACCGATGGCTACACCACGCTCGGCTTCATCGGCGCGCGGGAGATACCGGGCATTGTGCGGTACTGCACCGGCTTTCTGCAGGGCGCGGAGGCCGCTGCCGAGCTGCAGGGCGAGTATGTCACTCTGCAGACCTGGTTCACCGATACCTATGAGAATAACGACGCCATTACCCAGCGGATGATCGACTGGTATAATAACGGTACGTCGCTTATTATGGTCAGCGGCGGCAACCTGTACGAGGGTGTGTCCGGCGCCGTCAACCAGACCGGCGGCAAGGCGATCACAACGGATTACGACAACACAGAGCTGGGGGACCGCGTGCTGGGCAGCGCCATCAAGTGCTACAACGCTGCCGTGCAGCGTCAGCTGTACACCTTCTTTGCGGCGGGCACCTGGAATGGCCAGACCGGCGGCCAGACCGAGAAGGCCGGCTTCACGAACGGCGAAGTCGCGCTGGTGGCCGGGACGCCCTGGCGGTTTGACAGCTTCACGCAGGACGACTACCGCACGCTGTATGAGGAGCTGCGCACCAGCGTCCTAAAGGTGGATGCCTACTCGGATCTGGATACGCTGCCGGACACCCCGAACGTCACGGTGGACCGCCTGCCGTAACCCCCCACTTGGCCCCCCCTGTGAGAGGGTTCCGCCCCTGCGGGGCACCTCCCTCGCCGAGAGAAGCAGGAGGCTGCGCTTTGTTATGCTTTTGTAATGTTTTTTACGTCGTTTTGTCATTGAATTAACAGCGCAAATGCGGTATACTGGAAGCAAAGCGGCAGGGAACCGCCCTGCTGCGCAACTGAAAACAACCTAAGGAGATTAAAACCATGAAAAAGTTTCTCGCTTTTGTAATGGCTGCCAGCATGGCGCTCTCTCTGGCTGCCTGCGTCGGTTCTACCCCCGCAAGCTCCACGGCCAGCACCACGACGGAGGCTACCTCTGAGGCCGCCGCTTCCACCTCCGGCAGCAAGACCGATGTCGCCTTTGTTACCGACGTCGGCAACATCGATGACCAGTCCTTCAACCAGTACACCTGGCAGGGCGTGCAGGATTTCTGCTCCGCAAACAGCCTGAACGCCAACTACTACCGTCCCACCGAGGACTCCGACGCCGCCCGTCTGGAGCAGATGGACAACGCTGTCAACGACGGTGCTAAGTCCATCGTCGTCGCTGGCTACCTGTTCGGCAAAGCCATCGCCGAGGCTCAGGAGAAGTACCCTGACGTGCAGTTCCTGGCTCTGGATGTTTCCGCCAGCGACCTGGGCGACAAGGCTCCCACCGCCAACACCGCTCTGATCACCTATAAAGAGGAGCAGGCCGGCTACCTGGCCGGTTATGCCGCTGTCTATGACGGCTACAAGGAGCTGGGCTTCCTGGGCGGCATGGCTGTCCCCGCAGTTATCCGCTACGGCTACGGCTTCGTGCAGGGCGCTGACGCCGCTGCCAAGGAGATCGGCGCTACGGATGTCAACATCAAGTACTGGTACTCCGGCGGCTTCGCAGCTACCGATGAGGTCAAGAACAAGATGGACGGCTGGTACTCCGAGGGTACCGAGGTCGTCTTTGCCTGCGGCGGTCCCGTCTGCGTGAGCTGCGCCGCTGCTGCGCAGGCCAACGGCGGCAAGATGATCGGCGTTGACGTTGACCAGTCCGGCCAGTTCGACACGGTCGTCACCTCCGCTATGAAGGGCCTGGCCGAGTCCGTGAACGAGGCTCTGACCGATGCCATGAACAACGGCTGGAAGTTCAGCGAGACCTACTCCGGCAAGGAGACCAAGCTCGGCGCTGCCGAGAACTGCGTCGGCCTGCCGATGAGCACCTCCAAGTTCACCAAGTTCACCCAGGAGCAGTACGATTCCATGTACGCCTCCATCGTGGACGGCACCCTGGCCATCGACGACAGCTATGACGCCGATGTTAAGCCCGCTGTCACCACCATCACGGTTGACTACCAGAGCTGATAAGGCTTTAAAAGCATGACTTTTAACCGCCCTGCGCACCCCGCGCAGGGCGGTTTTTGTTCTGCTTCGCCAAATTTCGGCTACTTTTTGTGCAGATTCTATTGTACATGGCGCGATTTTTCTGTATAATATAGTATAAGAATTTGTGTACAAGCCCGTACACATTGAAAGGGGCGTGCAACGATTGGCAGATAATTATGTCATCGAAATGCTGCACATTACCAAGGAGTTCCCCGGCATCAAAGCCAACGACGACATCACCCTGCAGCTGCGCAAGGGTGAGATCCACGCCCTGCTGGGCGAAAACGGCGCCGGTAAATCCACCTTGATGAGTGTGCTGTTCGGTCTGTATCAGCCGGAGCAGGGTACGATACGGAAAAACGGACAGGAGGTCAAGATCAACAACCCGAACGATGCCAACGCACTGGGCATCGGCATGGTGCACCAGCATTTCAAGCTGGTGGAGTGCTTCACAGTGCTCGACAACATCATCCTGGGTGTTGAGGACACAAAGCACGGCTTTTTGCAGAAGGATGAGGCCCGCAAAAAGGTCATGGCCCTGAGCGAAAAGTACGGTCTGAAGGTCGACCCGGACGCGCTGGTCAGCGACATCTCCGTCGGCATGCAGCAGCGTGTCGAGATCCTGAAAATGCTCTACCGCGACAATGAAATTTTGATTTTCGACGAGCCTACGGCGGTTCTGACCCCGCAGGAAATCGACGAGCTCATGGACATCATGCGCGGCTTCAAGGCCGAGGGCAAGAGCATCCTGTTCATCACCCACAAGCTCAACGAGATCATGGCAGTCTCTGACCGCTGCTCTGTCCTGCGCAAGGGCAGGTATATCGGCACCGTTGACATCAAGGACACCACGAAAGAGGAACTGTCCAAGATGATGGTTGGCCGCGACGTGCAGTTTGCCGTCGATAAGAAGCCCTGCGAGGTCGGCAAGCCGATCCTGGAGGTCGAGAACCTCGTCGTGCCGAGCAAGGTCCACAAGAACAATGCCGTCCGCGGCGTCAGCTTCAACGTCCGCGCGGGCGAGATCGTCTGCGTTGCCGGTATCGACGGCAACGGCCAGAGCGAGCTGATCTACGGTATTACGGGCCTCGAAAAGCCCACGTCCGGCACCATCAGACTCGAGGGCAGGGACATCACGAATGCCCCCATCCGCGAGCGCAGCAAGGCCGGTATGAGCCACATCCCGGAGGACCGCCACAAGCACGGTCTGGTGCTGGATTACACGCTGGCCGACAACATGGTTTTGCAGCGTTACTGGCAGCCGGAGTTCCAGAACCACGGCTTTATTAAAAAGAACGCCGTATTGCAGTAC